>JGI24698J34947_10002422_pt1 | contig 10045 bp, 8 predicted proteins | sample TergutMp193P3_FD_34947 | JGI IMG/M metagenome (IMG submission 34947) | reverse complement strand
GCCGGGAAAAGGGCGCAGCATTTTTGCGCCTGTTTGTGGTTGAGGGCGATTGTATTGCCGAAAGAAAAATACGCGTTCACCCCCCGGCGAAGGAGCGACTGTCCCTCTTCAAAAGTTCCTGACCATGAATGAAAAACGACAGCCCTGCACTTTGACAGTGTTTTTACGGCGGCGAAAATTTTATGCATTGCGCGGCGGACATGAAGCACTACCGGAAGATTATAACGCAAGGCGATTTCTATATGCGCCGCGAATATCCTGTCTTGAATCGTTTCTGTTTCTCTGAACGATGAGTTGTAAAGATCAAAACCGCATTCGCCAATCGCGGCAATTCTTCCAGTCTGAGCAAGAGTATGCAGAGCAGCAAGAGTGTCGTTCAATTCAGTTTCCGTGAAGTATTTGCCGTCTGCGGCTTTTACGGCGGGCAACTGCGGGTGAATTGCAAAGCAGGGCAGAAGCGGCGAAGCGCCGTCAGCGGTGGCGTTATGCGCTAGTTCCTCATTATGCGCAAATTCTTCCATGTCGCAGGAACTTGCCGCGGCGGTTACTCCCAAGCGTCTGCGTTCCTGTTCGGCCTGCGGGAAAACGCGGACAAGGTCTGCGGGGTGGCAGTGGGCGTCTGTCAGCACAGTTACAGGCCAAGAATCGTCTTTGCGATTGAAAAATAAATAATAAGCGAAACCGCGTCCACGATTGTAGTGATCATGGGAGCGGCCATAATCGCCGGATCGATTTTAAGCTGCTTCGCGACAATGGGCAGGATGCAGCCCACTGTTTTCGCGATAAGAATCGTGCAGCAAAGCGACAGCGTAACGGTAGCGCATAACAGCAGATTTTGCCCGTTCATAATGTAGACGCGTATAAAGTTGATAAGTCCAAGGGCAAGACCGCATAACAATCCAACGCGGACTTCCTTCCATACTACGAAAAAAATGTCTTTAGGACTGATTTCACCTACCGCCATACCGCGGATGATCAATGTAGACGCCTGTGATCCGGCGTTGCCGCTTGTGTCCATGAGCATGGGAATAAATGCCATGAGGATGGGAAGGGCTGCAAGCCCCGCTTCAAAACTTGATATAATAATGCCTGTAATGGTTGCGGATAACATCAGCACCAATAGCCAGAGGATACGGTTTCTCGCGAGCCGGAAAATGCCGGTTTTCAGGTAAGGATCATCCGAAGGGGCGAGGGCGTTCATCTTTTCAATATCTTCGGTGTTTTCTTCGACGATAACGTCTACGATGTCGTCTACTGTGATAATGCCGACAAGCCGCTGTTCCTTGTCAACGACGGGCATAGCTAAAAGCGAGTATTTATGGAACATATCCGCAATGGCTTCCCTGTCGTCGGTAGTGTAGGCAAAGGCAGGGCTCGTGTCCATAATGTCGCCAATCCGGTCATGCGGGCGGGCAAGCATCAGAGTTTTCGCGGAAACCACGCCCGTAAGAAGCCTGTCCCTGCGTATCACATAACAGGTGTAAATTGTCTCCTTGTTAAGGCCGGTACTGCGGATTGCGTCGAACGCTTCGCGCACCGTCGCGTCTTCGCGCAAATCGACGTACTCTGTGGTCATAATGCTGCCAGCGGAATCATCCGGGTACTGTAAAATCTGATTTATCTGTTTACGCTTTTCCGACGGGATATTTTTTAATACGCGGTTTACCACATTGGCCGGCATCTCTTCGATAAAGTCTACCGCGTCGTCCACGAAAAGCTTGCTCATGATTTCGCCGATTTCCGTATCGGTTAGCGCTTCGATGATGATCTGCTGCTGATCTGAGTCCATATAGGCGAAAACATCCGAGGCGATTGCCTTGGGCAGAATCCTGAACAGTTGTATTACTTTCTCCCTGTCCAGTTCCTCAAATATCTCCGCGATGTCAACGGTGTTCATATCGGAAAGCAGAATTTTCAATTTTGAAATTTCGATGGAACCGTCTTTTATGAGCTCTAAAATCTCTTCTTTATTCATTTTGTCCTCCTTGTTTCTGTAATCTTGAGGACACTAAACAGTAACGGCTTTTTTCAGAAGCAAAAGGCGGGGGTATCAGACAAGCCCGCGGTATTGTTCTTACTACCGTAAGGGTCACTGTCTGTGTCGCCGGTTTTACGCAAGCTCACCTTTAAACCTCCCTTTATGCCGCGTGAGCGGCGACCTTAATAGAAGTTACCGCGACGCGGTAACAAATTTTCCATATTTATATATATATTCATCATTTCCTTTGCCTTAACGCTGTTGCCTTCACTCTCATATAATATACTTAAATAAAAAAATACGATAGCAAATTGCTGTGATAATTGTATCGACATTTCCAAATCGCTGATAGCCTGTTTGTTATTGTCCATTACAATGTTTAAAAAACCGCGGCTGACATAAGGCTGATAAATATTGGGGCTTATTCTGATTGCCTCAGTGTAATCGGCATAGGCGTTGGCAAAATCATATTTTGCGATATAGCTGTTTCCTCTCATACAATAGGAAACCAATAAATTTATTCCCTGATTAATGCACTGGGTAAATGCGATAATTGCCTCGTCATAATTTGCCACATTATCGGAAGCGCATTCGTACGCATAGGCAAAAATTATATATTTTTTTTCATATTCACCGGCTTTCAAATAATTTTCCAGCGCGCCTATTTGATCATCTTTATTGTCATAGCAATTTCCGCGCTCAAGATACGCGTCCGCATATTCAGGATATATGGCAATCGCGTTTGAATATTCAACTATAGCCGAATCAAAATCATTTCTATTGTAGTAATTCATTCCTTCGGTATAATGCCGCAGGGCGTTGGGGTTTATTTGAGCGAAAATAACGCCCGGACAAAAAAACAGCGTAATTAACAATATACCGTTTCGTCTCATGTTGATATTATGCCCTCAATCTGCGCACATTGTCAAGGAATGAAGCGATATTTACGCTTGCAGAGCGCATTGCGGATACTTTTTCGGTTACATCGGACGATATTTCCATGAGTTTTTTCATGTCCTCATGAATTGCGGCGCTGTGCTTGTACATAACGCCCGCGCCGTTTTGAACCTTGCCTGTCATCTCATGGACATTTCTCAGGGTTTCGGATTCCGCCTCAATGTTTTTTAATTCATCCATAGTAAAACAACGGCGGTAAACAGTTTGGCAAACGATGTTTTATTTTTTCGATTTTTCTTAATGCTATTATCGTTGCCTGGCATTTTCTTCTGCCTCCTCTTTAATATGTCCCCGCCGTGTCCGTCATGATTGGGCTTGTAAAGCGCCTCAAAATGGCATAAAAATCCCTTTCATTGTGAGAATGGCTTATATTACAAACCAAATATCTTGTAGAAAATATAGTAAAATCAGATATGTCAGGTTATGACGATCTTTACAAAAGTAGTAGAATTATGGTAAAAGTAAGGTAAAAGTCGGTAAATTAATTTTTGCTTGAAAAAGGGGATGGAACAACTGTTCCAAAAATAAAAATTTAATGCAAAGTTTAAGATGGAAATTTTTCGCGTTTTTTATCGGATTGGGATTGAGCATCTCGCTTGTGATGTACATCCCATATTCACTGTACATCAAGGCCACGTATCAGGAAAAACTCACCCATGTCCTGCAGATGATAGACATCGACCATCATAATGCCCTTTCGAACCCTGCCGAACTGGTCAGGCTGGGAACCGCAGGTTCGGACGAATACTGGGAGCTTGTCTATGCCATGAACGACATAGCAAATGTTTTCGAGATAAAATATATTTATTTGATACAGCGGATTGGGGAAGGTTACGAGTTTGTGTTTTCTTCCGAGTATACCCCTGATATGTCTTTTGATGATATATTCTGCATGTGGGAGCAGGATGATATACCGGACGCGCTGACCGCCGCCTACAGCGCCAAAACCGCGCAAATCACCAAAACGCCCTACACCGATGTCTTCGGCACTTTTATATCGGCGTTTGTTCCCGTTATGCAAAACGGTACGGTAAAGGCGATATTGGGCGCAGATTATGACATTACCAAAGTAAAGGGTTACGAGTTACGCGCTCAATTATCCTTAATAATTTCCATTATAGCGGCTGCGGTTCTTGCGTTCCTGCTGTCAATGTCCCTTATCAGGCCGATACGGGAACTTGAAAAAATGGCGGGGGCGATTTCCAATATGGATTTCGGCTTTAAAATCAATAAATTCAGAAAAGATGAAATCGGAAATATGCAGAAAGCTCTGGTTAAAATAAGGGACAATCTGAAAGAGGCGATTGATAAACTCAACAGGAATCTGAAAAAGATAACCGGCGACAGCGAGCGGCTTAACGCCGTTATTGTGGAATCTTCAAACGCGCTGGAAGTGATAACCGGCAACATGGAAAAAATGAAGCTCGACACCGAATCACAGACTATCTCCGTCGTGGAAACATCAGGCGCAATCGACAATATAGTTGGCTCCATTGACTCGCTTAACGAGGCGGTATACGCGCAGGTGTCGCACATCACACAGTCATCGGCGGCAATTGAGCAGATGGTCGCCCACATCGACTCTATCCGCCAGGTTGCGAGTAACGCGGGCAAAACTGCCGACACGATAAGCGAATCTTCCAGCGAGGGACAGACTAAACTGCGCCGCCTTGCGGATGAGATAACTGCCATACACGAGCAGTCCGAGATGCTGCAAAACGCCAACAAGACAATCGCGGACATAGCGGCGAAGACGAACCTTCTTGCCATGAACGCCGCAATTGAAGCCGCCCACGCCGGGGAATCGGGCAAAGGTTTCGCCGTAGTCGCCTCGGAGATTCGCAAACTTGCCGAACTGACTTCCAAAGAATCGGATTCGGTTTCGTCGGAAATAAACAAAATAGAACAGCGCATAACGCAGATAACCGCCGTTTCTTCCGACACGGTAAAATCAATGGAAATGATGTTCACGGAAATAAAGGCGCTCGACAAGTCATTCGGCGTAATGAGCAACGCCGTCGAGGAACAATCGGCCGGCGGCAGTCAGGTATTGACCGCGCTGAGGGCGCTGCAGGAAATTACCGGCAAAGTGAAGGAAGGAACCGACAACATCCACCGCCAGAGCGGCGCGATTCAAAAGGCGGCGACAACGCTTGAGAATATCTCGCAGAAGGTGGCGAATCAGGCGATTGAGGTAAATACCGCCAGCGGGAAGATCACGGCGCATTTGGAGAATGCCAAGGAAATAACTTACTCGTCATCATAGGCCTGATAATGCAAAAGAGATTAACTTCGCGAGGTAGGATGACAGAAAAACAAATAAAAACGGCAATGATTTTCCGCCGCTTGTCACTCATTATCTGTCTCTGTATAATATGCTTATGCTGCCACAACTGATAAAATACATTCTCGCGCAAACTCCTCATTCTCAGGAAGTTGAAGTTTCAGGATGGGTCAGAACAAAACGGGACATGAAAAATCTCGTCTTTGTTGAAGTAAGCGACGGTTCCTGCTTTTACGGAATTCAATGTACTTTTGATCGCGGCCTTTGTTTCGACGAGCAGACAGAGACGGCTCTTTCGGCTTTAACAACGGGCGCTTGTGTAAAAATAAACGGAAAACTTGTTCCTTCTCCCGCTTCCGGGCAGAAGGCGGAAATTGCCGCCGTCGGCTTGCGTATACTTGGCGAAGCTCCCTCTGAATCTATTAAAGGTAAAACACCCGATCTTGATATACAGGCGTACCCTCTTCAAAAGAAAAAGCACTCAATGGAATTCCTGCGGGAGATTGCGCATCTGCGTCCGCGCACCAACACATTCGGCGCGGTGGCGCGTCTTCGAAGCCGCATGGCGTTTGCCATTCATCGCTATTTTCAGGAGAGGGACTTTCACTATCTTCACACGCCGGTAATAACCTCGGGAGACTGTGAAGGCGCGGGAGCAATGTTTCAGGTAACGACTCTTGATCCCGCCGTAATCGCCAAAGACATCGCGGCAGTAGGCGGCGCTTGCGGCGCGGACTATTCGAAGGATTTTTTTGGAAAGAAAACATATCTGACAGTTTCAGGTCAGCTTGAAGCGGAAACATACGCTGCGGCTGTCTCGCGCGTTTACACATTCGGTCCCACTTTCCGCGCTGAAAATTCAAACACCATCCGCCACCTTGCGGAATTCTGGATGGTGGAGCCTGAAGCCGCTTTCGCCGGACTGGAAGATAATATGGCGTTAGCCGAAGATTTTTTAAAATATATTTTTAACGCCGCCCTTGTTGAATGCGCGGATGAACTTAAATTTTTTGACACGCATATCGAAAATGGAATAATCGAAAACTTAAATCAGGTTGTGGGCGCAAAATTTACGCATATCACCTATACGGACGCCGTTAAGGAACTGGAAAAGGCGGCAGCCGCCAGTAAGGGTCTTTTTGAATTTGAGCCGCGATGGGGATGCGATCTTCAAAGCGAGCATGAAAAATTTCTGACGGAAAAAGCCGCCTGCGGCCCTGTAATTGTTACCGATTATCCGAAAGAGATAAAGGCGTTTTACATGAAACTCAACGACGACGGCAAAACAGTACGCGCCATGGACGTTCTTGTTCCACGTTTGGGTGAAATCATCGGCGGCTCACAGCGCGAGGATAATTTGGAAAAACTTGTTATGCGCATGAGGGAAATGGAACTTAAGCCGGAGGATTATTACTGGTACCTTGACCTTCGCCGTTACGGGACAGTTCCCCATTCAGGATTTGGACTTGGTTTTGAAAGGCTCATACAGTATGTTTCAGGCATGGCAAACATCCGCGACGTAATCCCCTACCCCCGCGCCGCAGGGCAGGCTGAGTTTTAAGTTATGTGTAAGAAAGTATATTTTTTGTTTTGGTTCGCTCTTGTTTTTCCGTTTTGCCTTTCCGCTCAGTATTTTTTTACGCCGAATCTTCTGGTTCCCTATGTAAAAAACGCGCCTGAGACAGGATCAAAGGCGGCGGTTTTGATTGACGCCGAAACGGGAGCGCTTCTTTATTCAAAAAATCCTGATGAACAGATTTCTCCGGCGTCCCTTACAAAACTTATGACGCTGCACCTTGTAATGAACGAAATAGAAGAGGGAAGAGCCTCTTATGACGAAATAGTTCCCGTTACTGTGGAAAGCTGGGCACAGAGTCAACCGCCGCGTTCAAGTTTGATGTTTCTCGCTCCGGGACAGATTGTAACCTTACGCGAAATTATGATCGGGCTTGCCGTTCCTTCCGGGAACGACGCGGCTGTAGCTGTTGCGCTGCGCCTTGCTCCAAGTATGGATATTTTTGCGCGAATGATGACGGAAGAAGCCCGCCGCATGGGGCTTTATGTTACGCGATTTACAGAATCATCGGGGATTTCCGAATACAATATGACTACGGCCGCCGAGTTTGCGTATTTTTGCCGTCAGTATATAAACTTACATCCGTACAGTCTGCGGGAATTTCATTCCGTGCCTGTTTTCTCCTATCCAATGGCACATAACGTCCCGGAAATTTACCGGAACAATCCGCGCACAATTACGCAGGACAACCGCAACAATCTTTTAAAAACTTTTCCCGGCGTTGACGGCCTAAAAACCGGCTACATTGACGAATCCGGCTACAACATCGCGCTTACGGCGCAGAGGGACGATACCCGCTTTATCGCAGTCATTCTGGGTGCGCCTGCCGGACCAGGCGGGTCGCGTATCCGCGACAGCGACGGAAGCCGCCTCCTTTCCTGGGCGTTTGAAAATTTTAAAACAGTCCGCGCCGGAGATATCCGCATTGAAAAAGAGCGACTGTGGAAGGGAAAAGAAAACGAAGTGAGGCTCATAATCGGCGAAAGCGCTGACTTCACATCTCCCTTTGATCGCGCGAATACATTGACGTTTGAAACCGTTATCCCAAATCCGCTGATCGCCCCTCTTCCTGCGGGTTTTCCGGTCGGGTATCTTGTTATTTCCGACGAATACGGGGAATTAAACCGCGTTCCCCTTATAACGGCATATTCATACGAAAAAGGAAATATCTTCAAGCGAATATGGCATTCAATTTTGCTTTTCTTCAGGCGTTAAAAAATATAAAGCTATATTTGATAAAATTATGTTATAATATAAATAAGAAACGGAGGTAACTTAAATGATAACCTTGTCAAAGGATATGGAAGTAGGCGTTTTGGAAATTGATACGCAGCACATGGAATTGGTTAACAGGCTGAACGCCTTAATGTCAATGGGGCATGATGCCGCTTCAAGGGAAGAAACGCAAAAAACACTGGATTTGCTGGAAGAATACATTGTCAAACATTTTGCCGATGAAGAAGAGCTGCAAAGAAAAAATAAATACCCCGAATATGAATCGCATAAAAAATTGCATGAGCTTTATATCGGCGAATTTCAAAAATTGAAAAAGGAATTTGCCGACAATGGCCATTCGCTAAAATTTACAATGGACTTGAATAACTCTCTTATTAACTGGATTGTGAAGCATATCAAATCCGCCGATGTTGAATTGGGAAAATTTCTTAAAAACAACAGTTAAAAGATAGTCTGTGCGAATTTTCTGGAAGGTGTTGATATGGAAATAGCGATGGATTCACTATGCATCATGTTCTCCAAGGCGTTTGACATTATTGAAGCGGAACTTGTCGGCGCGAGCAAGTACCACAGTTTACGCGTTGCGGCGTTATGCGCCAGGATGGGCAAAGAAACAGTATATGACGATGATTCCCTTTCGGCGCTTTTCTTTTGCGCTCTTTTTCACGACAACGCGCTGACGGAGTATACTTTAACCCAGAGACTCAGCGGATATAAGGAAATAGATTTAAGGCCTCATTGCGAATACGGTCAGCGCAATATTGAATGGCTGCCATTCAAAAAAAATATTGATGGATATATACTGCATCACCATTCATGCGAGAACGGCACAGGGCCTTTCGGCGTACGTGAATTTCCCCATGAAGCCGCTTTGATAGGCGCCGCCGACATGGTTGACGTTATGAACAATCTACAGCGAATATCACCTGACGAACTGGGCGCGCTGCGGGATAAAATCGCCGCCTGTATAGGCAGTTTTTCCACAAAAAGCGCCCTGGAAAAGCTGTTGGATATTTTAGACGCCGAAATGCTGGAAAGCCTGCGGGACGAAAACATACACGCTGCCGTGCGGCGGTCGGCTCCGCCGTGGAAAACACAGGTGAAAGACGAAAGCGTTTTGCGGCTTGCCAGATTCATCGCGTATATTATTGACTGTAAGTCGAAGTTTACGCGCAAACACACGGAGCAGATAGCCAACCGCGCGTGGTTTATGGGCAGCTTTTACAATTACACAACGGAGGAAAAAACAAAGCTGTATTTGGCGGCGGCGTTACACGACATAGGTAAAATCGCTACGCCTTCGGGGGTGCTGGAAAAACCGGATAAACTTGATAAAGATGAATACAAAATAATTATGGATCATGTGCGTTATACGCATGATTGGCTGGACGAAGTTGAGGGGCTTGGGGAAATCCGCCTCTGGGCATCCGAACACCACGAAAAACTTGACGGAACGGGTTATCCGCTGAAAAAAAGCTATACGGAACTTGATTTTAATTCGCGGCTTTTGGCCTGTATCGACATTTATCAGGCTGTTTGCGAAGAACGTCCATACCACCCCGCGCGCAGCCATAGTGAAACAATGCCGATATTGTACGACATGGCGGAAAAAGGATTTATTGACAGGAAAATAGTTAAAGATTTAGACGATGTAATGGCTGATTATTCATTACGTGACATTCCAGCGCCCGCTCAGTAATTGCTCTGCGCCGTAATTTACATAGAATTTTTAGGAAAGCCCGGAAATTTTTCCGTTACTGTCGATATCAATCTTTTCCGCTGACGGTATCGGAGGAAGCCCAGGCATGGTCATTATCTCGCCCGTGAAGACGATGATAAAGCCCGCGCCCGCCGAAATTTTCACGTCTCTTACGTGCAGCCGCCATCCGCGCGGCGCGCCGAGAAGGGTTGCGTCGTCGGAAAAACTGTACTGGGTCTTTGCCATGCAGACAGGCGCTTTATCAAGTCCGAGTTTTTCTATCTGCCTGATTTGTTTTAGCGCGTCACGGAGAAT
>JGI24698J34947_10002420_pt1 | contig 10049 bp, 9 predicted proteins | sample TergutMp193P3_FD_34947 | JGI IMG/M metagenome (IMG submission 34947) | reverse complement strand
GGTAAGAGATGATAATTAATTAAAAAAACTGGCATAAAATACTCCTTTTTTCAGGAATTTATAACAAAATACCATAAATCTGTCCTTTTGTCAATAGACAATTTAAAAATAACGCAAAAATTGAAAAAAATCCATATTTCTTACAAATTTCCATAAAATTTGAAAATTCGTTAGTTTCCGTTTGTTATCCTCCTGCGCCGTTTGGCGTTATTTTTTCTCACCCGAACGCCATCGCGGCGTATCCGACAAATGAATCCGGCACCTCTTCATCATCCCGTACGTCTGCGCTGGTCGAGTATTCCAAAAGGCGCGCGCCGCCAAGGCCTTCCTCCTGCGCGAAACCCATCGCTCCAAGGACAGCGCCAGCGGAACAGGCGGAAAAGTCCCTTTCCGCGCGGAGAAGAACCTCGCCGCTGTCTCCGGCCTCCACCGCTTTGATAAAGGCGGCATCGTTTACCTCGCGCACCCAGCGAAGGGCCGCTTCCCCGCTTCCCTGCGGCATAAAGCCGTAGTTTACTCCGTAGTGGGTTAAATCTGTGGAAGCAAGGACATTTACTTTCCTTTTTAATTTTGCCGCCTCACGCGAAATGATCTTTCCCGCTTCAAAAGAAGAGCTTTGCGCGCCGAGGCGCAGCCATAAAAGATCCGCCTGCGGAAAGAAATAACGCACCATGGGCAAAAGCACCTCGACAGTGTTATCGCGGTAACGATCCTCCCTGCCGTTAAGGCTCTTGAGTAAAGCGCCGCGGAACTCTTTGTCTATGGGCATGGGGCCGAAGGGGGTCCTGACCGCGTCTTCCATCGCGAAAAGGGGCGGGGAATCGGACAAATGTCCGCCGATGACAATTATGGTTTCCCCGTCAGGCTGAAGGCGGGAGGCGGCGCGTGCGGCAAGGCGGCCTGAATAGTACCAGCCGGCATGAGGGGCGGCGGCGGCGCGGGAAAAGGGGCCTTCCTGTCTGAAATCCGATAAAAACCGGCTTATCTCTCCCGCATCGCGCGGATACCAGCCGGCGGGCAGCGAATATTCTCTTATTTGCATATAATTACCGCCGATAATTATACCAGAGATTAGTAAATGGGAATACAACCAAAAAGCGGAAAAAGTGAAACTTCGAGCGTTGGAGCGGTTATTGCCGCTATATGCATAGTTATCTATTTTGGAGCGCTGGTTCAGGCGGCTGTCCGGTTCTATTTAATCGTTGAACAGCGCAAAATAACGGCTGAAAATGAATTTAACGCGCTTGTAGAACTGGCTTTGATAAACGGAAAACGCAGTTTTATGGACGGGCAATTTATAGAAATCATGGACAACGCGTTAAGATCAACTACAAGCATTGAAGCTCTGATTATCTCCGGTCCCAATGGCGAATATCCTTTGGAAAAACAGAAAGGGTACGCGGTAACCAAGGTAAACAATTCGCCAAGATTTATTGACAAATGGGGCTTATCAAATAAAAACTACAACAGGCCTCTTTCAATAGACGAGCTGCGAAACGCCAATATTAAGGCTGTGGCAAAGGCCTTTGATTATTATGATGTTTCAAAGATATTAAAAGAAACTCTATTGATAATTCTAGTTGGGTTTTCCCTCTCTTTCTTTACCATGTTAGTGCAGTTTCTTACCGGAAACAGCGACGGAACCGACTCGGAAATACAAACAGATGATGAGGTTAACGAAACTCCCGATTCCGGAGACGCCGTATCCGCACAAGACCCTCGCGATGATATCGAAGAAGATATTGAATCCGGGGAAGATACTGAATCCAGGGAAAATATTGAATCCGGGCCGAAAGGCCTATATTCGGCGCGCAGCAATATAGGCTGGGAAGAATATACAAAGGAAAGGCTTGATTCTGAATTACACCGCTGCTCATCGACAGAAAAAGACCTCTCTCTTTTGTATATGGTTTTTCACGATATTACAAACGACGCGATGTACAGGCAGGCGGCGGAAGAAGCCGTCGCTCTTTTTACATCAAGGGATCTTCTCTTTGAATACGGCAAATACGGCATCTGCGCCATACTTACAGGCGTCAGTCTTGAAACAGGTATTTCCAAAGCAGAAAAATTCTATCAGCGGATCTCACAAAAATTTCCCGGCAGCGGCGGACAGGCTTCCAGTTTGTGCATTGGCATTTCATCGCGCGCGGGCAGGCTGCTTAACGCCGACAGGCTGATGATGGAAGTGACAGAAGCGCTTAACAGGGCAAAAAAAGATCCAAAAACGCCGATAATAGCGTTTAAAAGCGATCTTGACAGATACAGGTCGTTTATTGCTTCTCAAAGCCTGAAGGTTCAGTGAAAAGCCGCGATGAAGCCCAGGACGGAATTGCATAAATATAATCGCGCCCCGATACATTCGCGTAACGCCGCCCCGATTCATCGGCTTCGCTTAAACGGATTGTTATAACGCTGCCGTTGTCCAATTCAACCGTTATGCGGTTCTTTCCAAGTTCAGGATCGTCAGCGGAAACGCTGTCGTCAAAATTATCGCCTTCCGTATTTAAAATTACGTCGATGTAATTTTCTATGATGTTCTGATCGGGGTTTTCAATCTCCGCTCCTGAAACTGTCCATCCCCTGTTCCTGCGGGTAAAAACTAAAGTCGTGTCTCCGTTGTAGACAGAAAGCCGCTGTACGTTTTTTACGGACACCTTTGCGTCTTCGCTTTCGGGAATAAGGCGCAGATTGTACCAGCCTGAAATTTGGCTTGTTAAATATGTTTTTAAAAGCCTGTCTCCCGAACGAACCTCGCTTTGAGCGTATCTTCGCACATAAACTTCCTGCCCCGTAATGTCTTCATAGCCCGCCAAAAGGTCAAGAAGGACAGAGTTTTCCCCGTAGACCGTAAGCCTGCCGGCAGTGTTGTTATCAAGCCCAAAGCGCTCATGCGAGGAGGAGCTCGAAGAGCGCACCGGCCAGGCGGCGCGTTTTGTGAAGATGCCGAGAAAATCTTCCACCCTGAGGTTCCGCGCCGGATATTCGCCTTCGTCATTAAAAACAAACCACTGGTTGTTTCTCTTAACAAGCTCAAAATTCCGGCCGTCCGCGCTGACGGCAATTCTGTCTACCCTGCCTGAAAGTTTTGAATCAAGCCAGATCATGGAGGAGGCTCTTGTATTGCCCGCGTCGATATTAAAAATAAAACTACCCGCAAAAAACAGGGCAAGCACCGCTATAAGCGAAAGAAGGAAAATAAGGCGGTTTTTATAGGTCATCACGGTTCTCCTTTATGAGCGAAATTCCCCTGTTACGCGAACGCGTTCTACGCCGCGAGGCGGCGATTAAACCGGCCGCTATAACAAAGAGCGGAACGATGCCCACGTTGAAAATTTGGGAAAACCTCATCGCGGATAAGCGGCGGCCGGGATCGAGTATTTTATCAAAGCGGCCTGCCTGCGGCTGCCTGTTGCGGATGTTTATAATATCGTCGTCGTTAACAAGCCAGTCCGCGATCCGCGTAAGGAAGTCAAGGTTATGCGCCGCCTGGGTTGCGCCTATTAAATTGGTGGTAAAATCGGCATCCCCAATTACAATTAAACGCGAAGGGCTTGCCCTCTGCGGCAAATCAGGCAGCTCTTCATCGGAGCCTTCCCGGACAGGTTTTTCAACTCCCCTGTAAAAACTCGGGAATTCGCCGATCAAAGAAGCGCCGAGTATCTTCGTCCCCTTTGTTTCCGCGGCTTCCAACTCAAGCATGTACATAACCATGGGGCTTGTGTAGAAATTCTCCCTCATAAGCCAGGCTTCTTTTGTTGTCGTAAAAAGGGGCTCTGCCGCCACATTCGGGGATTCGTTAAGTTCAAGAGGGCTTGCCCAGTAAATATGAAGGCCCGAAAATCCCGAACTTACCGGATGCCCCGTATTTCCGTTTTCTTCCAACACGCTGATCCACAGATAATAATTACGCGCCCTTCCCGCCTGGACGCCGTAGGGGGTGCTGACCTGATACGGAAGAGTGAGGGCATTTCGATCCAGAACAAGTTCGGGACGTATTGTAACGCCGTAGGAGGAGATCATATCAAGCAGGCCGTTATCTCTTTGATACCTTGCCTCAAGGGAACCGTACACGGTATCGACATATACTCCCTTAACGGCAAACATCACCTTTCCGCCGAGCTGTATGTACCTGTCTATCCGGTAAAGAGCCCAATCATCCAAATCCTCAACGCCTCCGATAACAAAGAGCCCCGCGAGAGTGTCGGGAATTTCATCACCGGGGGAAATAAGGCGTACCCTGAAACCGGCGTTGATCAGGCTCATGTTAAGATAGCCGAATTGCTCGTCGTCCCACTGCCTGTAACTGTCGCCGATTATCACTCCGATCTGCCTCTGGGTATCGGCGATCATCGCGCGTATTCTTGAGGTAAGATCATACTCAAGCGTATCGGTGGAAATTACCCAGGGAAGCGTTTCAATTCTGTCAAGATATTCGATTACAATCCCCGAATAGACAGTAACAAAACTCGCCTGATCCTGTTCAACAGTCTGTATCTCCATCGGGAAAAGCCCGATTTCTTCCATCATTCTGGAAAGACCGGCTTTTACCGGATCGCGAACCGTTACGCGAATTTTTCCCCTGGAATACGCGGCGTATTCCCTCAGAGTATCTTCAATTTCGCCGGGCGCGGGAACCACTGTTCTCAATTTGTCCGAAAGGTAATAGGCGATATTTACAGGTTCAGGAATTTCCGCGTGAAGGTTACGCGAAACTTTTGAAATTGTGTAGGCCTTGTTTTTGGTCAGATCGAGGCGGAACCAGAAACGCCCGCTTACAAGCAGGGCAAGGATGAAGGCTGTAATGGAAAGGGCAGTAATAATTGTCGTTTGTTTTTTCGTCATACCCTTCCCCTCTATTTCCATTTCCGAAAAAGTATAACCCGCGTATTTATAAACAAAAACAGCGCGGCGCTTAACACAAAGAACGCCAGGTCCCTTGAATCAATAAGGCCCTTGGTAAAACTGTCAAAATGATAGGCCAGGGAAATAAAATTGATGCACTGCGCGATCCATTGGGGAAGATCAAATGAAAACGTTATCTGATTTACAAGCATAACAACCATTAAGATAACCGCGCTTGCCAGAAAACTCCCCGCCTGATTTTTGGATAGGGACGACATAAGCAGTCCAAGGGCTGTCGCGGAAGCGCCCAATAAAAACGCCCCGAAGTATTCGCAGAAAATAACCCCGCCGTCAAAACGGCCCAGAGCCAGAAGACTTAAAGGGAGGGGGACGGTTAATAAGAGCATAAGGGTCAGCACCGCGAGGTTAGAGAAAAATTTGCCAAGGACAAGGTCCCACTCGGTAAAGGGCATGGTCAGGAGCAGTTCGACAGTTCCCGTTTTTCTCTCTTCGGCCCAGCTCTTCATGGTGATCACGGGTATCACAAGAATAAAAACTATGGGAAAGGCGGCGAAGTAGGGACGAAGGGTGGCCTGATCCTGGGAGAAATAACGCTGAAAATAAAACAGCCACGCGGAACAGAAAAGGAGGAAGAATACGGCCGCTCCGTAAAAAGCCGGAGCGTAAAGGTACTGGTACAGTTCTTTGCGCGCAAGGGTGAGCGCGCGGTACGGTATAAATTTTTTCATTCAACGCCCTCCTGTGTTTCAACTTTTTTTTCATCGCTGGTGAGTTTTACAAAGATATCTTCGATGCTGAGCTTTTTGCGGTTCATCTCAAGTATTTTAAATTGAGAGTTTACCGCCCAGTCAAAAATGCGTTCTCCCGAATTCGAGCCGACTTCATCGGCGGGAATAAAAAAGCCCGCGCGGATAAACCCGCCGTCTTTTAATTCAACTGAGGCGTTGGCGATATTTTCCAAAGCGGACAGCTTGTCTTTTACCTCATCCGGGTTTCCGCCTTTTAAAAGAAGCTCCCAGGTGTCGCCTCCCTTCATGGAACCGGCGATTTCTTCAGGCCGGCCCTGAGCGGCGATGCGCCCGTCGTTTATTATCAGCACCTGCGAGCAGATTGCCTCCACTTCCTGCAGGATGTGCGTGGAAAGGATGACTGTTTTGCTTTTGCCCAGTTCCTTGATGAGCGAGCGTATTTCTATGATCTGGTTCGGGTCAAGGCCGGTGGTAGGCTCGTCAAGTATTAAAATGGGCGGGTCGTGGAGTATAGCCTGAGCAAGGCCGGCTCTTTGACGGTAGCCCTTGGAAAGCGTCTCTATCCTGCGGCCGCGATAATCGCCCAGGGCGCAGGCTTCGAGGCTTGAGTCAATAGCGGATTTGCGCCGCTCCTTTGGAATGGAACGCGCTTCGGCCGCGAAGGCGAGATATTCGTCAACGGTGAGGTCTCCGTAGAGAGGCACGTTTTCCGGCAGATAGCCGAGCCGTTTTTTCACTTCCAGAGGCTGTTCGTCAACCGCGATGCCGTCCACAAGCGCCGTTCCGCTTGAGGGAAAATGAAAACCGGTGAGTATTTTCATGATGGTAGTTTTCCCCGCGCCGTTCGGCCCGAGAAAACCCAATACCTGCTGGGAACCTACAGAAAAGGAAACGTCCGTAACCGCCTGAACATTCCCGTAACTTTTTGAAAGGCTGCGCACTTCAATCTTTATTTGAGCGTCCATTATCCGCCGCTCCTCCTGTTATTTTTTTAACCTCGAACCAAACAAACCTCACGAACTTTTACTTCGGAAGCTTCTTATTGTTCGTGTGGTTCGTGTCTTTTCGTGGTAAAATTCTTTATAATTAATATCATAATTAATCAACATATTCAATCGGGAAGATTGAACGGTCGCGGGTGAGGACGGTATCGGGGAAAATTCGGCGGGCCTCATCAAGGAGTTTTTTCAGTTCATATTCGGTGTAACGCGGGCTGTAGTGGATCAGCGCCAGTTTTTTTACGCCGGAAGAAGAAGCGGCGAGCTGCGCGGCTTCAATGGAAGTCATGTGCTTTTTGGCGTGGGCGTCCTCGGCTAAATCGTCCGCGAACATTCCCTCACAGACAAATAAATCGGAACCGATAACATGGGTTGATATTTCCGGGACGGCAAGGGTATCGGTGACAAATGAAAATTTGCGGCCCATGCGCGCAGGGCCCATAACATCTTCGGGACGCACTTCCCTGCCGTCCTCGGTTTGAATGATCTCGCCTTTTTGCAGCCTGCCCCATAGTTTTCCCATAGGGATATTGAGAGCCTGTGCCTTTTGAGGGTGAAACTCGCCGGGACGCATTTTCTCTTCAAGCGCGTAACCGTAGCAGGGCTTGGTATGCGACAGGGGAAAACAGCGCACATGAAAACCGTCGCCCCTGTAAACAATTCCCGGGGAGGTAATTTCCTGCACCACTATCTCGTAGTTGATGTACATATCGAGAACGCGGCGGCTGGTTTCGATATATTCTGCTATGCGCGGCGGCCCTATGATGTAAAGGGGATCGTCCCTGTCAACCTGCGATGAAAGCATAAGAAGGCCGGGAATGCCCGTTACGTGATCGGCGTGTGTATGGCTGATAAAAATGACGGAAATTTTTTTCCAGCGCAGGTTAAGCCGCCGCAAAGAGACCTGCGTCCCCTCGCCGCAGTCAAAGAGAAAAAGTTCGCCCTCTCTTCGCAAAAGCACCGATGTTAAATGCCTGTTCGGCAGCGGCATCATACCGCCGCACCCGAGAATAAACGCTTCAAGATTCATTTAGAGAAGTATAGCAAAGCCGCGGCAGCTATTCCAGCCTGTATGCCGTTAAATCCGGCAGTTCGTCCAGCGTTATTACAAGCGCGTGGTTGTAGACATGCTCTTTATGAGCCTGCGTGTTGTGGTATTCCCCTGTCCAAAAATTTTCTCTGTGGTTTTCGCCGACGGTGTTGCGGGCATCGTTCCAGGTCATAAACCATAACCACATGGCATGGTCATTCTTGCAATTATCGGGATTGGGAATGGAACCGTTTTCGGTGAGAGCGACCATGCGGTCTTGTCCGGGAACCATCGCAAGGGTTTGATTGAACCGCTGATACTGGGAATTATAATTCTTCGGTCCCGCGTATTCGTCATAGCCTACGATGTCAACTGTATTGGGATTGGGATACCAGGCCGCGTCCTGCCCGTTCCATACCCAGATGAGGTTGTTCAGTTTTTTGGTATTGGTGAAGTAATTGTACATATACTCCCACAGTGCGATATAGGGCCTCGGTCCGCTGGCGCCCCACCAGAACCAGCCGCCAGCCGCTTCGTGCAGGGGCCGCCAGAGTACGGGAATATCCCTGTCTTTGAGCTGTTGGAGAAAATCCGCGACTCTATCAAGATCGCTTTTTATTGATTGGAACGCGGCGTTGGAATTGGAGGTGTCAAGTTTGCCGTCTTTCATGGGAATGCGGAAATCGGTTCTATTGGTGTAAAAATCATTACCTGAGCCTTTTTTCCAGTGCCAGCAGAAGGTAACAATGCCGTGTATGTTCGGCTGATCCGGCAAAAGTACAGCGGCAGGCGACGCGCCGTTCATTTTGTTTTTGCCTTCCCACCACTCAATAGCTTCGTCAATCTGGTTTTTGCTCTGGGGAAGGCCGATGAAATCAAAGCCTTTAATAGCGGGATATTTACCGGTGTCGTCATAGACGCGCTTTATCATGTCCATGCGGAAATTTTCTGTCCACGAGGTGTCCATCTGGCCGGAGATGATGTAATTGCCGTAGGTGTCGGTGAGGTAATTCATGAGCCGCCTGGTGTTAGGTGAAAGATCTCTCGCGCCGAGGTCGGGCGTGTTGATCGGGCCGGGGGCGGAGGGACAGGCAAAGAGCGCTATGACGAGGGCGGAAAGGGCAGCTACCAGTGTCAACCGGTAAATATTTTTCATACTCTATCTTTCCTTATTGTCGTCCTTCTGAGTACAAAAACGCCGAGAATCTTTTTCACAAAGTCCTCTTGTGTTTACTCCCAACGCAGATTGTCAAAGAACACGGGGCCTTTGTAATCGGTAAGGCATCCGGCAATGCTTAAGCGCATATCGCTCATATTACCCCCTGTCGGCATTATTAAAATAGCCATCGGTACTTTTAAATAGCCGTTACCAGCGTCTTCTCCGCCGCCTATGTCGTTACTGGTAAAGTCGACATTAAGGCCGTTGCTGTTGCTGAATACCTTGGCCTTAAAGGTGCCGGTCGTACAAAGCGAGGGATTATAGTAGAAGTCGAAGGCAAACTGGGTTATTCCTCTCATGTTTATAGACCTGCGGAATTCATTTTTGAGTTTCGGCTCTGACCATTCAATGTTTTTCGCCCCTGAAAAGTCAACATCGAGTCTGAGCATACCCCTTCCAAAAGTGGTATCGTCACGAGTGAGTGCGGCGGATGCCCTGTACTGGTAAAATTCATCGGTCGCAAGTCTCCAGCCGTTGGTACCGGCATCGGGGTCCTCAAAGGTCCAGCTTCTACCCGGCTCCTGCGCCGCGCTATCGCCGCTTGAAGCGCAGGACGCCGCCAATACAACCGCCATTGTGATAATAAACATCGCTCTCAATTTCATTTTCATTTCCTCCTGATAAAATTTTTTAAGATCTAACGCAAAGGCACGCAGACGCGAAGGAAAATTAAAGTTTTAATGTTTCCTTAAAACCTCCGCGCCTTGGCGACTCTGCAAGAGTCCCTTCCCTATTATCTCACTTATATTCCCAAATTTCAACTCTGAATTTACCGCACCATCTCCCACGCCTTGAAGGTCCAGCGGAAACTCCCGGGCTGGATATGGAGACGATTGAAAATCTGTAAATAAAGTACCTTACGCCTCGGGCGTGATAGTATACTCAGTAATTGATTCGCCGCGGATAACTGCGCGGTTACGCCCGCTCTCTTTCGCGGTGTAAAGTTCCTTATCGGCCAGATCGTACAGTTCCTGAGCGCCGGTGGGAGAGCCGCAGCGCTCAATATATACTCCGATGCTTATGCTGACAATCTTCGATACTTTGGATTTTTCATGCGGAATCTTAAGGGCGGCTATCGAACTTATAACATGAGAAACAACCTGGTCTACATGAGAAGCGTCCTGCTCGAACCAAAGCAGGGCGAACTCTTCGCCGCCGACTCTCGCGGCATAAACGCCCATGCTCTC
>JGI24698J34947_10002419_pt1 | contig 10049 bp, 2 predicted proteins | sample TergutMp193P3_FD_34947 | JGI IMG/M metagenome (IMG submission 34947) | reverse complement strand
CAAAGCTTTTATCCGTGCCAGCCTTGAAGTCTAAGTCGCTCAAATTCGGTTTCATATTCAAAAATCCTCAAAATAGAATACGTTTTGGGAAATATAGAAAAATACTCCCAAAACCAACAATCACCGCACAATTATTTTTCTGCTGACATATCCTTGTTTCTCTATATACACACCCGGTGTGGTGGGTTTTTGGGCACCTAAAGGTGTGCCACGGAGTGTATAATAAGAGACTGGGGTGGTGTAGCAGGCTGTGCCTACGCAATGCGGCGCGGCTATAACCGGGGTCAAAGACATTGTTTCTACCCGCAATGCCGCAGATGCAGCACCTGCGTTAAAGTTATCGTTCATTTTTGAACGGGCGAACACATAGTATATGGTTTCAGGTTTCAATCCTGTAAAGACGGTTCTAGATTGCCAACTGCTTGAAGGAATAGCAAGAGCAGAATCGCTTTCGCTTATTGCATATTCTACCCCTTGCCCTGTAGCAGCCAAAAGCCTTGTATCATCGCCAAGCATTACGCTTGTTACGGTTCTCATGATTACAGTTGGCGATGCAGTATTTGCGCCGTTTATTTTGCCGCTAAGTGTTCCGTTAATGATTACTGTTGAGTTGTTGGCGGGAGTTATTGAACCGTTATTGGTGAGCGTTGTGCCGATTGGTATTGTGAGCCTGCGGCCTGAAGGGATAGACAGGGTGTGGTGTTCAGGAATAGTTATATTTCCGCTTATAGTTACTCTTGTGCCGTAGAATGTGCCGTTATTGCCGTCAAAAAGAATACCGCCTGTTCTTCTGCTAGCGGTTTCATCGCCAACGCTGCTTGCAAACACAATGGCATTGCCGTTCATTGCAAAGGTTCCGGCGCTGCTGCCATTGCTGCCTCTGCCAATTCCTTGAGCACCGCTTCCTCCTGTTGCCGTAACCACTCCGCCATTTATGGTGACTATGCTGCCTGAGTAGCTACTGCCTCCGCCAATGCCTGCGCCACCGCTGTTGCCGCCGTTTGCTGTAACTGCTCCGCCATTTATGGTGATTTCTCCGACGTTCGTGCCGTATGAGGCGGTTGTTGTGCCTGTAATGCTTATATCATCAATAGCCGCAGGTGGCTGAGTACCCGCCGAAGCATCATTTATCCAAGTAAAAACTAACCTCATTGTTCTACCGCTGAAAATTGCGGAAGGCAGATTGATAGTTTTTTGTGTCCAACTGGAATTATTCCAATAATCAGTTCCAATTTGAGTGCCGTTGGAAAATACTGAACCTTGCACTGGCGTGGAACTTGTGGTGCTGTACCTGACAGTCATATAATCGAAACCCGATTCTCCCACACCTTTGAACCAGAATGTCAGGGTAAAATCTGAATTGGACACGGGGAATGTAATATCTTTATATATATGAGCGATGGATTCTGAAGTTATATTATATGAATATGCCGAACCATTGGTTATATAGGCAGAATAAGAACCGTTATGGCTTGTAGTACCGCCTCTTACCCATCTGTTTGTTGGAGTATTGCCACTACCAGAACTCCACCCAATGCTCTCAAAGCTTTCGGTAAAAATGGTGTTTGAAACACCACCGCTGCTACCGCCGCCGCCAATGCCGGCACCGCCGTTGCTGCCGCCGTTTGCCGTGAGGCTACCCATATTGTTCCCTGTGGATTGGGCATATATGGTCAAACTATTGCCTTCTGAAACATTTATTCCTGCATTTGAAGAACTTCCCGTCACCGTTAAGTTGCTGTTGTCTGCGAGAATAATATGCGCTGCGCCCGAAACTGTGAGCGTTGAGGGTGTAACATTGCCACGAACAAGATACCAGCCGTTAAGATTGCTGGGTGAGGAATTCGCATTTATCTCCGTAAAACTGCTAACATATTGTGTTTCGCCGTTTTCGTCTAAATATGTGCATGTCCACCGTGCGTAGATGGTGGTATTTGCGCTGAACTCCGTGCTTGTAGTTATCTGCGTGCCACCCGTTACTGCTGTGTACCAGCCGCTAAAGGTGTAGCCGGTTCTGGTTGGCGTGGGCAGGGATGCGAGTTTCCCATCTGTATCGGTTGAGCCGGATGTGGGGGTTATTTCGCCGCCGTTGGGATTGAAGGTTATTGTGTAAATCGATGTCCATTTCAAATAAAGCGTGACATTGCTCGTTACCTTCGTGCCGTCTTCGCCGAAGATGAATTCGGTATAAACGTAATTTGACGATGACCCTGTGCGGGTGTACCACTTGCCGTCGTGGATGTAACCAGCTCGGGTTAAATTCTCCGTTGATGGTTTCTGCTCCTCGCTAAGTGTGCTGCCGGATAATATATTGGTAATAGAGGTTGGTGCTGTGCCTGTGCCACTATTTAAATTAAAACTTACTGTGTAAATCTGTGTCCATTTCAAATAAAGCGCAATATTACTCGTTACCTCCGTGCCACCTTCGCCGAAAACGAATTCGGTATATACATACGGCTCTGCTGTGCCGGTGCGGGTGTACCACTTGCCATCATGGATGTAACCAGTTTGGGTAAAACCCGAAGTTGACGGTTTCTGCGCCTCGTTTAACGTGCTGCCGTGCAACACAGATGTAATAGTGGACGGCGGTGTTCCCACAACCGTAGAAGTTGTGTTCGTTGTCAATACAATATTATCCACCGCAATTGGGGGCTGAGTACTGGTTGAACTACCATTGCGCCAAGTGAACACTAACCTTTTTGTCGTTCCGGAGTTTGTCGCTGGAATACTGACGGTTGCCTGTTGCCAAGTACTAGAAGGGTTGCCCCCCCCAAAAAAATCATCTAACACTGTACTCGACCCAATCGCCGTACCCGCCGTTGGCGTAAAAGTTATGTCTACCAAATGCACACTTAAATAATTACCGGATCCACCCCGACCTTTCCAGTCGAAATTGAGAGTATAAGCCGTCGTAGACGTGGGAAACGTCACATCATAGTACATATGAACAGTACTTGCAACGGATGAGAAAGTATTCGATACTCCGTTGTCGTTAGAAATATAGGCGGCTTTTGAGCCTGCGGAACCGGAAGCGGTAGCCGTTCCTACTGCCCATTGGTTGGTCAGCGAACCGTTTACAAACGTGAACGAGTTTGTCCCCTCAAAATTTTCGCTGAAAATGGTGCCATTGCCGTTTAAATTAAAACTGACAGTGTAAATAGGTGTCCATTTCAAATAAAGCGTGATATTACTCGTTACTTTAGTGCCGTCTTCGCCGAAAATGAATTCGGTATATACATAATTTGACGATGCCCCTGTACGGGTGTACCACTTGTCTTTGTCGTCATCGTGGAGGATATAACCGGTTCGGGTGAAGCCCTCTGTTGACGGCTTCTGTGCCTCGCTTAGTGTATTGCCCGGCGGCATTACATAAATAGTGGACGGTACTGTGCCTGTACCGCTGTTCAAATTAAAACTGACATTATAAAGTGGTGTCCATTTCAAATAAAGCGTGATATTGCTCGTTACCTCCGTGCCACCTTCGCCGAAAACGAATTCAGTATATTCATACGGTTCCGCTGTGCCAGTGCGGGTGTACCATTTGCCTTTGTCGTCATCGTGAATAAAATAACCGGTTCGGGTGAAATCCTCCGTTTCTGGCTTCTGTACTTCGCTTATTGTGCCAGATACCACATTGGCAATAGAGGCTGGTGGTATTAACCCTTTCAACGTAATATTGTCCACGGCTATGGGAGTGCCACTATATCCAGAGTTATTTCGCCAAGTAAACACCAGTCTTTTTGTGGTTCCGGAGTTTGATGCGGGAATAGTGACGGTTGCCTGTTGCCAACTGCTGTTTCCGGAATATGTCCCTAAATCTGTACCTGACGATACCGCTGTACCTGCCGTCGGCGTAACCGTTGTTTCTACCAAACGTACACTTAAATAATCATAGTTGGAGTAACCCGTTCCTTTCCAGTAAAAACTGAGGGTATAAGGCTCGGAAGATGCCGGGAATGTTACATTGCGATACATATGTACCGTTGAAGTAGTGCTATTGTAGGAATTTGTGGTTCCTGTGGAGGTAGCAATATATGCGGAATTTGTACCTGCGTAATAAGTATTTGTTCCCACATACCACCGGTTTTGGGAGCCTGTGCTATTGGCAATAGTAAACGAGTTTGTCCCTTCAAAATCTTCACTGAAAATAGTGTCGATATTGGTGTTGATACCACCATTTAAATCAAAACTGACTGTGTGAGTCGGCATCCATTTCAAAAAAAGCGTGACATTGTCCGTTACCTTCGTGCCACCATCGCCGAAGATGAACTCGGTATAATCATACGGTTCTGCTGTGCCAGTGCGGATATACCATTTGCCATCGTTGGCATAGCCAGCTCGGGTGAAACCCGATGTTGACGGTGCCGTAGCCGTAACTGTGCCGCTGCCGTAGCCAGCCTCTTTCAGCACAATGTTATCCACAGCAATTGGCGGTGAATAAATATCCCCACCATCATTGAGCCATGTAAATACAAGCCGCTTTGTAGTACCGTTGTTTATTACGGGAATGATAATGGTTGCCTTTTTCCAATCGTTACTCTCATAATATTCTGCATTTTCTAATTTTGTATCTGATTCCAACTCGGTACCTGCCGTTGGCGTAACCGATGTTTCCACCAAATGCACACTTAAATAATGATAGTAGGCTTCACCAATTCCTTTCCAATAAAAACTTAGTGTGCAAGGTTGGGCAGATGCTGGAAACGTAACATCGCTGTAAATATGCACCTTGCTGGTGACATTAGTATATGAGTTTGAATTGCCGTCATTGGAAATGTAAGCGGACTTTGAGCCACTAGAATAGTAGGTATCTGTCCCCACCATCCACTGATTGGTCTGCAAATCATTTACTAGCATGAACGAATTCATGCTACCCTCAAAATCCTCGCTGAAAATAGTATTATCAGGTGCTACATAAATAGTAGATGGTACCGCATCCGAAATACCATTAAGGTTAAAGCTAACAGAATAAGTAGTAGAGATCCAAGTCCATTGCAAATAGAGCGTAATATCTTCCGTAACTGGTGTACTGTTATCTCCAAACACAAATTCGGTATATGTATATGGCGATGTTCCTGTTCTGGTGTACCACTTGCCGTCATTTACATAACTGCTGCGGGTAAATTCCCGTGGAGACGGAACCTGCGACGCACTAAGTTTGCTGTTCTCCAATACAGTAATAGGGGTGGGAGCCGCGCTCGATGTATAATTTAAATTAAAACTAACCGTGTAAGTCGGAGTCCACTTCAAATAAAGCGTAGTATTTCCCGTTACCTTCGTGCCATCATCGCCAAACTTAAATTCGGTGTATGTATATGGCGATGTTCCTGTTCGGGTGTACCACTTGCCTTTGTCGTCATCGTGGATGGCATAGCCAGCTTGGGTGTAATCAGAGGTTGATGGCTTTTTATCCGTGCTTATGGTATTATCATATGGAACGGAAATAGAGTCTGGCGTTGTTGCTGGCGTTGTCAATACAATATTGTCCACGGCTATGGGAGGGGTGTAATTGTAATTGTAATTGTACCAAGTGAATACCAAGCGTTTTGTTGTGCCGGAATTTGATGCGGGAATGCTTATTGATGCCTGCTGCCAATAGGTGTATCCATAGAATGTTCCCAACAAGGTTCCCGAAGGTTCGTAACCTGCAGTAATTGAAGATGTTTCATCTACCAAATACACATTTAAATAAACATAACTTGCGGTTCCATTCCCTTTCCAGTTGAATTTCAGGGTATATGCCTCGGAAGACACAGGGAATGTAACGGAGCGATACATATGCACCCTGCTTGAATATGAGGAGTTATAGGAATATGATGTTCCGCCGTCATTGGAAATGTAAGCGGATTTTGAGCCATCGGAAGCAGTAGCCGTTCCCACTGCCCACGCATTGGTATAAGAACCGTTTACCAGCGTGAACGAATGCGAGCTACTTTCAAAATCTTCACTAAAAATAGTGCCACCGCCGTTTAAATCAAAACTTACTGTATAATTATTTCTCGTCCATCTCGCCCAAAGCGTTATGTCTCCTGTACTTCCACTCGTTATTGTCGTTATTTGACTCCCGTCAGTTTCACTATCAAACCAGCCTGTAAACGTATAGCCCACTTTTGTCGGGTTTTGAAGGTATAAAGTTTCAGCTAAAATCGTGTATGTTGACCAATTTGACCCACTATTCGCCCCGTCGTCAAGATTGTAAGTTATATTATACGAAACAGGCTTCCAATTCAAGTAAAGCGTAATATTTTCCGTTACCTCTGTGCCGTTATCGCCAAAGATGAACTCCTCATAGCTATACGGTTCCGATGTGCCAGTACGGGTGTACCACTTGTCGCCGTTATCATATCCAGTTTTGGTATAAGACGACGTTGGCGGTTTCTGTGTCTCGCCAAGTTTGCTACCCTGTGATACATTGGTTATTCTTGCGGGTACTGAACCGGAGGCTCCACTAAGGTTGAAAGAGACTTGTAGTTGTTGCGCCCACACATTCCCCACTAACCACAACACGGCAACCCACATCACCGCAAAAACTCTAACTAAACCGGACAATCTCATAAACTTCTCCTTCCTGTTAATCCTTAACACAACGAACACTCAAAAACATATTCTTATTGCTAATTCCCAAATAAACTTTACTGCCATCATAATACAGAGAATTAACCGAGCTGGTGTCATCTTGCGTAACGCTAGCACTCCACCAACCGCCATATTCATCTATGCCATCAAAGAAACTGCCGCCCGGAAAACCAAAACCGCTGGCTTTATCGGCAAAACCGTAAGCTTCTATTTTTTCGCTTTTGCTCAATGCGCTCAACTCATCATAGCTCGGCAAATGCCAACCTCTAGGACAAATAGCAGTATTCATAGCCGCCGCCCAATTATACAGCCTTCCGTGAATAACACAGTTTGAATCCAAGTCCTCGTAACAGTTGCTGCCTTCAACCTCGTAATTCAAATTCTCGGCCAGCCAAGTATGAGTGCCCATTAAAACCGCCCCATAATTTTTGCCCCCGTGCGACACAGAATCTTTTAAGTATATTTTATTTGTATCTCTGCATTCATATAAGTTTGTGTTAAAATTTTCCGGACGCTCGCCGCATCTATCTTCAACCTTGCCGTTATAGCAAAAATGCGTTTCTGCGCTAACCCAACCACCGCCGCACTCGGTTTCTACAACATTGCTTCTGCACCTAAAACTCACATTGGCGGCATTGTACCAACTGTTGCCGCACTTGGTTTCTATAACATTGCTTTCGCACCTTAAATTTGCATTGGCGGCATCGTACCAACCGCTGCCGCAGGCGGTTTCCACAACATCGTTTTCGCACCTCAAACTCGCATTGGTGGCATCGTACAAACTGCTGCCGCACACGGTTTTCACAATATTGCTTTCGCACCTCAAACTCACATTGGTGGTATCGTACCAACTTCCGCCACACACGGTTTCTACAACATTGCTTTCGCACCTCTGCGTAGAAGGTTCCCATTCGCTTCCGCTGCATAAGTCGTAAACCCTATTGCCGGAACAGAATTGTGTTTCCAAACTAAACCTCTGTGTCTGCGAGCCGCATAAGTCATAAGTTGGATTGCTTCTCTCAGTATCGTAAACATTATCTCGTTCAAAATCTGCGCAAGCGAAAATCAAGAACAAAATCAAAAACAAAAATCTTAGAACCATATATGCACTCCTATTCCAGAAACCAAAAGAACACTCCCAATTATATAATAGACATTTCTTTTCGTTTTCGTTTTTTCTTGCTTATCCCACAATTCACTAAATTCGCTCTGATCGTCATTTATGCCCAAAGCCTTATACTCATCGTTATAATCCTTGGCAGACCAATTTGCAAAAATCCCAGCTCCTAAAAATCCTAATCCTGCCAAATTAAACGCTGTGCCAAAAAAAGTACTCCAAAATATGGACTGTTTATGCGTGTATTCAAAGGGTTTGTCTTCCGACAAATTTACCTTAATTGGTTTTTTCCCATAAGAACCGTCATCATCCCTCTCATCAAATGCTATTTCCGAGCACAAGGGAACAGAGCCGCTAAAAGGCGTTTCGCCAAACTTTGCCCCGTTCACAAAAAAAGGCTCTTTCACAGCACTCCCCTTATATGTTGCGTTCAAAATCAAGCTGCTCTGTTTTAAGATGATTTTTTGATCCGGATTAAACTCTATATGCTGACCCTTTTGCATAGCCACACTCTCAATAATATCTTTGTAGCAATCATGAGTTAATTTCACAACGTGAATTCCGGGAGAAAGCCTGAGTTCGCCAAAGGAAAAAGGCTTGTCGTTTATGGTAAAATTCCATTGCCGATTCTCGCCTACGCTATTTGAATAACCCGGATTTTTTACATTCAGGGTTCCGAAAGTAGAAGCAAGTTTTATGTTGAGATACCTCTCTCCGGTTACGGTAATTGTGGTATCTACAGATTCATAATCACTTAAAGCGACGTTTATGTTGTATTTGCCCTCTTTAAGCTCAATCTTGCATGGTGTTTTGGAACAACTGCTTGAATAAGCGTTATTGAATTTCAAAACAGCACCGACCGGTTCGCTGGCAACGTTTAAAAAGAAGCTGTTTTTTCTTTTAGCTGCATCGGCATACTGCAAACAGCGAACGCTGAAAAAGTTGTTCTTAGCCGATTGCCCCCTGTTCATAGTGACACTGCTGCCTATCTGCCGATTATATATGCCTTCTGCGCTGGCCTCCGTGGAACTCCACCAGTAACCGTATTCGCCTATGCTGCCGAAAGGCCCACCCGATATGCCAAAACCGCCCGGCAAAGCCGAAAAGCCGTATTCATCCGTGCCGCCAAAGTTCCTTGCCTTCAATTTTCCCGCTGCCGCCGCCGACCCGCCTATATAATCCGTTAGTGTTGTCCATTCGGCATCTGAAGGTAAATACCAGCCGGCAGGGCAGGCTGTTTTTGCCGTTTCAAAATCAAAGAGCTTGCCGTAGGCACTGCAGTTGTTGGCATCATTATTGTAGCATACGCCATCGCTTGCATTGCTCAACACGCTGCCGCCTAAATTTTTCAAATTCTTTGTAAGCCAAACTTGCTCGCCGAGCAAAACCGCTTCGTAATATTCGCCGCCATGCTCAACAGGAGTTTTTCTAAAAATCCCATTGGCATTGATACTCGGTTTGCATTCATATAAATCCGGGTCATAAGGTTGAGGGTTTTTACCGCATTTAACCACAATGCGGCTATTTTTATAGCAGGAATGCGTTGTCGGATTATGCCAGGCATCACCGCATTTGATTTCTATTGCATTGTTTTCGCATCTTTGTATAGATGGATTATATTGTATGTTGTTGCATAAGGCGCGGTGGGCAACATCATTGGAACAGAAATGAGTTGTGGGGTTAAATTCCATGCCATCGCATTTATCGTAAACTGCGCCATCGTAGCAGAATTTTTTTTCGGGATTAAACACAAAATCGCATTTTTTTAAAACAGGGCCTGCAGGAACGGCAGCGGCCCCGCCAGCACCCCCAGCCTGACCCGCACCCGGGGCAATCCCCTTGCCTATGGCAGAGCCTAATTGGCCTAAAGTGTTTGTGCCCAAAGCTGAGTTTGCTACGCCTAAAGCCGAATTTGCCGCGCCTTTAACTGCTTTTTGGGCAGTGCTTTTTGCCAATTCCATGCCTATATCCTTAATTGCGTTGGCAAGCTGGGCGGGGCTTTCGGGAAATACTTTTATGCAAGCCACGCTTACGCCTATATCCGTTATCTTGCTATCGGCAGGCTTGCCAAAGGGGAGCTTTAACTGCGCTTTTGTCTTTACTACCGTAGTTGACAATTCTTTTAAGAACTCCTGCGCTTCAACGTTTGGTTTTTTATTTTTAGCGGCTAAAATTTCATCAATGCAATTTTTAGGAAAGCTTTGAGCGGAAACTATTTGGAACGCGAAAAAAACAATCGCAAGCAAGATTTTAAAATCTTTCATGTAACCTCTGGATGTGATTTTTTGAGAAAAACGGCATTTTTGAGAAGAAAATGCAGTTTTTAAGGAATTTTCCGCCCCTATAAACGGCGGGG
>JGI24698J34947_10002418_pt1 | contig 10053 bp, 8 predicted proteins | sample TergutMp193P3_FD_34947 | JGI IMG/M metagenome (IMG submission 34947) | reverse complement strand
AAATCCTGCGCCATGCGCACGAGCGCGTCGTAGAGGGCAAGGTCCCCGTGGGGGTGGTACTTTCCCATGGTGTCGCCGACTATGCGGGCGCATTTCTTGGTGGCGGCGTTGGGCCGGAGGCCCAGCTCCCCCATGGAATAGAGCAGCCGCCTGTGAACCGGCTTCAGCCCGTCCCGCACGTCCGGCAGGGCCCTGGCCACGATCACCGACATCGCGTAATTGAGATAATCTGTCTTTACTTCGTCTTCTATCGCAACGGGAATAACTTTCCCGGCAGGAGTTTCTCCACTCGATGTTATGCTTTCAGACACGATGATTTCCTTGATAGCTATAATACATATTTGACGGGAAATAATCTACCGCTTAAATATCACCGTGTTCGCTACCCGGCCGTCCATCACGATATTGAGCGGCTGGGCGGTGGTGCTCCACCTGCAGAATCGGAGCTTTTTTTCGCAGGGGAGGGAGGCGAGCCAGTCCCAGTCGACGCGGTCGCTGTCACGGCCGGATGAAACGGACAGGTAGCCGATGTTCATGCTGGTGAGGTTGTGGAAGAAGTGGCTGCCCTGGGAAGACTCGACGCTGAAATTGGGCAGGTTGGTTTCGACGATGACGCGGGCAAAGGAGATCTGCGGGAACTTCACCGGGATGCCAAGCGAAAAGTCCCTCGTCCCCCAGCGGCCGGGGCCGACGAGGATATAACGGCGGCCGCACGCTTTGAGGAGGCCGTTCAGTTCGTCAATTTCCTTCGCGATTTCGACGGTTTGCGCGGGTGAAAATAAACCGGGATCGACCCATACGATGTCGCTGATGGAGGAATCCTTCCCGTTTCCCATGCTCCGGCCTGAGATGACAAAGCAGTCATCCGCGNCAATTTCGCTGAGATCGGCCTCAAGCNTNCCNGTGTTCTGGGTAAGGGGCTTGAGCTGCAGAAAATAAAAAACCGGCTTTTTGTTTTCCATGGTGACGGCAAATTCGATTTCAACGGGCAGGCCCATGCTCTTTGCACCGACGTCAAGAACCGCGTCGACAACCTCGGCGAAGGGAAAAATGTCGTACTTGAGTAACGGCGCGAAATTTACTATCCGTGGCCCCCTGTTTCCAATCCCCGGCTCAAGCCTGTCGTCTTCCCTGTTTATCGTGCTTACCGTCATGGCAAAGTCGGGGTTGTTTTCCGCCTCCGCGATATCAAGAAACTCCAGCGTCGCGTCCGAACCGGGCAGAAGGTTAAATTCCGCTCGTTCCATGTCGAGCGCGAAAAAGCTTCTCTGCGAGCCTTCGATTTTCGATCCCGCCGAAACAACATCAAGTTTCGGATAACGCGGCGAAAATCTGAAGGCCGCCCTTCCGTCGACGACATAGCAGCCAAGCCCGATTGCGGCGACGCAGAGGCCGTCGTCCGGCTTGAGGTACGAAACAGGATAGTAATTGTACGATTGCGCGGTTCCGGAAATAATCGGATAGAACCACCTGCCGTGCCGCGTCCCCGCGAGTTCCTGTATGATTACCGCCATGCGCTCTTCCTCAATTTTGTACGACGCCGCATCAAAGTACTGCCGGGACGATTCGATATACAGACTCGCGTAGATAAGTCTGATTGCGTCGCACAATTCGGAGAGCCGCGTTTCGATATCGCTTGAGGCGTTGGGAATAACGTAGGTATCGTATACGCCGGAAAACGTAACCATGAGCATGTCTTCAAATAAACCCGACGAGCGTACCGCCAGGGGCTTGTCTGTCGTGGACAGAAACAGCCGCAGCCGCTCCAGCAGGGCCCTGTCCATGGATAGCGACAGGAACAGCTTCTTGATTTCATCGTCGCTCTGCGCAAACCACGAAAAACCCCACATGTTATTGCGGTCCATGAACCTCTCGAATTCGTCTATGCCGATAAACGCCGTATAGGGAAGCCTTATTTCCATCTTCTCCTGCAAGTTGGTAAAAGCGAGATTGTCGATGAGGCTGCTGATAAAGGCAAGGCCGCGCCCCTTGCCGCCTATGGAGCCGCCGCCCAGCCGGGTCAGTTTTAGCCGCGAATAACCGGAAGAAGCGTTGTTAATGGAAGAATCAAGCAGCGGGATACTGCCCCGGGTTTTGTCCTCGTGTATTTTGTCAATACTCTTGATGAGAAACGCGCGCAGCTCGTCGGTTGTCGCAAAATCGTCGGGGCCCAGTGCCCGAACCAGTCTGGCGAAGCGCACTTCCCCCCTGGCGAGCAGCCACGTGGAAAAATGATTGGCCCTGGCGTGGTACAGGAGGGACTCATTGGGAATGGTCCTGATTTGGGCTTCAAACTCGCTCATCTTTTCCACGCGCGCCAATTCCCTTCCGTCGGGCATCCTGAAAACAAAGGGGCCAAAACCAAGGTGGGTCCGGAAAAAAGCCGTTAACTCGTGAACCAGGGTGTTCGAGTTCTTGTCGGCAAACTCGGCCCCTATCGCGTGCGCCCTCTCGCGGTTTGAAGTCTCGCTTGACTGCATGAGAACGGGGAGATCGGGGTTCCTTGCCCTGACGGTCTCGAAAAATTTAAAGCCGGCTTCGCTGTCATCGACGCCGCCGACCGAATAGCGTATATCGGAAATTACCGTCAGGAGAAACGGCTCATAACGGTTCAACAATTCCAGGGCTTCCTCATAGTTCGTGGCGTGTAGTATTTTCGGCCTCCACCGCATCCTCAAGACCTTGTTTTTTTCAACGGAGCGTTCGTCTTCCACGAGGAGATTTGTCTGGGTCATCACCACGGAGAAGAGCCTCGGCAGAAAGCGCGAATAGTAGCGTATCGAGTCTTCGACAAGGAGGATAACCTGAACCAGGCCTGTCTGCGTGTCGCTTTCAACGTTACGCAGATCCTCAAGGTATTTGATCATCCCGACAAACAATTTGGAATACCCGTTCCAGACGAAGATCTTGTCAATACAGGTCTTGCATTCGACCCTGTTTTTATCCAGCCCCGCAAGGCTTGAATTGTTCATCGCGAGGAGCATAATGGGGACGTCGGGATTACAGGCTTTCATGTCTTTGGCCAGCGCAAGCGGCGCNTCGAAATCAAGGGCCGCCATGAGTATGACCATGTCGTACCTGCCCTGTTCAAACATCTCCTTCGCGGAATCGGGCGTGTACGCGCAGGTAACGCGCGGTATGGTCGTAAGGCTCAGGTTGAAAAACTCGCCGTAGATCTGTTCCGACAGCGCCCCGTCCTGTTCAAGCACAAACGAGTCGTACAGGCTTGCCACAAGGAGAATCTCACGCACGCGATAACGCATCAGGTCATGAAACATGTCGCGCTCGCGGCGCTCTTTGTGATAAACCTCCACAAGGTCATCGAAGTACATTGCTTTATGGTACTACGCGGCAAACCGTTAGACAAGGACGAAGAAAGGGAAGAGGAATTCTACCACGAACCACACGAACAAAGAAGAAAACCAAGAATTTTCCACGGAGTTTTGCTGTCCTTCGGACAGCTTGGAGTACACACGGAGGACACGGAGGGGAAAAAGAAAATAAAAAAGGCAGCAGCTACCATTTTGAATACTTGAAAAAAGGAGGTCAACCCAGTATATTATGGAAGAGGCAACAAAATGGCAGCCAAAGTCAAACCCGTGCAGCCCACGGAGATAAAAGACAAGAAAATTATCCTCGAAGTCATTGAGCAAATCCGAAAGCCCATACCTGCATCGGTTTATAAGCGAAATAAAAAATTGATGGCTTATTTACGGAAGCTTGAGCAATAGACAAATGCGTATTCTAGTGAGAAAGAAGGTGTTAAACTCTTCAGGCTGGACTCTCTTAACTCCTCAATAATCCTTTCCGATTTTTCTTGCGATCTTAATGAATACAATGATTATCTTTACAAGGATGCCCTCCGTTCACAGAATGACCATATTGCCCGAACCTGGCTATTGCGGGAGCGTTCTACCGGCGAAATTGTAGCTTATATGTCTCTTATCATGGATGCAATTAAACTGTCAGGCGCGGAGAAGGAACTTCATAACCTAAAATACCCTTTCCGCACAATACCTGCCATGAAAATCGCCAAACTTGCCGTGGATATCCGTTTTTCGGAAAGATATAAAGGCATAGGTACTTATATGGTAGAAGCCGCAAAGGGAAAAGCGCTTTTTTGTAACGAAGATTACTGCGCCGCCCGTTTTCTAACCGTTGACGCTGATATAGAGCACGATAAGGGCGTGCTTGCCTTCTACAAAAAAAATGGCTTCCTCCCAAACGACGAACTCTTCAACAAAAACCGCAAGACAATCAGCATGAGAAAAGATATTTATACTTAAAAATGGTGCCTGGCACCGAGATTTCATCAATCCAGTCTGTGGAACCATACCTGACTTATCTATGGATCGAATATCTGTTTTGTTAGCATCTATGAAATAGCCTGTTTCTGACATAACAACCAATGAGAGTGTGATTGGGAAGATAGGCAATCCTCCACGCCCCCCCCCGCCCCTGTGCGAGGCTCTTCTCTTGGGTTTTCATTTTCCTCCGTGTTCTTCCTCCGTGAAACTCCGTGGTTTTCTTCCTCTTCTCTTCTTCCCCCGTGTCCTCTGTGCCTCTGTGCGAGGTTAGGAATTAGGAGTTAGTTTTTTGGTAGTATTAATGGAAATAATATACAGGAGCGCGGCGGTCCAGATGAAGGCGAAGGCGATAAAATTGCGCAGGGGGAAGGACTCCTTAAAAATAAAAACCCCGGTCAGGAAGGTCATGGTCGGGGAAATGAACTGAATAAAACCCAATGTTGAAAGGGGGAGCAATCTCGCGCTTTTCGCGAACAGGTACAGCGGCAGGGCGGTTACCGCCCCGCAAAGGAGGAGAAGCAGCGGGACATGAAACGGCAGTTCCCGCCAGTACGAGAGAGCCTGCGGAGCGGGAAATTCCAGGCCGCTTTCAAAAGCGCTAAAGAGCAGAAAGAGGGCGATTGGGGAAGCTATCAGGGTTTCAACGGCCAGGGACTCAAGCGCCGAAATGTCGATGGTTTTTTTCAGTAGGCCGTAAAGGGCGAAGCTGACCGCGATGCCGAGTGAAATCAGGGGCAGCCTGCCTGTCAACACCGTGATAATCGTAACTCCGGCAATGGCGAACGCGAACGCTATGAGCTGCAGGGGCTTGAGCTTTTCCTTGAAAACAATCAACCCAAGAACAATGGAAAGCAGCGGGTTGATGTAATAGCCAAGCGAAGTATCAACGGTGTGGCCGCTGTTAACCGCAAAAATGTACAGGCCCCAGTTGAAAGTAACGATTAACGCGGCAAGTGTAAGAAGAATCGCCTTACGCCTGTCTTTGTAAAATTTCAGCCACGAAGTTTTTTTTTGGATAAAGAGCAGGATGCTCACCAAAGGAAGCGAAAGCAGAACCCTGTAAGCGAGGATATGCATATTTGGTATGGCCGACAGCAGCTTCCAGTAGACAGGAAAAATTCCCCATAAAAGATAAGCCAGGACCGCGAAAATAACACCCCTGCTAAAAGACCGTTTATCCATGTTTATTTATAGCGGAACGTATACAAACCTTCAATACAACCTTCAATGGTCATTGCGACAAACCGCTTTTACATGTTACAATCATCATGGGAGGGGCTTCATGTCCAAATACATCGCGGAAAAGTCTGACCGTTTTAAAAACTGGCCTGAGTGGGTTCGGGAATTCGCGGTCAAGTACCGCTCCAAAACCGCCAACCTGTATATCGTGCACGGGAACATCCGTGATTTTCTTCCCAAGGAAACAATGGAAGGGGAATTTATTTTCGCCCTCATCCACATGTACATTGCCGAGATAATCTTCGGAAACCAGGACATCATCGCCTACTACGATCGTTCCAGGGGGGTTTCCTTTTGTACCGATATCATGGCGAGGGAATACAAAGACACCCTTGTCAGGCTTTTTCCCGATGACGACGTAAACGATTTTTCTTCCACAGATCCGGAAAAAAGTTTTACTTATCTGGAAAAATATTTCATTTCACGAATTCCCAAAGACCGCAGAAACCCCTCGCCCCGCATGGTGCTTATCATTGACTACGCGGAAACCATCATTCCCGGCGGGGATTTGCTCCGCATAAGCGACGCGGATCGCTACTGCCTCGTTACCCTGAACCGCTGGGCAAACGATCCGGCGTTTACCGAAGGGGATGTTTCCATCATCCTCCTTACGGAAAATCTTACGGACATCTCTCCCCGCTTAAGGAGTTCTTCTTCAACCGTAAAGGTAGCCGTTCCTTTCCCGGATGAATTCAACCGAACCAGTTTTATCCGTTCCAGGGAAAGGGAGGGGCTCCTCGCCCTGGACAGGGGGCTCACTCCCGAAGTAGTCGCCTCGGTAACGAGCGGCCTTAACCTAAAGAACCTTGACCGGCTGATTCTCGAGCGTCACGAAGAGAACAAGGCCCTTACAATGGAATACCTCAGCCAGAAAAAAAAGGAAATGATCGAGCACGAAGCCGGGGGTCTTTTGAAATTTATGGAAACCCAGTATGACCTGGACACGGTTTCCGGCCACGATTTTGTAAAGAAGCAGCTCCGCAACCACGCCAGGGCAATAAAGCAGGGCCAAAGCGGGGTGATACCCATGGGCTACCTCATAGCCGGGCCGATTGGTACGGGGAAAAGTTTCATGGTAAGCGCCTTCGCCGGGGAAATCGGCATCCCCATGGTCGTGTTGGGCAATTTCCGATCCAAATGGCAGGGTGAATCCGAGTCGAATCTTGAGAAGGTGCTGAATATACTCAGGGCCATGGCCCCCGTAGCGGTGATGATCGACGAGGCCGACGCTTTTTTGGGTGACCGCGATCAGGAGGGAGATTCGGGAACCAGCAACAGGGTCTTCGCGCAGATAGCGAGTTTCATGGGGGACACCGCTTACCGGGGAAAGATCATCTGGTTCCTCATCACCTGCCGCCCCGACCTCCTTCCAATCGACCTTAAACGCATGGGCCGCGCGGAAGAGCACTTCGCGCTCTTCTACCCCGAAACCCTGGCTGAAAAAGTGGCCCTCTTTGAGACCCTGGTAAAAAAACTGAATTTCGGCGTCCACACCTTTTCGGTTCACGACCTTTTCAAGAAGTACGACCACGAGGTTTCCGGGGCGGAGATTGAGTCCATGCTGATTCGCGCGATGCAGAAAGCGGTAATGGAAGGCCACACGATGATCTCAAAGCAGGACATGGACGAGGTGATGGATGATTTTATCCCTCCCCAGTACCCTCACGCGATAAAACTGCAAAACCTTGTCGCGGCGGTGGAATGTACCTCCAAAAAAATGGTTCCCAAGCGCTTCCAGCTTGGCAATTCAGAGATGGTCAGGGAGATACAGGACTTGAAGACGCTGCTGGGGGAGAGGAAGTAGCTATTCGGCAAAAACAGGGGCGAGTTCTATCGAAAGCCCTTTTAGCGTAACAACAGGCACGGTGTCATTTTCCCCGTACTTGCGGGTAATTGTTTTTTCGCCCTCAAATAGATAGACCGTAAGGGTCTTGTGTTCGCTTTCCAGTACCCAATATTCGGCCACGCCCGCTTCGCGGTAGACGTGGAATTTCCTCTGCATTTCTATCGCGGTATTTGACGGCGAGAGGATCTCCACGACCAGTTCGGGCGCGCCCCGGCAGCCCTCCTTGCCGCGTTTTTTCTCGTCGCAGATGACCGAAAGATCCGGTTGCACGACCGTGTCGTCACTTTCGTCCTCTTCGTAAAAAAGCCGCACATCGAACGGCGCGGCGATTGCCCTGCATTTCTTGCCGACCAGGAAATTGGCAAACTGCCTGCTTAATTCCATCTGCATAGTCTGATGGAGTGTGTTTGGCGCGGCCATGGCGTAGGCCACGCCGTAGATGATCTCGTACCGCTCCCTTGGCTTTAGTTCCCAAGCCTTGTAATCCGCGTAAGTCCAATGCCCGTTGTTTGGATAGGGCGCTTCCAATGCGTCTGCCATAATTATAGTATAGGCGATAAAATATAACCGGTCAATGATACGCATTACCACGAACCTCGTATCTTCGATACGCCACAAACTCGTTCCTTCGGAACGTTCACGAACAAAAGAAAATAAAAATTATTGGTTCTTCCTCCGTGGTTTTGTTTTGGAGAAGCTCCACAAAACGACATTATTTGATATAATTCAACAATGCCTGTGATTGAAACCGCGGTGGCCTTGTGTGCTGTGGGTGCGGAAAGAATTGTATCGAACGAAATAAAAAAACTCGGGGCAAAGGTCAGCGAAGGAGGATTCGGACGGATTCGCTTCCAGGCGGATTTACAGGGCCTTTACAGGGCGCTTATTGGCCTTCGCGCCGCCGACAGGGTTTTGCTGGAAACAGCCTGGTTCGCGGCGGCGGATTTCGACGCGCTCTTCGAGGGGGTGAGAAAGGTTCCCTGGGAAGACTACATCCCACCCGGCTTTGGCCTGGAGGTGGCGAAGGTCAGGATCAACCGCTCGCGTCTCCAAGCGGAAACCAGTGTTCAGGCTGTTGTTCACAAGGCGGCGGCGGAAAGGCTCTGTTCAAAGAGGGGGATAAACCGCCTGCCCGATAACGGGGACGCGGCGGAACTGCGCGTTTACATCGAGAAGGACATGGCATCGATACTTCTTGATCTTTCCGGTGAGCCCCTTTTCAAACGGGGCTACAGGACAAGGGGAGGGGCCGCCCCGTTAAGGGAAACCACCGCGGCGGCCATAATTCTTCACACGGGGTGGAAAAGAAAATTTCCCCTTTACGACCCCTTTTGCGGTTCCGGAACAATCGCAATTGAGGCGGCCATGTACGCCTGGGACATCGCCCCCGCTCTGGGGAGACATTTCGCGCTGGAAAAGCTCCTTTTGGCCGACAGAAAAATTGAGGCCGCGGTTCGCGATGAATTCGTCGAAAGAATTGACTTCTCACGGCTTGTCCGCATAGGGGCAAGTGATTCCGACGCCGCATCGGTCGCGGCGGCCGGGGCCAATTTGGAAAGCGCCCTCGCGTTGGTTCGCGGTTCGGGGAAAACGCCGCCGTCTGCGGACACCTCGCGAAGCGAGTTCTCCTTGCCGTCTTTCAGGGTACTTCCCATGGAGGAAGCCGCTCCCACGACTGAAGAGGGTTTCCTGATTACCAACCCGCCCTACGGCCGCCGCATGGGGGATACCGAATCCTCCGAAAAAATATATACTGAGATGGGCAGACTCGCCCGGCGTTTTCCGGGATGGAAGCTTGCCCTGATTACGGATCATCCCGGCTTTGAATCGTTTTTCGGGAAAAAGGCCGACTCATGCAGGGAAATAACCAATGGGGCGATTCGCTCTTATCTGTATCAATATGAGAAGCTGTAAGGCTGTTCGGAATTTCGATTTTCCGGAGGGTGGATATGTCTATCGTTGTTGAGCATGAAAAACGGCGCCGCGAGATTCTGGAGAGAGCCCTTGACGTTTTCATGGACGAAGGTTTTGAGGATGTCACATATCAGAAAATAGCCGACAGATGCGGTATCACCAGGACCACCCTTTATCTATATTTCAAGAATAAAATTGAGATTTTCAATTTCAGTATCAGGCAATTTCTGCAGAACCTGGAAGAAAATTTCGTTCAAATCAGAAATGAGGATGGCCTTTCCCATACCGAAAAACTTATCCGTGTAATGACCATGATTATTAACAGCCTTGAGGAAAACCGCCGTCTTCTCAAAGTGATAATGAACTATCTCCTTTATAATTCCAGGGAGGATTACGATCCGGATTACCGCGTGCGCCGCCGTACCGTGCGGCTTCGGCATATCCTGTCAACCATGCTCATCGAGGGTATCAAGGCCGGTGAATTCAGGCGATCCGTCAATGTAAAAAAAGCCAACGAACTGCTCTATGGCCTGGTAGAAACGGCGGTTCTCCGCCTGGTGGTTCTGCGCCGCTCCTCGGTAGATGAAATAATAGACGCCATGAAATTGGCGGTCAGCGGGTTCGCGGCCAAACCCTGATTTGTCGCTCTGATCGCAACTGGCGTCAGACATATTAATCTTCGCGGGGGAGCGGTAAACCCTATTCGGGCAGCTCGATGGCCTGACCACTTAAACTCATCGCCAATAA
>JGI24698J34947_10002417_pt1 | contig 10054 bp, 8 predicted proteins | sample TergutMp193P3_FD_34947 | JGI IMG/M metagenome (IMG submission 34947) | reverse complement strand
GTTCCTCCATCAGCATGCAGACGCCGGCAATATCGGCAACGGCGTCCATTTGCCCCACTTCGTGGAAGTGGATTTGGGTTACCGGTACGCCGTGCACATGGCTTTCAGCACCGGCAATCAGGGCGTAAACCGCGAGCGCGTTCTTTTTTACGTTATCTGTTATATTTAAATGGCCAATCAAATGCACAATATCGTGATAGCCGCCGTGGGAATGTTCATCATGATGATGATGTCCGTTATGCGAATGCTCATGTTCGTGTCCGTGCGCGTGATGATGCTCATGTTCGTGTCCGTGCGTGTCCGCGCCTTCTTCCTCCCCGTTAACTGCAACTTTAATGTGCGTTCCTGTTATTCCGCACTTTGCGGTTTTTTCTGCGCTCACAACCACGCCGGGGATACCGATACCGTTCAGCTTTTCGATGAACCCTTTCGGGTCGTCATGCAACTCCAGCAGGGCCGCCATCAGCATGTCTCCGGCGGCGCCCATGCCGCATTCAAGATAAAGCGTCTTCATTACTAACCTCTAATTGTGCGGCTACCTAGCCGCACTGTCTAATCGAACATGAAACGAAGTCTCATGATGTTTCCTTTGGTGGTTTATCATGCTTGCGAGGTAACCCGCGCCGAACCCGTTGTCAATATTAACGACGCTTACGCCGCTCGCGCAGGAATTCAGCATGGCAAGCAGCGCCGACAATCCGTTAAACGAAGCGCCGTAACCAACGCTTGTGGGAACGCCGATAACCGGGCAGTCGACCAATCCGCCTATCACACTGGCAAGCGCCCCTTCCATTCCCGCGATTGCGATGATTACCTGGGCGTCCATGATATCTTGAAGCCTTGACAGCAGCCTGTGCAGTCCCGCGACGCCTACATCGTATAGGCGGACAACCGAATTGCCGAGGGCCTCAGCCGTGAGCGCGGCTTCTTCCGCAACAGGCATATCGCTCGTGCCGCCAGTCGCGATTACAATTTTCCCGATACCGTCGCTTTCCGGTATATCTCCGATGATCCCAATCCGCGCCGTTTCATGGTATTGCAGGGGCAGGCTTTGTTTTACCGCCCCGGCGATCTCCCGCTCCAGTCTGGTTACCAGAATCAACCGCTGTCCTTTATTAAGCATGGCGTTTACGATTCCCGTTATCTGTTCGGGCGTTTTTCCCGCGCCGTATATCACTTCGGGAATACCCTGCCGTAATTCACGGTGGTTGTCGAGTTTCGCGTAACCCAGATCCTCAAAGGGCTCCGTGCACAGTTTCATTAAAGCGTCTTCGGGGGAAATTTCCCCGGCCTGTATCTTTCGCAGTAGGCCTAAAGTTTCCTGTTTATTCATGGCATGGTCCTTAAAAGTCGAAATATTTCCTGCTTTCAGCGTAGAGGGCCTCCCAGAACACTTCAGGCGCGTTGAAAACATTGCAGAGGACAGGCTTTTCACCGTAAAGGGGCGCGTACTTCGCCGCGAAAGCTTTGGCGCACTCGACTGCTTCTTCCGGCCCTGAGAGGATCTCCACGCCGTCATCCTTAATCCTCAGCCCGCTTGGCATTGAAAGGATAATCCTGCCGCCGTAAGAATCGTACAGGCTTTCCATGTCGTTTATCAACTGGCCTCCCCATGCATCCGCCCCAGCGGCAATGTAGGCCGGAACCAAAAGCTCGTTTTTGCCGCAAGAGTGTTGGGAGAAAAAGACGCCCGCCTCGTGGCAGTGATCCACAACCTGCTTGATATAGGGGACGATCATCTCCATCACGGTTTTGAGGGAGAAGAAAGGGGCCTTCTGTGCCCCCCAGTCATCGTGGAAACTCAACAGGTCCGGCTTATACGCGCATACATACTTGTCAATCATCCTATTGTACAGATTGGCGAGTTCCTGAAAAAGCCCGTGAACGGCCGTTTTCTGATCCTCGTCGATCAAGGCGATTGCGGCGTTTTCAAAATCCATAAAGGAGATGAGCCGTTCAAAAAAACCCGTCAGTATGGTGATCGTGATGAAGCGGTCGGTTTTCACATAATCCTTGTTCGCTTCACTTGACGCATCCCAATCCCAACTGTCCACATCCGGGAAACGGATAACCCTTTCCCAATCGTTGGCGTTTTTCAAAATCGGATTCCCCGGCCTTACCATTGATCCGTGGGCAGTCGGCACATACACCCATTCGATGCCGTGGCGATCAGGCCCTCCTGTCATCTCTTCCGGTTTCAGGGGGTTTGCCTCGAAAACGAAGCAGCGGGCGACGTTGTCCGGATCGATCCTCGGGGTGAAAAGCATAGTGTCGGAGCCGAGAGGTATCCATGCGGGTTTTTTGCGCGAGTAAACGAGAAGGAGATTCTCCCTTGGACTTATGGGCCTTGTATCGTTCACCTCCTTACCAGCTTAGAAGATCCGCCAGTATCAGATAAGCGCAGGCCGCCCAGCTCCCACCGGGCCTTCCGGCAATTCCCCTGAACGGATTTATAAGCATGATGAAGCCTCCGTCCTTGATGGTTCTGCAGTACCTGGCGGCTATCTTTTTGGCGAGTTCCGGTTTGCCCGCGTCAAAAAGGCCGGTGCAGATGAGCATATTTGTAGACGGCAGCACGTAGCCCCGTGCCATGTGACCGCCCAGGGCGAAATCGTCCGAGGAGAGTTTCTCACTGGCCAGCCCGTAAGGCGTGAGGAAATCGCCTTCCACGGCGAGGTCAGCCGCCATTTTGTCGATGATCCCCTGCGGCAGCCGTTTCCCAAGCACGATGGGGAGGTAGTTGATGCAGGAATCGGTTTTGATTTTCTCATGGGTTCCCGCGACCATGAGGACGAAACGTTCGCCGTCCCAGAAATTTTTGATCAGTTTATCAATGAGATCTTTGGAACGCCCGTACCACTCGTCAGCCTCGTTCCGGCTTTTGCCCAGGGTTTTCGCCAGATCCCCGGCCGCCTCGAAAAGCAATGCAAGGTACGCCATGAGATCCGGCGTGTCCATTTTATTGCTGATCCTGAAACCCGAGCCGTCGTCGGTTCCGCTTTCGTCCCCGTGGTCATACTGGGGTATGCCGTCGCGATCATCATCCCGGTATTTAAAATACCAGAGGCCCCATTTCGTAATGCCCTGATATAGCGTCTCCAGTTTATCATGGGGTATCTCTTTGGCAAGATCGTGGTTCTTCATGAGTATCTTGAGTGCCCAGCCCTGAACCGGCGGTTTTAACGCGGAACTCCAGAGCTTTGTATCGTTGTATATATCCATGAACTGTCCGGCCTCACTCTGCTGATCAACAGGGTTGAGCAGAAGCTCCGTCGAAATTTTCAGATCGAACCGGCTCAGGGCCACGGCGTTATGCGCCTGCTGCCAGGATGAGCCTGCCATGTTGGAGAACATGAACATAAGGGGCCGCTTGATGAACCCCGCCGGGCCTACCAGGTGCGACCATACAGCATAGGCGGCCTTTTCACGCTCTTCCTCGAAGGGGGCTTGAAAGTGGGGTATGGTTTCCAAAAACGCCTTCCATTCGGCGTCGGCTTTTTCCAGTGATTCCTCATAGCCGGGGTAGCTGTCGCGCACATGGCCCGCCCCCGGGAATTCTTCCACCGCGAAGAGGAAGGTTCCGTCCTCGCCCGGATATATCATCAGCTCCACACGAGGGGTGTTTAGGTCTTCCCATGACCAGGGGGCGTACACCTCCGCCTTCCCCTTTAGGAGCCGGTATATTACGCAACTATGGTAATCGTGCATACTCTCCCAGGCGTTTTCGCCTCGGGCTTTAAAGAACTTGTGGGACTCGGGAAACCTTCGCAGCCGCAGCCCCATGCCCTTGTCGCCCCTTATGAGGAGCAAGTTGGGTTCCCCGAAGCAGATGTAAAGGTTGCCGTGCCGTGTTTTTATCGTAAGCTCTGTGGCTTTGGCCTGGACGGCGCAGGCTGTTTTTTTCCCGTTGAAGGCGGGCGCGAAATCCATCAGATGGCCGTCCGGCGGCGCCAACCCGCGCCGCGAACCGAAGTAGAGTTCAGGCGATCCGTAAGTATCGTCCGTGCCTGCTTTCGTGTACACGCCCAAATAACCAAGCGCCCTGAAAAAAGGATACGCCGCGATGCTGTAGAGGCGTTTGGCGTCATGGAAAAAAGGCGAATCCGAGACAACGGTGAAACGCCGGCCTACGTGCGCCTTGTTTTCTATCTCGTCCACCATCGCAACCGCGTAGTCTGCGTATGAGGCGTAACTTTCCCCTGAAGTGTTGAGGATGACAAAGTCAGTGCCCTGCATGTATTTTCCGGAGCGTCCGCCGCCGGCATCGAAGTTTTTCGGAGGGCTAAGGTAGGTCCAGTTCACCTTGCTGGCCTTGAGTTTCTCAAAGGCCCTGAACTGGTTTTCCGGCCCAGGCCTGAAATCCAGGGGGATGCTCTCAAGCACACGTTCGGTCATGGATTCATCCGTCCAAAGGCTGGACGCCCCTCCTACGCATAACAGCCGCACTTCCGGTATTGTTTCCATTTCGCGGATAAGGGATTCCATTGATGTCTGGTGCTCATACTCGTTGCCCGGTTTGGAAAACGACGTACCGAAGGCGTTTACCACCGCGTCGAAGCCTTTGAGGTCCGCGGCTTTAATGTCGTGGATTTCCCGCTCCAGAACCGTGTAAGCCTGTTCAAGCCTCCCGGCGCTGCCCGGCCTGATGATGGCCGTTACCGCGTGCCCACGGCCAGCCGCTTCCCTCGCTATGAGGCTTCCGGCCTTGCCGGTCGCGCCTATGACGCCAATTTTCATAAGCCAAGACCGGGAATCGAACCCGGGACCTGCGCATTACGAGTGCGCCGCGCTGCCAACTGAGCCATCTTGGCGGGTATGATTAAATCTGCCCGAATATTTAAGCATTTCAGGGTGAAAATGTAAACCCTTGTCGAGCCGGGGAATTGTGAATAATATGGGAAGAGAGATATCTTTTTAGCGAGGAAAATCATGCCGGAGACCATCAATCCGTATCAGAGCCCCGAAACTGCAGTTGATCCGGGCAATACCCCGGCCGGACAGGGAAGCCTTACGGAAGCCATGCTGATTCAACTGAAAGGGGCATCGCCCTGGCTCCGGTTTGTGGGTGTTCTGGGCTTTGTCGGGGCAGGCTTTACAATCCTGACCGGAGTTGTGTTTTTGACCCTTGTTCCGTTTTTCACCCGATCCTTTGCCGGCATTGAACCGTTTGGTGGAATAATGGAAGCGGTTTCTTTCATAATAATCGCGGTGTTTAGTATCATAGTGGGGGTCTTCATGGTTTTGCCTTCACTTTTTCTCTATAGATTCGGTGAAAAGATTCGCGGTTACCTCAGGACGGGCGCGGAGCAGGAACTGGAAGCGGCTTTCAAAAACAACAGGCTTTTATGGAAATTCATCGGCATCATTTGCATTGTTTCACTGGCTTTTTTTCCTGTGATGATGATTGGAAGCGTCATTGCGGCTTTGGCTTTCTCCTGATGAAGGCGTTCATCTGATGAAAAGATTCGGGTCTTCCCCCGCAGATTCAGCCCTTCCCGTGCAGACGCCGGAAGGAATAGAGTTTGTTCTTTATCCCGCCGGCCTCCTCATACGGGCCTGCGCCTGGGCCATAGACTGCTTTTTTCAGGGGGCACTGCTGCTGTTAGTCGTCATTGCCGGGAGCCTGACACTGGGCCCGTGGTTTTTTCTCATTCTGATTTTTCTCCTGGACTGGTTTTACCACATGGCTTTTGATGTGTTCTGCCGGGGGCAGAGTCCGGGCAAACGGATCATGGGGATCAGGGTTGTCAGGGGGGACGGTTCGCCGGTGAATCCCGGCGCTTCTTTCCTCCGCAACCTGCTGCGTTTCGCCGATACTTTCCTGTTCCTTTACCTCATCGCTTTTCTGTGCATGGCCGTCAGTCCCGGCTTCAAGCGCTTCGGCGACTGGGTCGCGGATACCCTTGTGGTTTACACCGCGAATGCCCGGCTTCCGGCCAGATTCTCTTCCCCTGTTTTGAGCCGATCCGGAATGCCCTGGCTTGAGGATTTTCCCCCTGTTTCCCCCGGAAAGCTCTCCTACGAGGAGAAGCAGGCGATCCTTATGTTTGCCCGCCGTTATCCGCTATTGGGCAAGGCCCGCTCCGATGAAATCGCCGGGATCTGGGCGGCAAGATTGAGAGCCGGTTTGCCCCCCGGTGATGAAACATCCTCTTCAGAAGCCGAGTCATCCGCTTCTGAAGCTGAAGTCTCCGCTTCAGCATACCTCCTCGGCATTGCCCGTACCCTGGGCGGCGGGGCGGTTTCGGATCGTGCGCCATGACCCAGCAGAGTTTTGTGAATCGCCGGGAGAAGTTCTGGGACGAATTTGAGGCGATTGTCCGGGGAGGAAAAAAAAGCCTTACAAGCGGGGCTTCCCGGTTTCCGGCCGGTTTTCGCGAGCTTACCCAGGACCTAAACACCGCGAGGGCCAACGGTTTTGATCCCTCCATTATCGAGAGGCTCAATTCGCTTGTGCTGGAAGGAAATCAAATTCTCTACACGAAGCGTTCATGGTCGATAAAAATAGCGGCTGATTTTGTACTCAGGATTTTTCCCGGGACCGTACGTTCCCAATGGCGCTCAATCGGCGCGGCTGTCCTCGTCTTTTACGGCTTGATGGTTTTCTTTGCCTTTCTTTGTATTCGCAATCCCGCCTTTGTCTATCAGCTCCTTGGTGAAGAAACGATTCGGAACTTTGAGGAGATGTACAATCCCGACAGTTCCCATTATCTTGCGCCAAGAGACGTAAGTTCCGACGCGGATATGTTCGGTTTTTATATCTACAACAATGTTTCCATCGCGTTCAGGACCTTCGCGGGAGGGATTCTCGCGGGTATAGGCAGCCTTGTTATTCTATGTTTTAACGGCGCCTATCTCGGGATTGTCGCGGCGCATATCATCAACGCCGGTTTTACCGAAACCTTTTTTCCTTTTGTGATAGGCCACAGCGGTTTCGAGTTAAACGCAATTGTCCTCGCGGCCCAGGGAGGGCTGCTCTTGGGTTACCGCTTATTTTTCACCGGCGGGCTTTCCAGAGCCGCATCCCTCAGGCTGGCGGGGAAAACCGCCCTGCCGGTTATCACAGGAGCCGCCCTCATGCTGCTTGTGGCGGCCTGTATCGAAGCATTCTGGTCATCCCGGTATGGATTGCCTCCTGTTATGCGCTATGGAGCGGGGATTGCCGGCTGGGTATTGGTGATCCTTTACTTTGTTTTCGCCGGCAGGGAACATAACAAGAGGCTGGACAAACGATGAATTCTATTACGCATAGCGCCTTGTCCCTGCGCAGGCGCAGTTTTTGGGAGGCGGCCGATTCCGGAATCCTCCTTTGGCGGGGCAATTTTGCCAGTCTCATGCTGTTCTTTGTGGTTCCGGTTTTGATCGTAGCCATCTGCCTGTGTTTCCTTCCTGAAAATCTCTTTTTTCTTTCTTCTCTTATTTTGTGGTGGCTGAAACCCCTCTTCGATCGTCTCGCCCTTCACGTTATTTCCGTGAGGTTTTTCGCTTTGCCTGGGGATTTTCCCTTCGGGGTTTCCGCGGCTCACCGCGTAAAAGAACTTTCTCGCGGGCTTTGGGAAACGCTCCGCCGCGCCCTTCTCGGCGATCTTCTCTGGCGGCGTTTTAACCCCGGCCGCGCCGCTTATACGGCTGTGAGGGTTCTGGAACGCGTCGATCAAAAGCGATTTCAATGGCGGAAAAAAGCCCTTGTCTCAGGGGGACTTGGTTTTTGTTTCCCAATGGGCGTCTTCTGTTTCATGCTGGAAGGAATGCTTCTCTTTGGGGAGCTGTTATTCGCCATACTGATAAGCAATATGGTTTTTTCGGCCGGCTCACCGCTTATGCAAGCCGATACCGCCGTTTTAGAGATTTTTGTCTTCGCAGCGTTCTGTTTTAATTATGTCCTTGTGGAAAGCCTCTATGTGTGTATGAGTTTCGGCCTTTACATAAACAGCCGCGTTGAACTTGAAGGCTGGGATTTGCAGCTCCTTTTTCGGAAATTCGCGGGCGACATACCGGCGGAAAAAGCTCCGGGGCCTGTTGTAAAAGCGTTACCCGTCATCTGTCTTTTGTTTTTTATGTTAATAGGATCGGCATTGCCGCCGGCTTACGCGCAAGAGCCTGTAGAACCATTCCCGGAGTTTTTCCCTGCTGTCGATGAAAAGGCCCTTGAAAGTTTGGAAGACATCCTCTCTTCGGATGATTTTGGAAGCGAGAGGGAAGGGTGGGGGATAAGGTTTAAGTATTCCCGTGAAAGGCCGGAAGTACCGGAGGTGGATCTTGATTCATGGATTCATGAAATCAGGCAGGTCTTTGGTTATTTTCTGCGGTTCATTGTAATTCTTGCCCTGATTGTTTCTCTTGGATTCGCCCTTTACTGGCTTTCAAAGTTACGGCGAAAGGGATTGTTCCCGTTACGCGACACAGGCAAAAGTTATGCCAATCCGCTTATGTCAGGCGCAAGCCCCGAGTCCCTTTTCGCGAAAGCGGATGATTTTTTCCATACAGGTAATTTGCGTGAAGCATGGGCAGCCTGCCTTGCCGGATGCCTTGGGGCGTATACCCGCGATCATTCGGTCTCTTTCCCTGTTGACGCCACTGAATACGGATGCCTTGCTTTGGCGCGTTCAGCCCTGGGGAGCAAAGCCGAAGGCTTCTGTGAGCTTGTTGAGGACTGGATTCTTCTTGCCTATGGCGGCAAGCCCCCGGCGGAGGATGCCTTTGAAAGGGCTCTTGTCTACGGACGTTCCCTTTTGCGCGGAGCCGGCGATGAAGCGTAGTTACATTATCGGCTTTGCGGTTTCTGCCGCTGTGTTGGCTTTGCTGGCCTTTGCCGCGTGGTCCCTGTTTGAGACGTATCCCAGAGCAAGATACGTTCCCCCGTCCCGGGAAGCCCGTGTAAACGAGTACCTTGCCCTTGACCGCTGGCTTGGGGAGCAGGGTATCGGCGTCAGGGTTGAAAGCAGGGGAGACCTCAACATGATTCTCCGGGCGAATGAAAAGCGTGTTTTGATTCAGACGTCTCTTTTTCGGTGGACTTTCGACGCTGTTGATTATCTGGTTCAATGGGTTGAGGAAGGAGGAACCCTCTATCTCGTTCTGGATACTTACAGCGAACTGGAGAGTTATGAGGTTCTCTTTCTTCTTGAGAAATTTGGAATAACGGTTGAGGCAGGTTTTCCCGCTTATGGCGATGATTCGGATTTTCCCGATTATGACAGAAGGTTCTTTTTTGATGTTACTACCGATATTGAGGCACTGTCTTTGAATGACAGAAACGGCGCTGTGAAACTTGTTATGGCAAAGCGGGGAAGGGGAGAAATCATCGTTTCAGGGGAACCTGATTTTCTCAAGTTCCCGTCCATTGGAGACGCGCCTAACGCGAGGCTCGCCTGGGCGCTCTTTGCGGGAAAGGATTGGCTTTTTATCAGGGGGGCGGCCAGGGCGAGGGGGCTTTTGGGTGATCTTTTCAGGCAGGGGAATCTTCCTGTGCTTCTTGTGTCCCTGCTGGTTCTCATCGTCATCGGTTTTTGGGCGGTGATCCCCCTGTTCGGCCTTGTGCGCTTTGATACCGAAAAACCGGGCAAGCCCCTGCGTGAACGCTTCCTCGCCGAGGCGCTCTTTATGAGGAAATACGACGGTCTTAATTCCTACCTTGAAGCATATATGAGGGAAATCAGGCGGAGGCTTGCCCTTATATGCGGCCCAGGCGAAGATATACAAAAGCGCATAACGGAAATTCTTGCGAAGCCTGAGGAAGAATACTTAATCGCGAATTTTCTTCACGGTGAGCGGATTAACTACAGGGATTTTCCGAAGCTGCAAAAAAACCTAAAAACCATATTGGAGAAAATATGACTGAAAGATTGACAACCGAGACCACCGCGGAGGCGCTGGAACGGGTAAGGAATGAGATCGCGAAGGTCTTTATCGGCCAGAGGGAACTTGTGGAGCATGCCCTCATCACCCTGCTTGCGGAGGGGCATCTTCTGGTTGAAGGCGTGCCGGGGCTGGGCAAGACCCTGCTGGTCCGCTCGCTCGCGAAGGCGATAGGCGGGGATTCCAAACGGANTCA
>JGI24698J34947_10002416_pt1 | contig 10056 bp, 8 predicted proteins | sample TergutMp193P3_FD_34947 | JGI IMG/M metagenome (IMG submission 34947) | reverse complement strand
GTAAAAACTTGATTGTTTTCCCTAAAGCGTCTTTTATGGCCTGTCCGTCCATGCTCCATAACCTCTATTTCCTTTTTTATCTTACTGGTAATACAGAGGGGTTNACAAAACACCATAAGAATTGTAGTATAGACCTAACGGCGTTTCTCTTGGTTCTTATTGATTTCTTGGTGAGAATTACTTGAAAACCGTTTTTTACTTGTATTTTTTCCGATTTCAGAGCATAATTAAGAAAAGAACGTTTTTTGTGTATTCCTGTTTAAGGGTAGAAAATTGGTGACATTCACCTTTAGGAGGATTTATGAAAAAGCTTAGTTTCATTTCGGCAATGCTGGCAATGGTGCTGGTATTTGGATTGGCTTCTGTTTCATGTAATAGCGAAGCGCCTGATAATGGAGAAAACGGCACGGGAAAGCCCTCGCTTCCTGGCCCGGGAGCGCAGGTAGGCCAGGGCAGTAGTTGGCCTTCTTCAAGCAAATTGGCAGAGTACACTCTTGGGGGCTTGAACCAGCCGACAGGATTGGGCGGAATAACATGGACAGAAACAAAGATAACCGAAACTCATTATTCACTTCATATTACATTCACTCAGACAACGGCAGCCACCCGAAACAGTATTGATGATTTCCTTAGACCTTGGGATTCTTCTGAACCAAATTGGATACAGGATGACCAAACTGTTTCAGTAACATATGTAAAACGCGGTGGTGATCTCCGCTATGGCGTTATTGTTTATTATGAATTATCAACAGGTGGTTATATAGTTATTGATCGTGTATCTGAGGATGAGATTGACCCGCTGGCGTAAAACCGTATTTGGCTATAGTCCCCAACCCAAGTGGCTATAGCCAACGCCCATCCGCCACGGCGAACGCGGTGATGCAAAAGTGATAGTCACCAATTTTTCAACACCAACGAAGTTGGTGAGCGTACCGGAAAGAATCTAACACTACATATAGCGCCTAATGGGTTGGGCTTTTTATAATATCATTTGTCAATCATTTTTCCGCAAAGGCGTAAGGCTTGTATTTTCTGCTATCATTGCTAAAGGTCACAATTTGTGACCTTAGAGTAGTCCATTCCCCCGCTGTTGATTGGAACATAAAATCTGCCGGAAATCGCTCGATATTACGTTTTACCGCCTGATTCATTACTTTTAATGCCACACCGTATAAGGTCGCAAGTCGCTGTCGAGCATGACATGGCACTCCCAAAACCGTTGTAAACGTGCTTTCCGGTCACCGGCGTTTCCCCTCTTCTTCCCTAGTCCCTGATCCCTTTCTTTCCTCCGCGCTCTCTGTGATCTCACCGCCCCTGCGAGAAATCTTCTTCTAGTCTGTTCGTGTCGTATCGTCGAACCTCCGGTTCGCGATACGCGGTTCGTGCTGGTTCGTGGTAGAATTTATAAAAAAACCTCACAAACCCCTTGACAAAATCTGTCGATTTCTGCTTAAATCATAGTATACACATATGTATTATGGGTTAAAACGATGTAAGGAGATTTTACGATGAAAAGAACACTTATCGGCCTATTGGCCGCGGGCGCTTTGCTGTTGGCGATTAACCAGAATGTTGACGCCAGGGCAAGCTCACAACGATCCGGCTCCACCCTTTCGATAGGCGCAACGCCGATTCCCCAGGCAGAACTGCTCAACCTGGTCAAGGATGACCTCGCGGCGCAAGGAATCACCCTGAGGGTGGTGGAATTCACCGACTATGTGCAGCCCAACACGGCGCTGCTGAGCGGGGATTTGGACGCCAACTACTTCCAGCATCTTCCCTATTTGGAATCAAATGCCGAATGGGCGGCGCGGTTGACCCCCGTTTTTGGGGTGCATGTGGAGCCATTTGGCCTGTACTCTACGAAGTACAACAACATTGCCGATCTGCCCAACGGCGCTTCCATTGCCATACCCAACGACCCGTCTAACGGGGGCCGGGCGCTACTTTTATTACAGGCAAACGGGCTTATCACCCTCAGGGCCGGGGCAGGTCTGACCGCCACTCCCAGGGACGTAGTCGGCAACCCCAAAAATTTCCGCTTCCAGGAACTTGAAGCGGCCCAGCTCCCCCGCTCCCTGCAGGACGTGGACGCGGCGACCATCAACGGCAACTATGCCATGGAAGCAGGTTATAACCCTGTGAGGGATTCGCTTATAATAGAGGGCGGGGAATCCCCTTACGCTAACTACGTTGTAGTGCAAAAGGGCAGGGAAAATGATCCCGCTATCATAGCCTTGAAAAACGCCCTTATCAGTCAGAAGGTAAAAGATTATATTAACCGTACCTATGACGGCGGTGTTGTACCTGCATTTTAGAGAAGTGCTTGTACAGTATTTCTTTTTCAGGAAATACTGTACAGTATAGTATGAAGTCAGGGGATTTGTTTTGATCGTTCTCAGAGGAATTTCAAAAGCCTATGCAGCGGCCTACCCTGCCGTAACGGCGTTACAGGATGTGGATCTGGAAATCCCCGATGGCTCCATCTACGGGATCATTGGCAAAAGCGGCGCGGGAAAGTCAACGTTGCTGCGAATCATCAGCCTTTTGGAGCCTCCCGACAAAGGGGAAGTCTACTACGGAACCGAGCGTGTGGACACGCTGAGGGGCCGCCCTTTACTTGAAAGGCGCAGAAAAATGGGGATGATCTTCCAGAATTTCAACCTGCTTGGATCGCGCAACGCCTCGGCAAATATAGCGTATCCCCTTGAAATAGCGGGGATGACAAAAAAGCAGATCGAAAAGCGGGTAGATGAACTTCTGGAACTAGTTGATATTACGGACAAGCGTAAGGCAAGGCTACGCGAGCTTTCCGGCGGCCAAAAGCAGCGGGTAGCTATCGCGCGGGCATTGGCCGCGAATCCGGAGGTGCTTTTTTGTGACGAAGCGACAAGTTCGCTAGACCCGCAGACTACCCGCTCAATTTTATCGCTCATTCGCGATCTGCAGCAGCGGCTCGCTATCACGGTGGTGCTTGTCACCCATCAGATGGAGGTTATACGCGAGATATGCCAGCAAGTCGCCGTACTGGAAACAGGGTCTGTGGTAGAAACCGGAAGCGTGGCTTCGGTTTTTGACGCGCCCAAAACAACCGCCGCCAGGGAGATGATCCATGCTTAGCGAACAATTGCTGGACGTGCTTTCAATGCTACCGCAGGCAAGCGCTGAAACAGTCTACATGACCTTTGTGTCCACCTTCTTCGCCTGTGTCCTCGGGTTTCCTTTAGGGACCTACCTTTATGTAAGTTCGCCCGCCGGGCTCGCGCCGCGCAAAATCATCTACAATGTGCTCGCCCGCCTTGTAAATCTGTTTCGTTCTTTCCCCTTTATTATCCTGATGATCCTGCTGATTCCCCTTACAAGGCTCATCATCAGAACCAGCATAGGCCCCACGGCGGTCATAATTCCCCTTTCGATTGCCGCGGCGCCCTTTGTCGCGCGGGTCGTGGAAGCCGCGCTCGCCGAAGTGGACCAGGGCGTGCTTACCGCGGCCAAAGCCATGGGTTCCACCAATTTTCAGATCATCAGAAAAGTGCTTGTTCCCGAAGCCATGCCCGCCCTGGTTTCCGGTTTGGCCCTGACCATCATCAATCTGATAGGTTATTCCGCTATGGCGGGGGCCATAGGAGGCCGCGGTCTGGGCGACCTGGCGATTCGTTACGGTTATTACCGTTTTAGGACCGACGTGGTTATCGGGGCGGTTATTGTCATACTTATACTTGTTGAACTGGTGCAGATCGCCGGCTCAGCAATCAGCCGCAACCTTTTGTCAAAGCGTTAAGCCCGCATAACTCGAATTTATTTAACCGCCTCNAAACCTTGACGNAAATCATCAATGATGTCGTCGATATGTTCNGCGCCGATGGAAAGGCGAANGGTGTTGGGCTTGATTCCCGCAGCAAGAAGCTCGCTTTCACGCATCTGTGAGTGNGTCGTACTCGCGGGATGTATAACAAGGGATTTGACATCCGCGACATTCGCCAACAACGAGAACAAATTCAATTCTTCCGTGAAGCGTTTGGCCTTTTCAGCGTTTCCTTTCAACTCGAAGGTGAAGATAGAGGCGCCCCCTTTAGGGAAATACTTTTTGAATTGGTCATGATCCCGGTGACCGGGCAGGGACGGGTGGTTCACCTGTTCCACCTGAGGCTGCCTGACGAGCCACTCCACCACTTTTTTCGTGTTTTTCACATGATGCTCCAGGCGAAAGGACAGTGTCTCAAGCCCTTGCAGGAAAAGGAAAGCGTTAAAGGGCGAAAGCGACGCGCCGATGTCACGCAGGAGCGTTGTGCGGGCTTTGACGATATAAGCCAATTTCCCCACGGCGTCGGTGAAGACCAAATCATGATAATTGGAGTTTGGGCGTGACAGCCCGGGGAACTTATCGTTCCGCGCCCAATCAAAATGACCGCCGTCAACAATGACGCCGCCGATAGAGGTGCCGTGTCCTCCGATAAATTTGGTGGCCGAGTGTACAACGATATCGACGCCGTAATCAATTGGCCGCAGGAGGTATGGCGTGGCAAACGTGCTGTCAACGATAACCGGTATGCCATGCCGATGAGCAATGGCGACTACAGCTTCAATGTCCACTATACTCGCGTTTGGGTTGCCTATTGTCTCAAAGAACACTGCCTTTGTGTTTTCGCGGACAGCGTTTTCAAAACTTGTGGGATTACTGCCATCCACAAAAGTAACCTCTATACCCAAATCCCGCAGCGTATTGGCGAATAAATTATATGTGCCTCCGTAGAGTTGTTTATCCGATACTATATGGTCACCGCTTTTCGCTATGTTTAAGATAGAGTACGTGACAGCCGCCGCCCCTGACGCTGTCGCCAATGCAGCCGCGCCGTTTTCCAGCGCGGCCATACGCCGCTCAAAGACGTCCCATGTCGGGTTCATGATGCGGGTATAAATATTTCCCGTTTCAGTAAGCGCAAAACGGTCAGCCGCGGATTTTGACGTAGGGAACACATAAGATGTGGTCTGATAAATCGGCACAGCCCTTGAGTCTGTCGCGGAATCAGGCTTTTCCTGACCGGCGTGAATTTGGATGGTTTCAAAGCGGTAGTTTCTGTTGTTCATTATAAATCTCCTCCTGTTCTCATAAAATTCACTTGCGTTGCGCTCTTTGGAGCCGAAATTTTGCAGATGATAACAGCCCTGTTCTGAAACCGCAATGTTTCTGTACAGCTTATTATCTTCCCCCACCGGACAGGCGGCGACACACATGCCGCAGGGATAACGCCCTTCGTCACGCAGGAATTTATGATACTTCGCGCATTTATATCGTTCCATATCAAACATGTCCGTATCAACGCGCTCTGTAAACGCTCCGATGGGACAGTCGCGGAGGCATGTCTTNCACCCTGTGCAAAGGTTCTTCTCCATAATCGGGTCAGGAGAAAATTCCGCATCGGTGATAATGGACACAAGGCGCACCCGNGGTCCGAAGTCCCTGGTTAAAAGACAATGGTTACGGCCTATCGTGCCAAGCCCCGCCAACTGAGCGGCGACTACCTGCGAGAAAGCCGCCTCCGGCTTTTCGACAAGCGCGTCAATACCGTCATAACCGTCCCGAGGAAAGAAATGCGCCCTGTATCCGAGACTTATAAGCATTACCGTTAAACGATAAGCCGCCTCATCAAGGACACGGTTTGTAGTATTATACAACTCCGAATAAAAATTTGAAGGCGTTGTTTCTATCATTGCCATCGGCAACGGCACAACTCCTGAAATTACGGTTTTGCTCCATGGCCAAATTTTTACGGGATAATAATTCCCCCGAGGCTCGGAAGGCATGGGCGTGCCCGGAAGCAGGGACTCCGAAGCTTCCTCCCATCTTTCTACCGGGGCAAATCCAAGCGCGGTCAGGCCAAAACTCCCGGCGGCAAGGATAATCTCCCGCTTCAATTCATGTAAATCACTCATACGCTGCAAGAAGGAGAAACGGCGTTTCCGTCGGCTGGATATATTTTTTTCATCATATCTTCTCCAAAACGGCGGCTAGCTCCGCGATAATATCACGTGCGTCCTCAAGACCCACAGAAAAGCGGAGCTGCCCGTCCGTGATACCTGCTTTTAATCTGGCCTCACGATCATAAAACCGATGCGATGTTTTTGCCGACCATGATACCGTAGTGGCCGTTCCCGCGAGGCTTGGAACGAGATATATCGTTTCAAGCGCGTTAATTACCTTATTGGCCGCGTCCTCACCGCCTTTGATGTCAACGCTGAGCATCCCTCCGAAAAGCCCCTTTTCAAATTGACGTACGGCGCGTTTATGTGAGGGGGACGACGCAAGCCCGGGATAGAAAACGCGTTCTATCCTGGGGTGTCCCTCCAGGAATTTCGCCGTTTCAAGCGCGTTTTCCGAGTGCCGCTTCATTCGCAGATCAAGGGTGCGCAGACTGCGGGCAAGCAGCCAACAGTCGTACGGGCTTGATATTCCGCCATACAACACCTGAAACCTTTTGACGCGTTCAATTACCTTCGCTCCGCCTACAACCGCTCCAGCCATAATGTCGCTGTGCCCGCCGAGGTATTTTGTCGCGCTGTACAGCGTCATGTCCGCGCCCAAATTAAGCGGCTTTGCGATAACGGGTGTCGCAAAGGTATTGTCAACCAAAAGCAAAAGATTATTCGCATGGGCGGATTTGGACAACGCCTCTATATCCGGAACTTCCATCAGTGGGTTGCAGATTGTCTCGGTATAGACCAGCTTCGTGTTTGCCCGGACATATGCCGACAAATCCCCGTCAAGCAGATCGGCAAAGGTCACATCAATACCAAAACGGGGCAGTTCGTTTGCGAAGAAATCCTGTACGCCGCCGTACAGTACAGGAGACGAAATGATATGGTCGCCGGATCGCACAAACGACAGGATTGAAGTCGTTATGGCAGCCATACCGGAGGCGAACACAAGGGCTTTTTCCCCGTCGTCCGCCGACGCGAGCATCTCGGATACGGCGTCGGCATTAGGCGCGGCGATGCGGGAATAAATGTATCCATCCGTTTCTTTTTCGTAAATCGCGTCTACATCGGCAACATTATCAAACGCAAATACCGATGTAAGATAAATAGGCATGGTTTCCGGCAGCGATGACATGCCGGCAACTTTCCCGGCGAACCTGGCGTCTCCTGTATGGAGCAAGCGGGTGGAAAGGTTTTTCTTCATGTTAATTCCTCCTGTAATCCGGATTTTCCTGCCCAGTTACTTAGAGCCAACGGCTTATTTAAATCATAAAAAGCCAAAATACCTCTTTTGCACAACGGCATGATGCACCCAGCCAATCAACGAGATAAAATCGAACACCGGCAAGCCGGTTGCCCGCTGGATTTCATAGGCGTAAGGAGGCAGGTCGCTGCACTCCAGGAGAATGGCGCCGATTTCCGGATGCTCCGCCGCAGCCTTATGGGTCACAGCCGCCAGGTCTTCAGCAAGGCGCCGGTTATCCAGCGCGGTCTTCCCCCAGCGGATGGGGGCGAAACTGTCCAGGCTCCCGATGTCCTGAATCACGCAGTCGTCCAGGTCAGCTCCCACATTGGCGAAAAACTCCTGGTTGACGCTTTCGCCGCTGGCGCAGAGTACCAGAATCTTTTGCCCCGGCTTCAGTCCCATCTTAATAACCGGAATCTGGCAGAGGCTGGACATGAAGGCCGGAATGTCAACCGCCGCCGCCACATGCTTTTGAAAATGGGCGAAGTAACCGCAGGCGCCGATAACGGCCCGCACCCCATCCGCTTCCAGCTCCCTGGCGGCATTCACGATCATTTCCTCCAACGCCGGATCTCCGTTGAACAATTGCTCGATCTCGAAAGACACCTTCTTGTACAGAACAGGAAAAGGGAACGTTGTCGCGTTCGCCACATTGCCTGGCAGCTTGGGATAGGCTAAATCCACCGCGATAATACCGATGCTATGCCCCCCAATATACGCGCCGGGCACGTAACGAGTTTGATACAGGTCGGAAGCGTCCTGTAAATATCCCTGCCATACAGACATAACAATCCCCCTATTCCGGCGTGTACACGCCCTCGTTTAGGTACTCCAGCAACTGCTCCCTGGTCATATGGGCAATACCCAGATCTTTCAAGGTCAAGCCGGTCTTGTAGAAATCGATACCGGTCATGACGGAGCCCAGCGTAATCATAGTGTCCACGACCCTGGTTTCCACGCCGAATTTTTTCCCAAGCTCGTGGTAAACATGGCAGCCGACCGGCACGTCCTCAGTGATGTAGCGGTTCATTATGGTGAATGGGCCTGTGCCGATACCGGTTAGCCACTGGTCGGAGAAAGGAACATGCACTCCCTCGCCCATATATTCAGGCCCTAGCACGCTGGTGCGCTGGAAAAAGATGTCTTTGTCAAAGGGCTGGATGCCGACGCCCATCGCCTCGGCAAGCCTGCATTCTTCCTGATAGAAGGCGTACTGGACTTCGGCGATGGACTTGCAGAACGCGTGGCAATAAATGGAGAACTTGTATTTGTCCTCGCCGAAAACCACGCCGTAGTTTTCCATTGCCCCCACGCCCAGAATGGTACCGGGGCAGTGCAGCACGGGGTTCACATTGCTGAATCCGATATCCATCACGGTATTCCCGCCCACAACACCCTCGCCCTGGGTAATGGCGTCGAAGCTGCCGATGTATTTTGAGCTTTCCAGGAACTCTTCCTGATCGCTGCCGGGTAAGCTGGCGCCGCGCAGCGTGATAGCGCGGTACACAAGGTGCATGGCCGGGGTGGGCACGCCGCCCTCGTACACAACACGGGTACCGTATGGCGCACTGGACCAGCCGCCGATGATGACCTTTTTGTTGCAGCCGGCCTCCCGCATCATCTTGCGCAGCTTCAGAGAGCCATAGTTGTCAGGAATGATATGGATTATCATACCGTCCTCCAGGGCCGGCACCAGCTTCCCGAAAAAGGCGTCGTGCGCAATGGACGGTACTCCCACGACGATGAGCTTACACCCCTTTACGCACTCCGCGACATCCTCAGTGATAAGGTCGAAGTAAGCGGCGCCGGAGCGTGTGAAGCCGTTCCGGTTGATCTGGCCGCCTTCCTGAATGATTGCGCCGGTATTGCTTAAGTTGGCCAAAGTAGTTTTGGAGAAGGGAGGTAAGTCGCAGATACGCACTTTATTACCGGCCAACACGGAGTCCGCGCCCACGGTCTTGCCGACGGCGCCGCCCCCCAGTACAGCGATTGAATAATTTTTTGGATAATTCATGTCTTTCACTACTCCCAAAGAAACCTAAACAGGACGCGACCTTCCTTTAATATTATCATGTTCAGAACCAGCGTGACTATAGGGACGGTCATTGTTATACTTATGCTTGTTGAACTGAGAACGCCGATTAAAGGGAGCCGATTATGGCCAAGGTTTTTTACCCTGATTTTTTTAACGATGTTTTTGGCCCGGTTATGCAGAGCGGTTCCTCAAGTAACTTTGCCGGCAACAGCAGGGTGGGCTGGGCCGCGTCATTCACCGTAAAGGGGGATCTCAGCCGGGTAACAATAGCTTTCAATCCGGACGACAAGAACCAATTCCGCAACCTGGGCAACATGATGGAAGACCGGGCTTTCCTTGGGGGAGCGCAGAAATTCCGGCCCGATGACGAGCGGCTTTTTCGCGCCCACGAGCTTGCCCGTGAAAAGGGTATCTCCTACGAATTCGCCGCACTGGATCAGAATAGCGGTTACCCTGACAGCGTCCGTTTTAACCTCGAAAGCCGCGCCGGGGAAAAAGGGGAGCTTATAGGGGCCTCCGTCGGCGGCGGCATGATCAAGGTCTATGAGATAAACCACTTTCCGCTTCTCTGGCAGGGAGACAGCCATGCCTTGCTTGTGAAGGGACGAAATAATTTTACCGCTGTAGAGAGTTTTATCAAGGACCTGGGGGACGCAGTTTTGGCGGGTGAAATTGTTAGGCGCAAGACCGGGGAAGAAGCGTACTACCTCGAACTTTCCTCCCTCCCCAAAGAAGGTTTCCTAAACCCTTTTCCCGCAGCCGATTGGGTTTTAATTCCCGCCCTGCTTCCGGTGACGAG
>JGI24698J34947_10002415_pt1 | contig 10058 bp, 8 predicted proteins | sample TergutMp193P3_FD_34947 | JGI IMG/M metagenome (IMG submission 34947) | reverse complement strand
ATCCCGACGGGGTTTCCCTGTTCAAAGAAGGTTTTTCCTGTCCCTGGAAACAAGCCGGAGTCTGGAAAGACGAAGACGGCATACCAAGGCTGCTGCGCGGCGATCACTTCAGCCGGTATCAGGAACGCCGGCCGGATTTTGCCGGCGACTTTCTCAAGCCCTTCATCGTCAAGTACATCAATGCCATGAAAGAGGCTGATGAACACAGCTTCTTCTTTATTGAAGGCCTGCCCCAATGTACAAAAGAAGATTCCCATCCGTCATGGGGCAGGGACGATCCGGCTAACGTGATCAACGCTTTTCACTGGTACGACGGATTAGCACTTTTCACAAAAAGTTTCCGCTCATGGTTCACCGTTAATATTGATACGGAAAAACCGATCTTGGGTAAAAAAAGAGTAGGCGCTTATTTTGCCGGATGTCTGGCAAGGGGAATTGCCTGTACAAAAAAGAAAATGGGAAATGTACCGTGTCTTTTGGGGGAGTTCGGCCTTGCCTTTGATATGAACAACCGCAAGGGTTTTAAAAGCGGCGATTATTCAATGCACGAAGAAGCGCTGTCCATGTATTACGATGCGGTTGATTCCAACCTGCTCAACTCGACTATCTGGAACTACTCGGCGAGTAACACAAACAAATACGGCGACAGTTGGAACGATGAAGACCTTTCAATTTTTTCCGAAGGCAGGGAAAGAGCCGCCGCAGGCTGGAAGCGCCCCTACCCAATAGCCACCGCAGGCAGCCCGCTTTCAATCAACTGGAACAGAAAGCGCGGCGAATTTATTTTCCGCTTTAGCGCGGACAAAAACATTGCCGCCCCAAGCATAATTTATCTGCCGACGGAAACTTTTGCGCCGTCTTCAGAAGTGACTTCTAAAGAAGTCATTTCTAAAGAAGTCACTTCGCCCAAAATCGAAACCCGAACTTCAACCGGAGGAAACCTGCGGTGGGAGTACAAATACGAAGAACAGCATCTGTTAATTTACAACGACGATTACAGCGGAGAAGCGGAAATAAAAGTCCGGCTAAAATAAAATTCCCGAGACAAGCCGTAAGGCGCTAAACCAGACTTTCGTATGAGACTGCTGGATATGAGTATCATCCTGGAACTTTTCTGCCAGACGGTCTTCTTCTTCCTTAATCAACGTTGAATGGAAACGGCTTTCTATCTTGCTTTGGTTTTCCAAAATCCGGCTGATGTAATCCAGAGTAACCTTTGGCGCGCCGGTGTTTCTTATCCTTCCGGTCCCGGCATTGTACATCGCAAGAGCGGAAATTTCACTGCCGCCCGAATTCAAACAGTGCCGCAGATGGCCTATACCGTAACGCGCATTGACGCTGACATCAAAAAAATCATTTATTCCCAAATTGGGAAAGGAACGGTTATTAAGCTGAAACAGGCCCCTGTCAACGCTTCCGTCTCCGTTAAACCTGTTTACCGCACGGGGGTTAAAATTACTTTCTTCCCAGCTAAGGGCAAAGGCAAGCGCAGCCGGTACGTCAAATTCATCCGCGTTGTCCAGAATAGCCCGCGCTATTTCGCGGTTTGAACAGATACCCGCAAAAAAATCAATTACCCACTCCCGGTATTCAAGATTGCGGTAGTATCCCATAACAGGGTCTTCAGCTTTCTCCCTTATTTTCAAAAATAAACCGGAAATATCTTTTCGTTCTTCTTTATGATCGATACGCTCAATTTCAATAGCTGCTTCAGGAACTTTTGACTGATAAAAAACGGGGCTATGGAAAGCGATCAACGCGCATATAGCCAGAGCGCCCACTACCCCCGTAAACAGGGGTACCAGTATCTCAAATTTTTCATTGTAAAATTTCATTAAGAAACCTTACCTTTCAATTGCCCGGACCCTGATAATTCCACCGACTTTTCGAATTTGATCCAGTACCGGGCCGGAAATTTGCTGTTCCGTATCAATTATGTTATAGGCGTATTCATCCCGGTGGTGGTTAATCAAATCGGTGATATTTATGTTCGCGCCGGCAAGAATGGTCGTAATCTGTCCCACCATGTTGGGAATGTTCTTGTTTACCACAAGCAGCCTGTACGGGGCGCGCCGGTCCAGCTTGCAGCGCGGAAAATTCACCGAATTGCGTATAGCCCCGGCTTCCAGAAAATCTATTATCTGCCTGACTGCCATAATAGCGCAATTGTCCTCCGCCTCAGGCGTTGACGCTCCAAGATGAGGAATGCAGATCACCTTTTTGCAGGCTAAAAGTTCCGCCGTGGGAAAGTCCGTAACATAGGCGCCCAGTTTTCCGCCTTCAAGGGCTTCAATAATATCCTTGTCTTTTACAAGCGCGTTACGGGCAAGGTTGACAATACGCGCATCCTTTTTCATAAGGCGGAATTTTCCCGCGTCCAAAAGACCCTTGGTTGTGTCGCTTAATGGGATGTGCAGGGTAACATAATCGGACTTTGAAAGCAGGCTTTCAAGAGTGTCGGCGCGTACCACTTGACTGGAAAGATTCCACGCCGCGTCTACGGAAATGTACGGATCGTAGCCGATAACGTCCATACCCAGGGAAATCGCGTCATTGGCAACCATTACGCCGATAGCGCCAAGGCCGACAACGCCAAGCGTTTTGTCCTTGAGTTCCGGCCCTGTAAACTTGGCCTTTTCTTTTTCTACCAGTTCTGCGACATCCGGCCTGTCCGCGACAGAGGAGGTCCAGTTGATCCCGCCTACAATGTCCCGTGAGGAGAGAAGCATCGCCGCCAAAGTAAGTTCCTTAACAGCGTTGGCATTGCCGCCCGGGGTATTAAAGACCACTATCCCGCTCTCACTGCAACGCTGAACGGGAACATTGTTGTACCCTGCCCCCGCTCTGGCAATTGCCAGCACAGACGCGGGGATTTCCGCATTGTTCAAATCCGCACTGCGAACCAAAATCGCATCAGGATTGGGAATGTCGCCTGCAATTTCATACTTGTCCCGTGGGAAAAGTTCCAGTCCCAGGGGAGAAATTTTGTTCATTGTCTGAATACGAAACATACTTATACCTTAACCTTCAAATTTTTCCATGAAGCGAATCAACGCTTGAACTCCCTCGATGGGCATGGCGTTGTAAATACTGGCTCTCATGCCGCCGACCAGCCGGTGTCCGGCAAGGTTCAAAAGGCCCGCCGCCGCCGCTTCCTTGACAAAGCGGGTCTCAATCTCGCCCTTCTTCGCCTCGTCTTTCTCCCTTGTAACAAAGGGGATGTTCATCAAACTGCGGTACGGTTTTTCAACCGGCGAGTAGAAGAACTTTGAGTTATCAAGGTAATTGTAGAACAGTTCAGCTTTTTCGCGGTTCAATTTGGCGATTGCCTGTACGCCGCCCAAATTTTTCAGCCAGTCCAGAACGAGTCCGATCATATAGATGCCGTAACACGGCGGAGTATTGTACATTGAGCCTTCGCCNGCGTGAATGTCNTAGCGGAGCATTGCCGGCGCCCATGCAGGAGCNTGGCCAATCAAATCCTCGCGGATAATTACCACGGTTGTTCCGGCAGGCCCCAGATTTTTCTGTGCGCCGGCATANACAATGCCGAATTTGCCCACATCCAGCGGCTCGGAAAGAATACAGCTTGAAATGTCCGAAACAAGGGGGACAGAGCCGGTATTGGGGANCTTATCCCACTTGGTGCCGACAATGGTATTGTTCAGCGTAATATGATAATAAGCGTGATCCGCCGCCGGCGCGGGCGCTGACGGGATATAGGTGTAGGCTTTGTCCTTGGAACTCGCCAAATTTTCTACAACAGCGTACTTGGCGCCTTCTTTTATCGCCTTGTCAGACCAAACACCGGTGTCAATATAGGCGGCTTTTTTTCCTTCTCCGGGCGTTTTACCGGCGGCCAGATTAATGGGAACCATTGCAAATTGCAGCGAAGCGCCGCCCTGTAAAAAGAGTACCTTATAATTAGANGGGATNCCCATCAACTCCCGAAGCAGGGCTTCCGTCTTTTCAATAATGGGCTTAAAGTCCTTGGAACGGTGGCTCATCTCCATAACCGACTGGCCGGTACCATTCGCGTCCGTCATCTCCGCCGCGGCTCTTTCAAGAACCGGCAAGGGAAGAGCCGAAGGTCCGGGTGAAAAATTGTAAACTCGCATTTCATCTCCAAATAAGTAATTTACCTGTACTATACACAAAAACCAGAATTTTGTCGAGATAGCCGGGCAGACAGAAGCCTTAAATATCATTGCCCTTTGTACCTTTGTTTGGCATTATTGAAAAGCTTACAAATTTCCTATAGAATAACCTTATGGCAGATAGGGTTTTTACCGTACTCGATCTTATCGATCTTGACCTTAAAGAACACAATTCTCTTAACCTGCGCTGCATTGGCGGCAGGAGGGGTCTTGGCAAGACAATTGACATTCCCGACCTGAACCGGCCTATGGGCGCCATTATGGGCTTTTTTGAGGATTTCGCCTATCAAAGAATTCAACTTTTTGGGCGCGGGGAAGCGTCCTATTTGCGCCGGCTGGAATTTGAAGGGGAAACCGGTACTATCGAAGAAATGTTCGCCTATCCCATACCATGCTGTATTTTTACGCACAATCTATACCCCCACAAAGAATTTCTCGAAATAGCCGAAAAAGCCCAATGCCCAGTCTTACAGACCGATTTTGGGTCAGCGGATTTTTCCGCCCGAATAATGCGCATACTTTCCAGAATATTTTCCCCGCGCCAAATCGTCCATGGCGTGCTTGTAGAGGTTTACGGGCTGGGAATTCTGATACAGGGCGATTCCGGCGTGGGGAAGAGTGAAACTGCCCTGGAGCTAATTCACCGCGGGCACCGGCTGGTAGCTGATGACGTTGTGGAAATTAATTGTATATACGGAAATATATTGATGGGAGCCGGCGCAAACAAGATCATCGGCCACCACATGGAAATTCGGGGGCCGGGGATAATCAATATCACCCATCTTTTCGGAGTCAGGGCTATCAGAGACCGAAAGGAAATTCAGCTTGTTGTTGCGCTTGAAGAATGGGATTCCTCTAAAGACTACGACCGTCTTGGCGCGATAGATCAATCCATTGACCTGCTGGGGGTTAATATTCCCAAACTGACAATACCGGTAAAGCCGGGCAGAAATATCCCCATCATTATTGAGACTGCCGCAATGAATGAACGGCTTAAGTCCATGGGCTATCATGCCGCAAAGGAATTCAACAAGAATATCCTGAAATGGATTGAAAGCGGTTCTACCCGTTCGGTTTTCTTTGGACACGATGATGTAATTTAAGGAATGTAATTATGGTAGAAAAAAACGTTACTGTTATAAATAGAGCCGGTATTCACGCGCGTCCTTCGGCGTTGCTGGTTCAAACAACCAAGAATTTCAAATCAAATATTTATTTTGAAAAAGGCGTAGACCGGATTAACGCAAAATCCATCATGGGTATCATAACGCTGGGAGCCGCTTACGGAACGGGGATAAAAATTATCGCCGAGGGAGAAGATGAGGAACGTGCGGTAGATACCTTAGTCAGGCTTTTTGAATCAAAGTTCGAAGAAGAGTAAACCGATGCAAAACTGAAATTTTGCAAAATAAAAAACGAGAGGCGTTTTTGAAAAGTGTCAAAACCCGTCCTGAATATTCAATAATCAGCGTACGGATTCTAATTATCATTTATACGCTTCTTTGCATTCTTACGGTCCTTTTCTCCCGCAATTTTTTCCTTGATACTCTCCACGACGGAAAAGTACCCGACCGTCTGAACCTGATCGTATTCTTTACCATTCCATCAGTACTGATGATAGTTCTGGCAATTTCTGTCTTTGGCCTCTTCGCAGATATTATTTCCCGCCGCCCAGGAAGCAAATTCCAGGTAAGGCTTTTGGCGTACTTTATAGTGATTGTCGTATTCTCAACAACGCCGATAACAGTAATGACAAGTGTCGCGTTAAACGAGATTGTCCGCTTTTGGCACAGCATTGGCACTGCCGCCGCCGCTCAAGCGGCAAACAGTTTTGTAGCTGAAAATTATACGCTTCATCTGGAACGTTTTGACAATATCCTGAAGCAAAACAATTTTTTCAGAAATACCGCAAGACTGCCGCCGGACATCGCCGCAGTACAGGTATTCCGCTATGTGGACAACAACTGGACGGAGAGTTCCTTCACAGGCAATGAACGATTTGCCCTGCACTCCCCGCCTTCACTGGAAAGCGGGTTTACAATAAGAGAACTGCCAAGGGATACGGAAACCATCCGTTATGTGCAAAGACAGGCGCAAAACACAATACGCCTGATCAGCTACAATCTGGGCAGTGAATTTGACTGGGGAAAGGACGCTTTGGAAAATCAGGCGGAGCGTTTTGAAACAATAAATTTGCTAAGGGCAAATCTGCGTCCGCTTTTGTTTTTCTATTACGGAGTGTTTTTTCTTCCAACCCTGCTTATGACTGTAATCGTCGCCATTTCATTCACGCGGCGGATCACTCACCCAATTGTTGAATTAACCGAAGCGACACGCCGCGTCGCGGAAGGGGATTTTTCAATTCAAATACTCTCGCGCCGCAATGACGAACTGGGCCTTCTTATCCGCTCATTTAACGCCATGGTACAGGACCTTGAAAAATCACGGGCGGCGCTGGTGAAAAACGAAACTATCTCAATATGGCAGAATATGGCGCAGCAGCTGGCCCATGAGATAAAAAACCCACTCACTCCCATAAAACTTTCCGCAGAACGTGTACTCAGACGGTGGCGGAATGAACCGGAATGTATAGGTGAAATTATCGAAAGTTCCATGCTGGCAATTATTCAGGAAACGGAAGGGCTTTCCACCCTGCTTAACGAATTCAGAACATTGTCAAAACCAATGGAACCGTCCCAGTCATGGACAAGCCTGAAGGAGCCTGTAGAAGAAGTTTTAAATTCATACTCAAGTTCGTATCCGGGCGTAAAATTCGATATAGATCATGCCGATACCAGCATATCGATAAAAATCGACAAACACCGTCTCTCCCAAATTCTTACAAACCTTGTGATTAACGCGATAGACGCCATGAACGGCTCAGGTTCCATTGAAATCCGCACAGACCTTGTAAAAAAACGGGAAATCTGTTATTGTAGAATAAGCGTCAAAGATTCCGGCAAGGGCATTGGCAAGCAGGAAAGCCAGCTTATTTTTACTCCGTATTTTACAACAAAAGAATCAGGCACCGGTCTTGGGCTTCCTATCGTTGAACGAATTGTAAATGATCATGGCGGCGCAATATGGTTTGATTCGGCGGAAGGTATGGGAACGACATTTTATATTGATCTGCCGGCAGAAAAAAATGAGGAAAAAACATAATGTCAGCAATCCTCATCATAGACGACGAACCGGGAATTAGGCTGACTCTTGCATCCATTCTTGAAGATGAAAAGTATAAAGTTTTTACCTCGGAAGACGCCCTGTCCGGTATAGAAACACTCAAACGTGAAACTGTAGATATGGTTTTTCTCGACGTACTCCTTCCAAAACTCGGCGGTATTGAGGCGCTGGAAAAAATCAGGAAAGAGTGGCCGGCGCTGGAAATAGTGATGATTTCCGGTCATGCCAACATCGACATGGCAGTCCGCGCCGTTAAACTTGGCGCTTTTGACTTTCTTGAAAAGCCGCTCTCGCTGGACAAAGTCCTTACAGTGTGCCGTAACGCCCTTGCCATAAAAAAACTCCGGGAGGAAAATCAAAGTTTAAAAAAGATCAACAGCGTTGCCACTGAGGATATAATCGGAACAAGCGCCGTTATCAGAAACATACGGGAAACGGTCAAGCAGGCGGCTGACAGCGACGCCCGCATCCTTATCACCGGCGAAAACGGCGTAGGCAAGGAAGTAATTGCCAGGGCAATTCACCAGTGTTCATCACGCGCGGGCAACCCCTTTATTGATGTTAACTGCGCCGCCATACCGGAAACTCTGATAGAAAGCGAACTCTTTGGCCACGAAAGAGGCGCCTTTACCGACGCGGTGTCGTCGCGTAAAGGGCGCTTTGAAATGGCCCACGGCGGAACACTCTTCCTTGATGAAATCGGCGATATGAGTCTTTCGGCGCAGGCTAAAGTACTGCGTGTTATTCAGGAGCAGAAGATTGAGCGCCTCGGCGGTGAAAAAACAATTGAGACCGATGTGCGTATAATTGCGGCTACCAATCAGGACCTGGAAAAAGCCTGTGAAGATGGCAGATTCAGGCAGGACCTTTTTTTCAGGCTGAATGTAATTCCCATTCATATCCCCCCGCTGAGGGAACGGCCTGAAGACATTCCCATGCTGCTTTATCATTTTATGAAAATACTAAAAAAGAAACTGACGCTGGAATCTGACGCTCTGGAACTCCTTGCTACTCATGATTGGCCGGGGAATGTGCGGGAACTTAAAAATCTGGCGGAGCGGATTGCGGTAATGCACCAGGGAGACTGTATTACAGGAGAAGATTTGCGGAAATTGCTCAATAAAAAGCATAAAAAGCCGCAAAATAACGGAAATACAATACCCGATGACATCTTCGAGCGGAATTTCAACGATGCCAGGGACAATTTTGAAAGATGTTATTTGGAGTTCCAACTTTCAAAAAATGGTGGTATAATAACAAGGACGGCGGAGGCTATCGGTATCTATCCCAGCAACCTCCACGCAAAATTAAGAAAACACAGCATTACAGCGGCAAATGTCAAGGAAGAATTATAAAGATGAAAGAATTAACAGAACGTCAAAAAGAAGTACTTTCCTTTATCACCGGTTATTTAAAAACTCATTCGTATCCTCCCACAATCAGGGAAGTTGCGGAGCATTATTCCATATCGGTCAAGGGAGCGCATGATCACATAACGGCTATGAGACGGAAAGGCTATCTCAAGCAGAACGGCAAACGGCCTCGGACAATGGAACTAACGCACCCCATAACTGAAGATACTTCAGACCTCGTGGAGATTCCCGTTCTTGGAAGCGTTGCTGCCGGCGTGCCGCTTCTGGCGGAAGAAAATTTTGACGGAAATGTACTTATACACCGTTCCATGCTCAGGAAAAGCAAAAAATATTTTGCGCTGAAAGTTAAAGGCGATTCGATGTCCGGTGCCGGTATACTGGAAGGAGACACGGCAATTATTGAAAAACAAAGTAATGTCCGTAACGGCGAAATCGCGGTAGCAGTGATAGACGAAGCGGTAACGCTTAAACGTTTTATTAAGGAAAGTTCAAGAATCAAATTACAGGCGGAAAATCCCGCATATAAACCCATATACAGCCATGATGTAAAAATTCTTGGCCGCTTATCAGGTATCCTCCGTTTTTATTAACATGGGCGCTTATATTTTTCTTGGTCCCGAACTGGGCAAAAAACAAAACGCTATCGACGCTGTCAAGAAAAATTTCCCCAATGCGGAAGAATCTGTTTTCTATTCCGGTGAAACTCCCGCAAGTACAATTACCGATACCCTGCAAAATCACAGTTTGTTTTCCGAGTCCAGAATTGTCATTGTAAAAAACGCGGAGTTAATCAAAAAAAAGGAAGACGTTGATTTTTTTGTTTCCTGCATAAAAAACATGGAAAAAAACACCGCCCTTATCCTGCTCTCTGACGAAATAAAACTTGCCGCAGGTCTTGACGACGCGGTTCCAAAAGACAGGCGGCAGATTTTTTACGAAATGTTTGAAAGGGAAAAGTCAGAATGGCTCGCGTCTTTTTTTAGCCGTGAGGGTTTTAATATTGACAGGGACTGTATTGCCGCAATCCTTGAGATGGTGGAAAATAATACCGAAGCCTTAAAGCGGGAATGTTCCCGCCTCATTTACTTTTTGCCCAAAGACCGGCCGGTTAAGCCCGAAGATATAGAAAAGTGGCTTTCCCACAACAGGGAAGAATCGGCGTTTACGCTCTTTTCCCGCATCGCTTCGGGGGATCTTTCCAAAGCGCTGGAATCGACGGCTGTTATGTTAGCTGCAAAAGAGAGCGCCCAGAGTATCCTGGCCGGCCTTGCGTGGTGTTTCAGGAAACTCGGCGATTACCTATCTCTGCTGGAAACAGGGGAAGTCAATAACTTTGAATTAAAAA
>JGI24698J34947_10002414_pt1 | contig 10060 bp, 9 predicted proteins | sample TergutMp193P3_FD_34947 | JGI IMG/M metagenome (IMG submission 34947) | reverse complement strand
TTCCCCCCCCCCCCCCGAGGTTTTTAGAAACAACTGCAGCAGTATCTCCAATATTGGCCCCAATATCAATAAGAAACAGTTCATTTTCAATATTTTGTATTGCCTTACAAATTCTTGGCAGCGCCCTGTCATACAAGGGGAACCGCGCATAAAAATACACATTCTTAAAAGACAACCTCATTCGTAATTTTATCTTATCTTCTGATACTGTGATTATCGGATCGCGGTATTTCGATATTTTATCAATTAAATCTGTTTTCCTCTTAATTGATTCAGGAAGAATATCATTAATTTTTAATGGTTTCTTTGATAGATCGTGGATCACGCTATTATAAAGATACTGTCCGAAATATTTTAAAACCAAATCGACGCATCCGCTTTGCACGATTTTTATAATGAGTAGTTTTATCATTTTGCTGCCTCCTGTTACAATTTTTCCATCTCATTTGTTTTTACATTTATTACATCCATTCCCTTTATCAATTTCATACGTTCTTCCCCATCCAAATATGACAACGAATTATCCTTATTTCGGCATTCCCGAAATTTGCTCAAAATAAAAGCTTCCTCAACTGTTTTTTCTTTTATTTTTTCGTTCAATAAATCTTTCCGTACATAATAGGCATTATTACCGGCTAAATTGCAGCCTATTAATCCGTAGCCTTTTTTATTGGCTATATAAGTTAACGCGGCCAACGACGCGCCGTAATATAAATTGCTGTAATGTTTATCTGTTCTGTAAAAATCTTTATCATACGTGACGCTTATTGCCCGTTCTTTTCCGAATACGGCATTGTATTCCATTATTATTATTGCGGGATTTAATTCAGTTAAATCCAGTTCGGACAAAATGTGCGCGTCGTTTCCGTCAAGGTCTATATGCAATAAGCCTATATTTTTAAATCCGGTTTCAGCCAAAAACCCGTTTATATTTTCTTTAGTGATAAAAGCGGCTTTATTTTTTAAGGAGTATTTCCAATACCAGCTCTGGTTTTTTAACCTTGCCATATTTTCTTCAGAACCGTCCATGACAAAACCTTTTCAATTGTTATTCATCATTAAAAATCTAGTATTTGATTCGGAATAGTCCCCAACGCCAAATTCTATAAATATTTCATTCTCAATTTTAATATTTTTTATGAGATATTGTATAAGACCGTCATCTCCAAACTGGCTGAATATTTTAAATTCGTAATCGTTAAAATGGGGGGGGGGGTACAAATATTGTTGTTTTGACAATAATGCGCCAAGTGCCAAAAGTTTCGTTTCATCCTTTTTCAGATTATTTGCAATAACATCCGCGAATTTCTTTATAATTTTTTTTATAAAAGCTTTCATTCTGTCATCTACTGTTAAATGCATCCTGTAAACGTCTCTGCAATGCAGCATCATCTTCGATACCGTTCACAATGTTTTTATCTATTAACATAAATTGATTATTCTGATGCCTGCCTATGTTTGGATCCGCATATTTATGATCAAAGGTTCTTACATTTATTCGAAGACCGTGTCTAATACGCTCTGCAACCGTTCCGGCAGGGGATGAAGGATTGCCATAGATAATTTCAGGCGGTACAAAAAGCAAAAAAGCATAGCCAAAATGCGCATCCGGTATTGGCGTTGAGCTTAAAATACTAAAACGGGAATAGGCGTCGTTTATTGCGATTTCGGAAAGTTCACGTCTTTCTTCGCCGTTAATTGCATTCCATTCCATAGAACGAAAGGCGTAATACCCATTAGGCTCTGTGAGCATGACGGATTCCATTCCAGTTTTTTTGCGTACAAAAAGATTATACCCTGTTACAACGCCGTTTGAAACAGCAGATTCAAATCGTACATCGGTTGAATCCAGCAATAAATAAGGAGTTTGGGGAAAAGCGCCTCCTGTTATCAGGACGGCGAACGCAATGCATAAAAAATATATTCGTAGACAATTCACGATTTTATCCTGCGATTCTGCCGTTTGCAATGCATATTCTTCTGTCGCAGCGTTCAACGGTAGTTAGTCTATGGGCGATAACTATTAATGTTTTATTCGCGCTTACACTGTAAATTTCATCCATTATTTTTTGTTCGGTTTCATTGTCAAGCGCGGAAGTGGCTTCGTCAAGAACCAGCACTTCCGGGTCGTCGTACAGGGCGCGAGCGATACCGATTCGCTGTTGCTGGCCGCCGCTTAACTGAATGCCGCCGTCTCCGACCAGCGTATTTATTCCGTCTTTTTTGGAAAGGAAATCCCAGATGTTGGCTTTTTCAAGCGACAGTTTTAATCGTTTTTCGTCAAGTGCAGAGCCGAACGCTACATTTTCCGCGACTGTTCCGTCAAAAAGATAAATGCTTTGGGGGATGTACCCGATTTTTTTTCGCCATGAACGGATATTATAATCAGATAACAGCGTATCGTCAATGTATATTTCCCCTGAAAGCGGTTTGTGAATGCCTGTGATAATGTCTACAAGCGTTGATTTGCCGCCGCCGCTTTCTCCCGTAAAGGCGATTTTTTCTCCTTTGTTTATTTTAAGCGAAACGCCGGTAATAACCTCGCCGCCGGTTAAATACTTAAAACTGATATTTTTCAGATTGATAGAATTGTTAAAATCAACCGGCGCGTCCCCTTCTTTTTCTACCGGTTGATGCAGATTTTCATAAACATTTTTTAAAGTTTCTTCAGAAAAAACAATGCTGTTAATGTTTTGAAGCATACGGTGTACGGAAGGAAGTATCCGGTACAACGCCAGTGCGTACATGGAAATTATCGGAATAACTTTGGAAGCGTCATGGTATACCCAGACAATAAAAAGTATAGCGGCCACAAGAAGAGAAAACCCGACGCTTTCAAGAATGCCCTTTGGAATAACGCCGAGTACATTATTTATCAATTCCGATCGTACATTTATTTCCAGGGCATTATCATAAGTATGCAAGATTTCTTTTTCGTTGCCTTTTAACTTTACATATTTTATGTTTCCCATGGTTTCCTTTAAAGTGCGGTTTATTTTTCTTCCGGAAACAAGGCTTTTTTCCCCCTGTATTGAACTCACTTTTGTCATGATTGAAAGCAAAAATATTACTATAAATAACAGTACGACAGTTACGACTAACGTCATTTTCCAGTTCAAAAAAATTATTACTGAATAAACCATAAGCACGGTAAAAATTTCTGAAAGAAGCTGAAGAATATTTAAGGCAACCCTGCTGATTTCTTTGGTTTCATTGCTGATTGTCCGCATAAGCTCCGCAGAATTTTTTTGAGCGTATACTTTATATGAAATAGACAAATTGACTTCAAAAGCTTTTTTGGAAAAATATTTATACAAACCTATGGAATAGCGGTTTATGCAATAAGTATGGAAAACCGAATACACCGCGCGGAATACATAAAAAATTATAATTCCAATGCCAAAGGTAATAATAAACTTTTCTACGTTTAAAAAGCCCAGAAAGTCATACGCTTTTTTATACCAGCCTGATTCAAGCAGTTTTGGATCAGAAACTACGGAAATAAACGGCATAATTGCGGAAATCCCAAGCGTTTCAACCAGTGAAAGTCCGATGGTAAGAATAAGCATCAGGCATAAATAAATTTTATGCCTGCGAGTCATAACCCTAAGCAGTTTATCAAAGACGGGTTTTAGAAAAGCAATTTTATTAAACAGCGTCATATTCGTCAATAATGCAGTTCAGTTCCAATGTATATTTCTATCGGCCCTCTTTTTTTATCAACCAGCATTTTATATACATCTGTGGCAATAGAACCGCGTACAAAAAGACTGCGGAAGGAGACGGGGAAAACAATCAATTCAAGGCCGCCTGTAACATTTAATTTGTTAAAACCGTAAAGGGTTCCGGTTCTTGGGTCATGGGAAAAGGCTGCGTCAATGATCGGCGCGGCATGAAGATCAAAATTAAAAAAACGCAGTTTTTGAGTTTTGAACCATTCAGACGGCATGAACTGTAACACCCTGAAATTTATATCAAGATTTAAAGAAAGAATATAATCCGCGTAAAGATCATTGTCCATGACGCCGCGCAGAGAGCCGCCTGCGTTGTCATCAAAATCGTTGATCCATTGGCGGAACATCAAACGGGTGGAAATGCCGAAATATTCTTTTATGATAAAATGACCCTTGGCTGTAATACTGTAGCTGCCTGTTAGCGGCTGAGTGTCTGTTCTTGCATTGTAAAAATTGTAGTTAAAGGAATTATCTATACTGACGGAATATCCCTTAAGGAAATTGCCAATCCAGTTAATCTGTCCAAAACCAAGATCGTGGCTGAAATTCAGGGAAGGTCCCTTTCTGTGTTCATTAAGAGGCCATTGGGGAAATTCATGGGTAAAACTCGCGGAAAAACCGGGGGTATACGTCAGTTCTCCGTATTCGCTGATTTCAATGCCTGTCGGTATTTTCCATGAAATATAGGGACTGCTGGACATATAAATTCCGTCCTGGAAATCCCCGTAAAGCGGCTTGTAAAAGTCTGAGTTTTCTTCGTTATAGAAAAGCGATTCTTCAAAACCGATATTAAGTGTAGTCCTGTTAATGGGCAGTTCTACGGATAAGCCTGTAATGTTTTTGTAGTAGAAAGGCTGTCCCATGTCGGGACGGTAATTAAAAAAGTGATCGAAATCCAATTCCCAGTTAAGACCGAAAGCTTCAAAAGGAATGCCTGAATCCAGCATAAAGGTGAAAAAATTTCGTCCTTCTTCGTCGTATTGGTATCCGAGATCAAGCCTAAGAGCGTTCATTGTCCCAAGAAAATTGTAATCACGCGCTTTTATTGTTATGTCAAAACCGGAATTGGAATCGTACTGCGGGCGCGGAATAGCGATTATATTGTTTGTGTCTTTTACATGAATGACAAGAGCAACAGGGTATTTTCCGTCTTCCCTTTTTTGCCCGATGTGGTGTTCTATTTTGACACTTTCCAAAACTCTTTCGTTGTAAAGAAGCTGTTGTTTGTTCTGTATATATTTTTCCAGATTGGAAAACTCTTTTATTTCTTCTCCCTTGATTAATTCAGCCTTGTTGATCATTACGAAGGGCAGGGTAATGCCGTCTACGTCAAAAACAAAAGAGTCGATTACAAATATTGAATTACTGTCGTAATTTGATTCTTCTGTTAATTCGGAAGGTTCGTTTTCCTGCGGAAAAAGGGAGAAGCAGATAAAAAGAAGCATAACAGGAAGAAGCAAAATCAGTTTTTTCATTAACAAGCTGTACCTTTTAAAACATTTTCTATTAATTTCATTTCATTTTCAGTTTTAAGAATGACAGAACGGGCGCTTTTTTTATCCGGGACGATAAATGTAAGATTTCCCTGCTTTTTCTTTTTGTCGCTCTTCATGGCATTTAACAGCGCGTTATTATCGCCTGCAAAGGGGTGGGGGCAGGAGCAATTGTAGCCAAAAGAGGCAATTACCTCTGTTATTTTTTGCGCCCTTGCCTTTGGTGTGACGCCTAACGCAGTTCCCAGTTCGCAGGCGCGGACTATGCCCCACGCTACGGCCTCGCCGTGGGAAATCTTTCCCAGTCCTGCAGACGCTTCAAGGGCATGGCCGAAAGTGTGCCCCAGATTAAGAAGCATGCGCTTGCCCGATTCGCGCATATCTTCACTTACAACAGCGCCCTTGTATTTAACGGCTCTTTCAATGCATTTGCCGAGCGCGTCTCCTGAAAGCAGTTTGTTTGTGTCAGAAAAGTCTTTTGGGGAGATTTCAGCTAACACGTCAAGAAAATCGCCGCCTGCAAGGATTGCGGTTTTTATTAACTCAGCCGTGCCGCTTTTCCATTCCTTTTGCGGAAGGGAAGCAAGGCAGTCTTTCGGCATAAAAACAGTATGAGCAGGATAAAAAGTTCCGGCAAGGTTTTTGATGCCGAAAAGGTCGAAGCCGGTTTTGCCTCCTACAGACGCATCAACCATGCCGAGCAGGGTAGTGCATACCAGTACAAAACGGCAGCCGCGCATATAAATCGAAGAGGCAAAACCGGATAAATCGCCGATTACGCCGCCGCCGACTCCTATGAAAATTCCGTCCCTGCCCAACCCCGATTCATGGGCGCAGGCGAGTATTTTTTCAACAGTCTGCCAATTTTTGTTCTCTTCGCCGCTTTTTATAACGCAACGGGGCAGGTTTTTGCCGCCGCAGGCCTTATTTGCTATCGAAACAGTGTTTTCATCGGCAATAATGAGCGGTTTGAAGGCAGAATCTTCAGAATTTAAACCAAAAACGGCGGCAATTTTGCCGATAGAGGGGATTTCTCTGTTAAAATCAACAAAAGTTTTGAATTCATCAAAAGTAAATTTCATATTTAAAGACAAAAAGGCACATTCCTGTCAAAAAACAGGAAAAAAAAGAGAAAAAACCTGCCGAAAAAGAATTCCGACGGACGCCGAAAGCACCGGCGGCCGAAACACGCTCAATGAAACCGGCGAATTTTGAAATACATGAATAATATACCATGAATTTACAGGCTTTTCAAGGTCTTTTTGGGCTATTCAGACAGGTTATAAACATTTTCTTCAATGTTATTTAACAGGGCGTTTTTGGAAAAATCGCTTACATCCTGCCTTTTCGCAAGGAATTCTTTCCAGTTTTCGACAAAATCATCGGCTGTCCTTCTGCTCAAGGGCAGGCGTTTGCCGGTCAGAATGTCCTCGCCGTCTTTATTCCGCAAAATCGTATTTTCTTTGTAAACAACTCTTATCTCGGACAGAATGTTTTTTTGGGCTTTTGCGAGAAAAACAATAACTTCGCTGTTAAACATATCCTCGCCGTTAAATTTTTTATAGATCGAATAATCCCATTGAAGCAAAGGCAGTCTTATTCGCGTAAGCAGTTCCTGTTTTGCCAAAACGCCGCGTTCTTCGTTGGAGTGAAAGCGCGAAGCGGAAACCCAGCGCACGCTGTGTGCTCCGCGCAGTTCGTATTGAGCGTCAAGGGCGGTGAGAACCGCAGGCAGATCGAAAAGATGGGAAACACTGCAAATATTGCCGCCGATTGTTGCGGTGTTTCTGACTTGAACTCCGGCTATATTTTCAAGGCAGACGCAAAATATTTTAGGCACTATTTTTCCCAGCCTTAAAAGCCTGCTTAGTTTTATCATCGAACCGATTTCAAGATAATGCTCAGTCCTTGTGATGTGCTGAAGTTCTTCAAGTTTATCGAGGCAGAGAAAAACAGGCGGAATATAATTTTCATTGTTTTCCTGCCTTCCGATTAGATTTGTTCCTCCGGCGTACGGGACTGCGTCGGGAAAACGGTTCCACGCGGAAAAAAGTTCGTGAAAAGAAACAGGGAAAAAAACCTGATTAAGAGGAGCGTCCAAAAAGCCTCCTCTCGCGCGTGCCTGCGATTATGTTTACGGCTTTTATCAGCCGTTCTACATTTGTACATCTGCACTTGATCCCTGAAAAAGCCATAAGTATCTCTTCTTTTGCAGGACTCAAACTTTTATCGAGAAGGGCCTCCGTGCATAGGATTTTTCCTGCTTCGCAATAACCGCAGTTTCCAAGGTGAGACTCAATAAACCCGTCTATTATTTCCTGATACTCAACTGTTTGAGAAAAGCCTTCAATCGTGATTACTTCGCTTCCCCTGATTTTAAACGCAGGTATCAGGCAGGCAGGGCTGACCTGTCCGTCCAAAAGAACTGAACACGCGCCGCATTGTCCTGAAAGACAGCCGGCTTTCGCGCCGAATAAACCGAAGCTTCCGCGCAGAATATCGATCAGCCGCACTCCGGCCTCTCCTCGGAAAACAACATCTTCGCCGTTTAAAATAAAGTTGATTGTCATTTTGACCCCTGCGCGGAGTTTTCAGCATTTCGTAACCGCACCATTTCCCAAATTTCTCTTTTTTTAAGCGGAAGGGATTTAAAGGAGTGATCCATTGCCTGAGAGACAGCCTGTATAAAAGCCGCCGGTATGCACGTAAAGGGAAGCTCCCCAACGCCTTTTGTTTCGCTTGCGTCGCCTGAAAAAAATTCAATTTCGATTGGAGGAATTTCGGAAGGCGCGAAAATGGCGAAATTGTTGTACTGGCTTTTCGGCAGTTCTCCGTTTATATACTCGATATTTTCCGTAAACGCCCAGCCCAAGGACTGAGTCGCGGCCCGTGTAAGGGATCGCCTTGCCCTGTTTGCGGATATTATTTTTCCGCCGTCAACCGCAAGCCAAACGCCGCGAATTTTCGGAGTGCACTCAACAAGATCCATTGTAACTTCGACGACTGCGGCGGCGGTTCCGGGTTTTGAAAAACTGTTAATATCCATGATCTTTCCGGCAGGCGGCGTAAAGCGTCCGCCCCACAATGCGCCGCTTTGGGGCTTAATCGAACGGCGCACTGTTATCGGCAGGGGGTCGTGGAAACGCTGTTTGCGGATGGCAAGACAGCACTTTTCTACAAGTTTTGTGATAGCGGTTATATTCCTTGAAGCGCATGAAGGGCCGCAGTCAGGGGACTGATTGGAAATAATGCGGACCATTTCCGGTTTTATCGACATTGTTTCTTCCGCGACTCTTTCCCAGATTTTATTGTAATCTTCGGAACTTGTTATACTCGTTTTTATTTCGAGAATACTTTCTTTTGTGAGAGTAACTTCCACGTTGTAAGCGCCGTTGTCTTCGCCTGAGTACAGAAGCCCGTTCCCCTGAAAACCTGCAGCTATCCCAATGCCTCTGGGATTGTCTCCTTTCTCAGGCCGTGTCCCCTTTCTGCTTTTGCGCAGTAATTCATAAGAAGCCCACTTGCGGTAATAGTCGCTCATCTTTGCGGCGGAGTTGATAATCTCCGCGCCAGAAACGCTGTTTTTGGACGAAATCCCGATAGACGGCAAGGCGCGCGACTCGATGGTGTTTTTCCGCCATTGGGCAGGATCGATATTGACCATATCCGCAATCAGGGAAATATGGCGTTCTATTGCAAAGAACCCCTGAGCAAGGCCGAAACCCGAAAACGGTCCCTGAGGCGGTATGTTCGTGCGGTTTGCCCTTGCCGTAAGTTTGACGTTTTCAAAATTGTAAAATCCGAGGCTTCCAAGGCATACCTGATCCAGTATTTCATCGCTGTTCACACCGTACGCGCCAAGATTTACGGAAATATCTATCTCGGCGGCGGTAATATTTCCGCATTCATCAATTGTGCTTGCGATATCGATATTAGCGTTACAGCGTTTTGGGGTGTACAGGAAATCTTCTTCTCTGTCTAAAATAAGGCGCACCGGCTTTTTTGTGATAAATGTTCCCAGCGCCGCCTGACACGCGATAAGGGACGGATACCACAATTTCCCGTCCATGTGCAGGTTCAGCGTTGTCGGCTCTACAGAGACAGAAGACGGTTCGATTCCCAGCACGCGTGTAACGGCGCGTTTTACATGATACGGCCATTGGGTAGCCGTCCTTACAATAAGGCTCTTTTCATTCTTCTTTGTTTTTGACTCTTTTTTATCTTCAGGAGGGGGGGAACCTTCGTCTTTTACTGCGTGTTTATACCATGTGATAGCGCCCGTAGGTTCCGCGTACCAGTGCTCTTGAATTCCGGTTGTGTAAGTACCGGCGACAATTCTCTCTGTTTTTTCAAACGCGCCTTGCGTGTCTCCAAATTTAACTTCGCGCAAAGCTTCGCAAGAGTCTTTTCTATGGACGCATGAAAAGTCAGGCTGCTCTTCGTGAACGATAACTTTGCACTTTGCCGCAAGTTCTTCCAGTTTTGTTTTGTCGTGCCCAAGTATTATGGCTACAGGTTCGCCGATATAGGAGAGGTTTCCGTCCGCAAGAATAGGTATATTTGTTTCCTCAAGCCTGTTTTCGCCGGGAATATTTCTGGCTGTAATAAGCGTGTAATTTTCAGGCAGTTTTGGGACTTGAATAAACCTTAAAAAGCCCTTTGCGATAGGAGATCTAACGGTAACACCGTAAAGAAAATTACTAGGGAAAATATCTTCGAGGAAAAGGGCGGTGTCCATTAAATGTCATTTTATTCGATTTGCATGATATTTTCAATGAGAATATTTTTCAGTAACCCGGCATTGCGGTACGCCTGCGGATTTTCTGCGTCAAG
>JGI24698J34947_10002413_pt1 | contig 10061 bp, 8 predicted proteins | sample TergutMp193P3_FD_34947 | JGI IMG/M metagenome (IMG submission 34947) | reverse complement strand
CCCCCAGCCGCAGGCGCTCCAGGTGCCCGTCGCGCATGTCCCGGCGCATGTCGTCCAAACGGTTTTCCAGTTCCTGGGCCCGGGGCAGGATGTCGGTGCGGTTTTCCTTCAGGGCGCCGATGACCAGTTCGTAAAAATCCAGGGCCGTGGATGAAATATCCCTGTAATCCGTCATGGCCTCGTCGGAAAGGTGAATGCGGCCGTCAATGGCGGAAATGATGAGGTTGGCGATATTCAGGGTGGTGTCGCCCAGGCGCTCTATGCTGTTCACCATGGTCAGCTGGGCGGCTATGGTCCGCTGTTCCTCGGGGCTGTTGTGGTCGCCGTAGAGCTTGACCAGGTATTTGTGAATGTCTTTCTGCAAGCTGTCCAGGGCCTCTTCCCTCATCTCATAGCCGCCCATGTCCTTGTGCCGGCGGCTGACGAGGCCGGAAAAGACGTCCCGGGCCATGTCCCGGCTTATCTCGGCCATGCGCACTATCTCCCGGCGGGATTGGCTCAGGGCCACGATGGGGTTGGTCAGGGATATCTGGTTGAGATAGACCGGGGCCGAAAGCTGGCCGCGGTCCTCCTGCCGGCCGCGGGGGGTCAGGGCCTGCCCCGCCTTCACCAGGAGCGGGAGGGCCGAGAGCATCACCGTGGCGTTTATGACGTTGAAAATGGTGTGGGCATTGGCCACGTAGCGGGCGATATTCGGCTTGGCCCCGTTCACCAGAAGCTCCGGCGGGCCCAGGCCCCAGCCCATGGTCACCCAGACCACCAAGTCATGATACCAGGGGAAGAGAATGACCATGTAAGTGGCGCCGATGACGTTGGAAATGCTATTGGTGCGGGCCATGCGCCGGGCGGCCAGGTCGGTTTTCAGGGCGGCCAGTTCGGCGGTTATGGTGGTGCCTATGTTGTCCCCCAAAACCAGGGCCATGGCCCCGGGCAGGGTCAGGAGACCCTGGCTGGCCAGGGCCATGGTCAGGCCCACGGTGACCGAGCTGGATTGGATGATCATGGTCACCCCGGCCCCGACCAGCAGGCAGAGAATTATGCCCCCCAGGCTGTCGGCGTCGAAGCGGGTGAAAAATTCAACCACGGCGCCTGATTCCCGAATCGGCCCCACCCCGGCCGTCATGAGGGTCATGCCGAAAAACAGAAAGCCGAACCCCATCAAAAAGCCGCCGAATTCCCGAATGTTCCGCCGGCTGGCGAAAACCCACAGGCCGGCGCCGATGGCCACGCAGGGCAAGGCTATTTCAGAAATCTTGAAAGCCAGGATCTGGGCGGTCATGGTGGTGCCTATATGGGCCCCCATGGCCACCCCCACGGCCTGAACCGTGGTCATCAGGCCGGCGTTGACGAAACCCACCAGCATGACCGTGGTGGCGCTGGAACTCTGAATCACGGCCGTCACCCCCAGGCCGGAGAGGCAGCCCAAGACCCGGTTGTTGGAAACGGCGGAAAGAACGGCTTTCATCCGCTCCCCGGCGATGCGCTTAAGGGATTCGGACATGATGGTCATGCCGTAAATGAACATGCCCAAGCCGCCGAAAGTGCTGAAAAGCACGGATTGCCAATTCATGGGAAACCCTTCGCCTTTTAAGAGGAGGCGGCCTCAAAATCAAGGCCAGTATAGCACGTTTGCGGGCTGTTATCATAAAAAGAGGGAGAGGGAAGTGCCGGGTCATGAATTGAAGCCGGCCGTCCCGGCCGAAGCCTCGCCGGGGGGCCTGTCGCGCGGGGAGGCGGAGCGGTATTCCCGGCATCTTATCCTTCCGGAAATAGGCCGGGAAGGCCAGGAAAAGCTGAAAGCGGCCAAGGTGCTCCTGGTGGGCCTCGGCGGCCTGGGCTCGCCCCTGGCCATGTATCTGGCCGCGGCCGGGGTGGGCGTTCTGGGCCTGGTCGACGACGACCTGGTGGAAGAAAGCAACCTGCAACGCCAGGTCATTCATGCGGTCAGCGCCCTGGGCCGGCCCAAGACCGAATCGGCGCGGGCCCGCATCCTGGACCTTAACCCCTATGTCGCCGTCCGGGCCTTCCAGGCCAGGCTCACCAGCGCCGAAGCCCTTGACCTCTTATCTGGCTTTGACGTCATCGTGGACGCTTCGGATAACTTTCCCACCCGTTACCTCCTGAACGACGCCTGCGTGCTCCTGGGCAAGCCCATGATTTACGGGGCCATATACCGCTGCGAAGGGCAGGTCGCCGTTTTCGACGCCCGCCGGGGGGGGTGCCTGCGCTGCCTCTTTCCCGAACCGCCGGATCCCAGGTTCACCGCCACCTGCGGCGAGGGCGGGGTCTTGGGCGTGCTGCCGGGAATCGTGGGCGGCATCCAGGCCAACGAGGCCATAAAGCTCATCGTGGGCGGGGGCGAACCGCTCATAGACCGCCTCTTGACCCTTGATTCCTGGACCATGCGATTCCACGAATTCGGGCTGGCCAAAAATCCCTCCTGCCCGGCGTGCGGCCTTGAACCGGCCGTCACCGGCCTTATTGACTACGAAGAATTTTGCGGCCTGAAAAAACATGGGCAATCCCCCCGGGCGCCTTCCATCAGCGCCCGGGCCCTCAAGGCGCGCCTGGACCAGGGCGAGCCGCTGAACATCATAGATATCCGCCTGCCCCAGGAACTGGCCATGGGCCGCCTGCCCGGGGCCGCCTCCGTTCCCCTGGCCAGGCTCATCCGCAGCCTGGAAGGCCTTGACCCGGCCAGGGAAACGGTTCTGGTCTGCAAAAAAGGCGAGATCAGCGAAACAGCCATACTTGAGCTTATGGAACAGGGCTATGAAGGCCGCCTCTTGAACCTGGCCGGGGGCATGAACGCCTGGGCGCGGGAAGTCGACCCTTCAATCCCGGTGTATTGACCAGGTATATCATGAAGGCTCTCATAGCCATGAGCGGCGGGGTGGATAGTTCCGTGGCCGCCGTCCTGATGAAGCGGCGGGGTTTTGACTGCACGGGCGCTACCCTGAAATTGTTCGACGATGCCGGCGCGGGCCGGGACCAGCCGTGCTGTTCCCTTGAAGATGTCGAGGATGCGCGAAGCGTGGCCCATAAGCTCGATATGCCCCACCAGGTCTTCAATTTCACCGCCGACTTCAAAAGCCAGGTGATAGACCGCTTCATAGCGGCCTACGGGAACGGCGCCACGCCCAACCCCTGCATTGACTGCAACCGCTACATAAAGTTTGAAAAACTCCTGGCCCGCGCCCGGGGGCTGGGCCTGGACTATCTGGTGACCGGGCATTACGCCAGGATAGAGCATGACCGGGCCGCGGGCCGCTACCTCTTGAAAAAAGCGGCCGACGAGGCCAAGGACCAGAGCTATGTGCTTTATGCCCTGACCCAGGAACAGCTTGGGCAGGTCCTGTTTCCCCTGGGCGGGCTTTACAAGTCCGAAGCCCGGCTGATAGCCGGGGAGCAAGGCTTGGCCAACGCGCACAAGCGCGACAGCCAGGATATATGCTTCGTGCGGGATAACGATTACGCGGGCTTTATTGAGCGTTACACCAATAAAACCTGGGCCGGCGGCGATTTCATAGACGCGCGGGGCGGCTTTCTGGGCCGGCACCGGGGCTTGATACGCTATACCATAGGCCAGCGCCGGGGCCTGGGCCTGGCCCTGAAAGAACCTCTGTACGTATGCTCGAAAAATCCGGCCGACAACACGGTGACCCTTTGCGAAAGCTCCGGCTTGTTCGCCAAGTCCCTGGAGGCCGTCGATTTCAACTGGATAGCCTATGACCGGCTTGACAAGCCCATCAGGGTGAAGGCCAAGGTCAGGTATAAGCAGGCCGGGCAATGGGCGATGGCCGAGCAAATTTCGCCGGAAACGGTTCGGGTCGAGTTCGACGAGCCGCAGAGGGCCCTGGCCCCGGGCCAGGCGGTGGTGCTCTATGAGGGCGACGTCGTGGCCGGGGGCGGAACCATCTCGGGAAGCGCTGATTAAGGAGAAATTTTGCTTCCCGGCCAGAAAGGCGAATCCCGGGCGAAGCGACGTGTATCTGGGCATACATGAGCTTCGCCCGGGGTGAGCCTGACGCCGCCGGGGAGCAAAAAGGCCATTAATCAGTGCTTCCCCGCGAAAGCCTGTTCCAGGTCGCCGATTATGTCGTCAATATGCTCCGTGCCTATGGAAAGGCGAACCGTGTTGGGCTTGATGCCGGATTCCAGGAGTTCCGCCTCGTTCATTTGGGAATGGGTGGTCGAGGCCGGGTGTATGACCAGGGATTTCACATCCGCGACATTGGCCAGGAGCGAAAACAGTTCCAGGCGGTCTATGAAGGCCTTGGCCTCGGCCGCGCCGCCCTTGATCTCGAAGGTGAAGATGGAACCCGCGCCGTTGGGGAAGTATTTCTTATACAGGGCATGGTCGCGGTGTTCGGCCCGGGAGGGGTGGTTGACCTTTTCCACCTTCGGGTTGGCCGCCAGGTAGTCCACTACCTTCAGGGCATTGGCCACGTGCCGTTCAACGCGCAGGGAGAGCGTTTCCAGCCCCTGGAGGAACAAAAAGGAGTGGAAGGGCGAGAGAACGGCGCCGGTGTCGCGCATGAGGGTCGTGCGCATCTTGATGATATAGGCCAGGCTGCCGGCGACCTGGGTGAACACCGCGCCGTGATAGCTGGGGTTGGGCCGGCTCAGGCCGGGGAACTTGTCGTTCTGGGCCCAGTCGAAGCGGCCGCCGTCAACCACCACGCCGCCGATGGACGTGCCGTGGCCGCCGATGTATTTGGTGGCCGAGTGCACGACAATATCCGCGCCGTGCTCGAAAGGGCGCAGCAGGTAAGGGGTGGCGAAGGTGTTGTCGACTATCAGGGGCAGGCCGTGGCGGTGGGCTATCTCGGCCGCGGCGCCGATATCCACGATGGTCGAATTAGGGTTGCCCAGGCTCTCGATGAAGACGGCCCTGGTGTTGGGGCGGAGGGCTTTTTCAAAATTCTCCGCGCGGCCGCCGTCCACGAAGGTCGTTTCGATGCCCGACTCGGGCAGGGTATGGGCGAAGAGGTTGTAGGTGCCGCCGTAGATGGCGTTGTCGGACACGATATGGTCGCCCGCGCGGGCGATGTTCTGGATGGCATAGGCCGAGGCCGCCGAACCGGAGGCCGTGGCCAGGGCGGCGGCGCCGCCTTCCAGGGCGGCTATGCGGCGCTCGAATATGTCGCTGGTGGGGTTCATCAGGCGGGTATAGATGTTGCCGGCCTCGGTGAGCGCGAAGCGGCCCGCCGCCTGCGCGGAATCCTTGAACACGTAGGAGGTGGTCTGGTAGATGGGGACGGCCCGGGAATCGGTGGTCGGGTCGGGCGCTTCCTGGCCCACATGGACCTGGAGGGTTTCAAATTTGTAGTTCTTGCTCATGGTCTGCTCGCTCCTTTTTAACATATTAAACATATAGCTTTAATATGATTATAGCATGGCCTTCTTGAATAGTCAATTATGTTAGTTGAATTAAAGACAGGAGACATGGACCATGAAATGCGCAGGCTTGAAAAAATCACTGGCCCTGGTTTTCGCCCTGGCCGCGCTTCTCGGCGCCGGGCCGGCCCTGGCCGAAACAGTTGCCCTCACCAACGTTTCCTACGACTCCACGCACAGGTTTTACGCGGGATACAACGCGCTCTTCGTGGATTACTGGAAAAAGAAGACCGGCCAGGAGGTGGAGATCGCCATGTCCCACGGCGCTTCCGGCAATCAGGCCCGCTCGGTCATCGAGGGCGCCGAGGCCGATGTGGTCACCCTGGCCCTGGAAGGCGACGTCGATGAGCTGCGCAAGGCCGGCCTGGTTTATGATGGCTGGGTCCGGGAGTTCCCGGCCGACAGCGCCCCCTACACCTCCACCATCGTCTTCTTGGTGCGCCGGGGCAACCCCAAAGGCATCAAGGACTGGGACGACCTGGTGAAACCGGGGGTGCGGATCATCACGCCCGATCCGAAAAGCTCCGGGGGCGCCAGGTGGAACTTCCTGGCCGCCTGGGCCTTCGCGGCCAGGAAATTCTACGGGGACGAGGCGAAAAGCGCGGAATTCCTGGGGGCCCTTTACGCCAACGTGACCGTCCTTGATTCCGGCGCGCACGTCTCCACGACCACCTTTATGGAAAACGGGCAGGGCGATGTGCTCCTGGCCTGGGAGAACGAGGCTTTCCTTTCCCTGAAGGAACAGGAGGCCGAGATCGTCACCCCCTCCTTGAGCATCCTGGCCCAGCCTTCGGTGGCCGTGGTGAACGCCTATGCCAACAAGCACGGAACCGAGGAACTGGCCAAGGCCTATCTCGAATATCTCTATTCCGGGGAAGCCCAGCGGCTGGCGGGCGAAAACTACTACCGCCCCTCCGACAAGGCCGTGCTGGCGCGCTTCGGGGATACCTTCAACCTGAACGTGGAACTGGTCAACATTGACGACGAGTTCGGCGGCTGGGCGACGGCGACGGCCAAGTTCTTCGCCGACGGCGCCATTTTCGACCGCATTCACAAGCGCTAGCCGCCGGCTCCGCCGCGCCGGATTGACCTGTTCGGTTTTTTATCTTATTATTATCCGAAAGGCGCTGGAGGCGGACGGTTTATGTCCGCTTCCAAGGGAAGACGGTGCAAGTCCGTCGCGGGGCCGCCGCTGTAACCGGTGAGAACTTCCGCCAGACCGTTCGGGGTCGGCCACTCTTCCGCCTGGGAGGGGGAAGGCGCGGAAAGTTCGCCTGAGCCGGAAGCCAGAAGACCTGCCTTTCGGATAAATGGTTCGGCCCGCGCCACGGCCGGAAACCACTCCGCGATGAAAACGGGTTGCGGATTCCTCTTGGGGAATCCGTTTTTTTTGGTGACCATTGAAGAGCCGCCTCTTTCATATCGCCCTGTTTTCAGGCTTCATCCTCGCCGTTTGGGGACACTTGGCCCTGGAACGCCTGAGCGCGCCGCCGCCCTGGCCGCCCGATCCAGGGCGCATAGTCTCCTTGGCGCCCAGCATCACCGAAACCCTGTATGCCCTGGGCTTGGGGCCGCGGGTGGTCGGGGTCACCCAATACTGCTGGCATCCGCCGGAGGCCAGGACAAAGCCCATAGTGGCCGGGTTCAGCGACGTGAATTATGAGGCCGTGGTGCGCCAACGGCCCGACCTGGTGGTCCTGCCCCGCGACAAGGCGGCCAACAGGCTGAACCTGGAACGCCTGGGCCTCAGCGTCATGGCCCTGGACACCCGCTCCCTGGCCGGGCTCATGAAGGCCATCGACCTCATGGGGCAAAGCACGGGCCGCGGGGCCGCGGCGGCCCATATCCTGGCCGGGATGAAAGACGGCCTGGCCCGGGCTCGGGCCCGCGCCGCCGGCCGGCCGAGGCCCAGGGTCCTGTTTTCGATTATGCATTCCTACGAGGGGCTGGGCTACATCACCGAAATCAACGCCGTGGGGCGGGACGGCTTCTTCAGTGAAATGATCGACCTGGCCGGCGGACAAAACGTCTACCAGGGCGCCTTGTCCTTCCCCCGCCTGTCGCGGGAGGCGGTCGTCTTCTTCGACCCGGAGGTGATCATCGACATCATCCCCGCCGACGAAGACCTGGAAGCCGCACGGCGGGATTGGCAAAGCCTCTCCACCATCTCGGCCATAAGGAACAACCGACTGGTTTTTTTTACCGACGAGGCCGATACCGTGCCCGGCCCCCGTTTTCCCCAAACCCTGGAAAAGCTTTCCCGGGCTTTTCACCCCTGATTATGCTGCGCGTTGAAAACTTCACCTTCACCCTGGATGGCCGGCCCATTCTCGACCGTCTCGATTTCACCCTGCCCGAAGGCGGCCGCCTCTCCGTCATCGGGCCCAACGGGGCCGGCAAGTCGACCCTGCTGAAGTGTCTCCTGCGTCTTCACGAGCGAGGCCGCGCCCAGGGGGATATATCCCTTCAGGGCCGCCCCCTTTCCAGCTACGGCCGGAAAAGCCTGGCCCGGCTCTTGGCCTATGTGCCCCAGGCCGGTGGCTGGATACCCCCGTTCACGGTGGAGGAACTCCTGCGCTTGAGCCGTTATCCCTATGTGCCCCTGGCCGGCGGCTTTTCGGCCGCCGACCTCCGGGCCGTGCGCCGGGCCCTGGACCTGGCCGAGCTGGCCCCCCTGGCCGACCGGCCCCTGCGGACCCTCTCCGGGGGCGAACGTCAGCGGGCCTTCCTGGCCGCCGCCCTGGCCCAGGAGACGCCCGTCCTTCTCCTGGACGAGCCGGCCTCCTTCCTCGATCCCAAGCACGCCGCCGATTTGAACCTGCTCCTGAAAAAACTCCATCGTGACCACGGACTGTCCTTGATCACGGTCACCCACGACCTCAACCATCCCCTGGACGCCGGGGGCCTGGCCCTGGTGCTGCGGGAAGGCCGGCAGCTTTTTTTCGGGCCGGCCGGGGATCTCTTCCAAAACAAGGTCCTGGAAGAAGCCTACCAGCACCGCTTCACCTATTTCGCCCACCCCAGGGACGGCCGGCCGGCCATACTGGCCGATTAGGAACAAAAATGACCAGGGCGCGCGGGCTCAAAACCGGTTTTTTGATACTGATTTGCCTGGCCTTGGCCCTGGCCTGCCCTTTCTGGGGGCTCAGCTTCATCTCGCCCACGGTCATTTTTGACCCCGGCCATCCGGACGCCGAAGTGTTCTGGCGTCTGCGCCTGCCCCGCCTGGTGGTGGCCTTCCTGAGCGGGGCCGGCCTGTCCATGGCCGGGATGGTCTTCCAGGCCCTTTTCCGCAACCCCCTGGCCACCCCCTTCACCTTGGGGGTCTCCAGCGGCGCGGCCCTGGGGGCCTCAATCTATTTCTGGCTGGGCCTGTCTTTCCTGGGATCGAGCGGCAGCCTGGGGACGGCTCTCCTGGGCGGGCTTCTGTCCATGACCCTGGTCTATCTCATTACCCGGGCCAAGGGCGGTTTTTCCACCCCGGTGATGCTTCTGGCCGGGGTCATCATAAACTTCTTTTTTTCCAGCCTGGTCATGTTCATCCAGTATCTGAGCGATTCCCACGACTCCATGCGCATCATGCACTGGCTCATGGGCTCACTGTCCGGCCAGGAGGTGGCCCGCCTGGCCGACCTGGCCTTCGTGGTCCTGGCCGGGGCGGCCTTCATCTGGCGCCTGGCTCCGGAAATCGACCTCCTGACCGCCGGCGAAGACCTGGCCGCCAGCCGGGGGGTGATGGTGGGGCGGACCAAGCTCCAGATTTTCATCGTCGCCTCCGTCATGGTTGGCACGGTCGTCTCCCTGGCCGGCCCTATCGGCTTCGTGGGCCTGATGGTGCCGCAGATTTGCCGCCTGTGGCTGGGCTGGTCCCATCGGGCGCTTTTGCCTGCGGTCTTCTTCCTGGGCGGAACCTTCCTGTGCCTCTGCGACCTGGCCGCCCGCCTGGTCCTGGCCCCGGCCGAAATTCCCATCGGCATAGTCACCGCGCTCCTGGGCGGCCCCTTTTTCCTCTGGACGCTTTTCCGCACCAGCCGCACCGGCGATTTGTTTTAAGTGAAGCTTTTAAGGAAGCACTGATTAATGAGGATTTTTGTTCACTGGCAACGCAACCAGGGGACAAGGACCATTAATCACCGCAGGGAAAATTGAATTGGCACGGTGAGATTCAGGTTGTCCGGCGGCAGGTTTTTAGGCCGGGCCGGAAGGGGCGAAACCCTCCGCACCAGGGCCATCACTTCATCGTCCAGTATCGTATGCCCGCTGCCGCGCACCAGCCGGGAAGATAGCACCCGGCCGTCGGGGGCGAGTATGAAGCTGACCGTGGCCACGCCTTCCAGTTTCTGGGAACGGGCCGCGGGCGGATATTTTCGCGAATTGGCCAACCGCTTGCGCACCTGGGCCAGGTAGGCTTTCAGAGCGTCGGGGTTGCCCTGGCCCGAGCCGCCGCCCAGGCCGCCCCGGCCCTGGCCCGGCCCACCGCCGGGTAGGCCGGCCTTCTCGGCCTCATCCCGGCCCTTGGCCTCCGTTGGTTTGACGGCCGGCTTCGGCCTGGGTTTCGGCTTCGGTTCCGGCTTGGTCTCCGGCGAAGGCGGCGGCGTGGGGTCGGCCTTCTCCGAAACGCTTTCCGCGATATCCGGCAACGGCTCGGATTCAGGCTCGGG
>JGI24698J34947_10002412_pt1 | contig 10061 bp, 8 predicted proteins | sample TergutMp193P3_FD_34947 | JGI IMG/M metagenome (IMG submission 34947) | reverse complement strand
TTCCGGTTTATCCGCACCCAGGGTTCCATCGGGGAATTAATTGTCCGTGACTTCCATCAACACATCAAGGAGGTGAAAGCCGGCAAGGGCGTCTGCGTTACCGTCGGGTCATTCTCCGAGGAAGGTAAGCGTTACACCGAGGCGCGGCTCATCGACCTGATAGAAAAAGATAAACTCACCGCCATCCTCAACAACGTGGACGCGAAAGTCGCGGCCGCACAGGGCGGCAAGAAGTAAAAACGGCAGATGTACTCCCTCTCAAAAGAAGAACTCCGGTCGTTCCTGATTCGTTATCATTCTCTTGACAATTTCGACAGCCTTTCGGGAAAGGAGAAAACCGGTGCATTGAAGCCTGCGGCGCAGGTAAAAAAAATGATGCGCCGCATTGGAAGCGTGCAGTACGATCCGCTGAACGTGGTGGGCCGCAACCCCGATCTTGTTTTCCAGTCCCGCATCAAAGGCTTTACCGCGGATCTGCTGGAAAATCTGCTTTACAAAGAACGTTATCTGCTAGACGGCTGGGACAAGGAGATGTCGATTTACCCGAGCGCCGAGCGGCCCTGCTTCACGAGGATACGACGCGCCGAAGCTGAAGATGTCAGAAACTACATGGAATACCGGGGGCAGGGAGATGTCCTGAAACACCTGCCGCAAGTCATGGAAGAGCTCAGGAAGAGAGGCCCTCTGGGATCAAGGGAGATGCAAATGGGGTCCCTGGGGAAAGGCAACTGGCGGCACAGCCAGGTTTCCGGCGCCGCGCTGGGTTACCTTTACACAAGCGGGGAAGTTGGCATCCACAGCAAAAAAAACGCGATAAAGACTTACGCTCCCATCGAAAACCTCCTTCCCGGTAAAATCCTAAACGAAAGCGACCCTTTCCCCAGCGATGACGATTTCTTCGAGTGGTACTTTTTACGCAGGATAGGCAGCCTGGGCGCTTACTGGCTGCGGAGTGGTCCCGGCTGGCTGGGCCATTACCTCTCAAATCCGGACTTGAGAAAAAAGACCCTTAAAACACTGGAAGAGAAGAAACTCATCGTCCCGCTTGAGGTTCCCGAAATAAACGAAACCTTTTACATACGCCGGAAGGACCTTCCGGTGTTAAACGAGAAAAACCGATACGATGGGGCCGCCAGGTTCCTCGCGCCCCTGGACAATATGCTCTGGGACAGGCTACTTGTAAAGAAGGTCTTTGACTTTGAATACACCTGGGAAGTCTACGTGCCTGCTGCCAAGCGTAAATACGGCTACTACGTCCTGCCTGTACTTTACCGTAACAGCCTGATAGGCCGCTTCGAACCGGTCAAGCACGAAAAAGGCCGCCCCCTCGCGGTAAAGAACTGGTGGTGGGAAGGCACGTTCAACGAAAAAGGCCCGATAATCAGGGAAGCCATCCTCGCAGGGCTGGAAAATTTCGCCAGTTATCTCCGTTCCGATGGGGTGAATGGGGAAACGAAGAAAGCGCTTCAATTTGGAAATATATTTCGGGCGGGGGGGATTTGAACCCCCGATCTCGTGGTCCCGAACCACGCGGAATAGCCCCTATCCTACCGCCCGGGTGAATTGATTATAGGGGAATGGGGCGCTGTGGTCAACGCCTTATCCTCTGCTGAACTATTAATAAGCATATATCTTTAAGTTCTTTTTTTCCGATATTCTTAGTATGGATGCAGAAATACCTTGGGAATCGGGATTTTCAATCGTGTTTCCTATTTGGAAAAATTTGACTGACAACCCATCTCCATCAGAAGAAATAAAGTTTACCCAAAAGTTTCTTAAAGGTTATGAAAATAGGGCTTCGATACGTAAAGGCAAACCACCCGGAACCCTTCCGGATCCAATGGTCGATATTATTATCTCTGCAAAATTACCCTTTGCTGATCTTCGTAATATGCGTTTTTGTCATCGCCTCTCAATGAGCGCAGAAAATATTTTAGGAGCAATCCTTGAAGAATATATCCACTTAAAAGTACTCCCCTACGATTGCTCTTGCTGTTGGGGCAGTTCTGTAAAATCAGTGGATTTTTGTTCTTCAAGTGGAGACCTATATCAAGTTAAAAACAGGAGTAATTCAGAGAATAGTTCCAGTAGTGCCATTCGTGATGGAACAAATATCAAAAAATGGTTTCGAATTGATGCCAGAACAGGAAAAACAAACTGGGATTCCTTGAGTGCCATAATAGGGAAGCCAGGTCTTTTTTCTGAAGAAGATTTTGCAAAATTCTGCAAGAACTTGATATTAATAAATCCTGCTGTAATAAATGTCGAAGATTATTAGCCGCTTGACATTTTACTGGTACTGCCATATAGTTTCCCCATGGAACTTAAGCAGCAGTACCTTACGGCTGAAGAATTTGCCACTACTTTTAACTTGTCAAAACAGTATACCAGATCCCTGGCAAGAAAAGGGGTAATCCCATCTGAAAAATTTGGAAATACCTGGCTAATTGATAGATCCATTATGTCAGACAGGAAATTCCTGTTTTCTGTTTTCCCTGACGTGGAAGACCAGAAATGCCAACTCAAGGAAGATAAAATAATTGCCCTTAGCTTTTTTAGCGGCGCGATGGGTCTTGATTATGGAATAGGACAAGCCGGTATCCATTTTCGCCTAGCCTCAGAGATAGACCCAAATGCCAGAAAAACTATACTCCTGAACCACCCCGACATTGGGCTCATTGGGGACATTGAGAAATATTCAGGCGATCAAATCCGGGAATATGCAGGTATAGCAAAGGAAACAAAGATCGACTTGATGGTTGGCGGCCCACCCTGCCAGGCGTTTAGTACCGCGGGTAAGCGTGAAGGTTTTAATGACGAAAGGGGAAATGTCTTTCTGACTTTCATTGACCGTATTTTTGAACTGAAGCCGACGGTTGCGGTCATTGAAAATGTACGGGGTCTATTATCAGCGCCTTTGACCCACAGGCCGCATACACAAAGGGGTTTTGGTTACCCCCCACTTACCCCGGAGGAAGAAAAAGGGAGGGCCTTGGCTTATATAATTTCATTGCTGGAAAAGGGCGGATATAATGTTTCTTTTAATTTATATAATTCGGCAAATTTTGGATCCCCACAAATAAGGGAACGCATTGTAATTTTTTGTACAAAAAACAGGAAAGCTCCATACCTTGTCCCAACGCATTCCGTAAATGGGGAATATAACCTGCCCAAATGGCGTACTTTCAGGGAAGTTACTGATAACTTAGAGGAAGAAACCCTGGAATACCTTTCTTTCCCTGAATACCGGTTGAAGTATTATAGGATGTTGAAAGCAGGCCAGTATTGGAAAAACTTACCCGCAGAAATTCAAAAGGAAGCCATGGGGGCAAGCTATTTTGCGGGGGGCGGCAAAACAGGGTTTTATCGAAGGCTGGCTTGGGATAAACCTTCCCCAACGCTTGTCACCGATCCTACGATGCCGGCGACGGATTTAGCCCACCCTGATAAAGACAGGCCATTAAGCATCCAGGAGTATATGCGAATACAGGAATTTCCTGATACATGGAAGCTGTGGGGCTCTTTGAAAGACCGGTATCGCCAAATAGGAAACGCCGTGCCTGTCAGCCTGGGGAAAGCAATTGGGAACCACATCCAAAAGCTGCTTACCGATGAACCAATCGAAAAATTTGACGGTTTCAATTATTCCCGGTATAAAAACACAAGCGATATAAAGTTTCGGGAATTAATGCATAAGAGGGAAAAAGTAAAAAAACAGCCAATCCTTGATTTTTAGGAGAGCGACAATTATTTTTCTTCGTCTTTCTCTACACCATACCCCTCCTCATCTTCAGCTACAAGCAAATCAATTCCGTTACTATATTCATTGTTATATATCCCATTTTTTACTTCATAAATGGTTTCCTTTACTTCATTGACGCAATCCCCAAGGCTCTTGTAAATTTCATCGCCCCAGAAGCGAAGCACGACCCACCCCATATTTATAAGTTTCTTCTCATTTTTGTTGTCCCGCATAATATTGCGCTCTATTTTCGTAATCCAAAAATCAACGTTTGTTTTTATGGAACTTTTCTTTGTATCCCAATTCTTCCCGTGCCAAAATTCGCCATCACAAAAAATGGCAATTTTGTATTTTGTTATTGCAATGTCCGGTGTCCCCGGCAGGGTCTTAAAATTTTTCCGGTAGCGGATGCCTTCATGCCACAGTGCTTTGCGAAGCAAAACCTCTATGGAGGTGTTATTGCTTCTAATATGGGACATGATATTATGCCGTTGTTCAGGGGTCAGATTGGCCATAATCTTCTCTTTTGTATAATGCCCTTGTATGCTATTGTCAATCAGATGATAGACCTCCACACCCATTCCGCCGCCTCGGACGGAAGCTATTCGCCTGCCGCGCTCATGGCGGAAGCCGCCAAACGCGGTCTCACTGCCATCGCGCTGACGGATCACGACACCATAGGGGGCCTTGAAGAAGCGGCTCCGGCGGCTGAGGAGAGGGGCATACGCTTCATCCCCGGAGTTGAATTGGAAATTGCCTGGAATCAGAAAGGGGAATTCCACCTGCTGGGTTTGGGTATTAATTCGCCGTCGCTCACGTTCATAGCTGCGATAGAGGAACTGGCACGCCGCAGGCTGGAACGCAACCTGCAAATAATCGAAAAGATGAACAAGGCGGGTATCGGCGTTTCCTATGATGAGGTCGTCGCCCTTGCCGGCGGATCTAAGGCGGCTGGCTCTTCGAGCCTCAGGCACTCCATTGGGCGGCCGCATTTCGCGGCTTTTTTGGTAAAACGGAAAATTGTGAAGAACCGGGAGCAGGCTTTCAAACGCTACCTCGGCAAGGGAAAGCCATTTTATATCCCCAAAACGGGCCTGGAATTTGTGAATGCGGCGGAGGTGATAAAGGAATCGGGCGGAATCGCGGTACTCGCCCACCCGATGTCACTGTACACCGCGTGGGGGCGGCTTCCCGACTTGATAAAAAACCTGAAAGAAAACGGCCTTGACGGCCTTGAAGCCTGGCACCCCAACGCCAACGTCTCCGAGTGCAAACGCCTTGAGGAACTGGGCAAAAAGCTGGGGCTGTGCGTTACAGCCGGCAGCGACTTCCACGGGGAAGGGCGTCCCGACCGGAAGCTTGGAATCACCGCAGGCGGAAAGAAGATCGAAGAATCGTTTCTGGAACTGCCGCCTTTCCTAAAGTAAATCGGAGGGGGGGGAATCGAACCCCCGACAGCCAGTTCCCAAAACTGGCGGCTTAACCGCTGGCCTACCCTCCGTTTGTGCTATATCTTGTCTGTTTTTCCGTGGCTTATTTTCTTGAACAAACGCTCCCTGGTCCCTGATCCCTTATTCCCCTATTCCCTTTGTCCCCTAATCCTGGTTATCGTTCTTCTCCGCTTCTCCCGGGAGGAACAAGTAGAGATCGGGAAGTTTGAAAGTCCTCTCGAGGGTAAACGAGACTTCAGCCTGGATTTCGCTTACGACGGGAATTTTGAAAAAATGCTCCAGGGTTTCAAAGTCCGGTGATGTTATACGCAAGGTATACTCAAAACTCCTGTGGTTGCCGATTTTGCTCGTAATTGCCGGAGCGGGCCAAAAACTGAAATTTCCCTCGGCATTGGGAACCAGTTGATAGGGATTCTGCCAGTTCCCNTCCTTCATGGCAACGAGTTCATTGTTCCAGAGTAGNTTCACAACGGCGTCATGAATCGGGGCGAAATTTTCCCCGTTGTACAGGCGGCCCATAATCGTGGGAACGTTGAACACCGGCTTCCTTGGATCATCATGGTCACTGTCACTTTCCGCCTTGTGNGGGAAATTGGGGCGNTGATTATGGTTNACCCGCTTCAACCCCTCATAAATCACCGTCGTTATGTCCGCCACTTGCTGCTGTCTTTCAGAACCCTCCCAATTGGAACGGGACGCTCCACGGTGAGACACTATGTACTGGGGGCGCAGCCGGTTCAGGGCATAGCATATAGTATCCATCCTGCATTGAGTACAGGTACAATATTTCTCTTTATACCCGTCTTCCTCAATGGTCTTGAAAATCTCGTCTACCCTGGCAATAACCTTGTCTTCCACAATGTTATGAAATATCGGTTTCATCTTTTCCCCCTGCATATAATACCTCTATATATACTGTAACCATTTTTGGGTAATTTGCAATATCTCTTCGCGCAATGTCTTTATTTCGTCCTCAAAATCAGGCGCAACAAAGACCCTTATAACCCGCAGCGACTTGACAAGGGCGTCCAGAAGGCCGCTTTTGAACGCGCTCGTGCTGTCCGGGAAGAAGCAGTTTTCGTCGGTGACGTAAAGGCCGCACTCAAAGGAGACCGGCTCCGGCAGATCGATGATAAGGGCGCCCGCTCCCAGGGGCTTCTTTAGGAGAGAAGAATATTCCGCCGCAAGGCTCGCTTCCATGCGGGAGCGCTCGTGGAGGAAAAGCAGCTTTTCGTAGGCGTATTCATCAAATGGGATTTCCACGGCAACCGTAAAAAGCGAACCGCCCCTGACAGAATCCGCCAGGGCGAAGAGAGGGCGATCCAGCTTCGCGGCAAGGGCGAAAAGGCCCTGATCATCCAGGTTGTAGAGTTCTTCCCCGGTGATATGCCCCGATTCAAGCCCCCCAAGGATGGCCTTCTTCACCATTGCCGTGGCTGAACGCACGGAACGATGCCAATAAACCGTCCTGTACATGAGGTACTTTGAAAAAAGCAGGGATTCCACCCCGGAAATGCCCCTGGAATCGATGTCCACTCCCCTTTCGGGGTGGGGATGGAGGCGTGAAAGGATAAAATCCACGTCCTGCGCGCCGTAGGGAACCCCGCAATAGCGCCCATCGCGGCTCAGGTAGTCCAGTTTGTCCGGATCAAGTGCGCCTGAAAGGAGTTTTCGGTAAAAAAGGAGCTCTTTTTCTTCTTTCTTCCCGAAGCCGTTGTCTTCTGATATCTTATCTTCTGATATGTGAGCATCTACAATGGCAGCCGTAAAACAGGGGTCTCCCCCCGCCGCTGTCACAAGCCCCTTTAACGGTTCGGTGGTGATGTGTTCCGCCGTGAGAACCTCGTGTTCTTTAAGGGGAAGCTCCTTGAGGGAGTGCGTATACGGGAAATGCCCCAGATCGTGGAGGAGCGCCGCACAGAGGAAGGATTTTACCCCCTCGGGGCTAAGCCAGCGATCTGCCCCTTCCTCAGCCAAATGCGTCAGAAGCCGCCTGGCAAGATGGTACACCCCGATTGAATGGCTTGCCCGCGTGTGGGTAGCGCCGGGGTAGACCCTCAATGCCGGCCCCAACTGCATTACCCTGTGAAGCCGCATGAACGGGGCGGACTCCGTGAGCGCGGCGAGAGCCGGGGTCAGGTAGATATGCCCCCAGAGCGTATCACGTATGGGTTCGGTATAGTCTTTTAGAAGCGCGGAGCGCACATCATTTTTCATCTGTCTAATGGCATTATACCACAGTTTTCTATTTTTTCCATTGATTCAAACGAAAAAAAAAATTATAGTGAAATTATGTTGATGCATTCCCGGCTGATTGGCGCAAGGGCGGCGTGCCTTCTTTTGGGCCTGAGTTTTTTCTCTCAAATGATCATCGCCCAGGACGCCTATACCAGCGTCGTACCCGTACCGGAGGCGCTGCGGAGACCTGAAAGGGGCGAGGCCCCGCGCTACCCCGAAGACCTTGTGATCGGCGAATTGGGACAGGGCGAAGCGCCCCAGGGGGCATACCTCCTCGCCCAGGAGATCCTCTCGGCGCTGGCGAGGGGCAGAAACGATGCCCCTGTTCTGCTACGGTCTTCCCCCATTACCGAAGACATCCTTGAGGAAGTCGGAAGCCTGGGTACAAGGTCCTATCGAATTGGGGGCGGCAGATACGAAAGCGACGGAAGCGTTTCTTTCCTTGTGCGTTTCATCGGCAGGACGGAGAGTATCACCGGGGAATTGTTTGTCCGCTTCGAGACGTCTGCGTGGCTGCTGGACGATCTCATGCTGGAAGAAAAAGTCCCCCTCTCCAGCCTCAGGGACGACTACCGCTACGATTTCTCCCCCTATGAGAGATTTTACTAAAAAGGTGACAGTCACAGTTTTAGTAACATACATGTCGCGAGCCGAGCAAGCCCATTCGGGCAGCTAAATGACATGCTGCCCTCTGGGCTTGCTCGGCCTCGCATATGTAGGATCTTGAAAAAAGTGACTGTCACCGTTTTGGCGTGGGTGGTGAAGAAAGCTTTGAAAAAGGCGACATACCTTTTTTACCCTTTTTCTTCCCTCCGTGTCTCTGTGCCCCCGTGCGAGGTTCTTGTTTAATGTTTCAGCGCTCCAGCTTGCGGTAAACGTGGCGGTGCGGTCTGTCCGCCTGTGCGCCCAGCTTTTCGCGCCGCCATTCGGCGTATTCCGACCAGTTCCCGTCGTACCAGATCACCTCCCCGTCCTCGAAGGCGAGGATGTGCGTGGCGATACGATCCAGGAACCAGCGGTCGTGACTTATCACGAGGCTCACCCCGGCGAAGGTATCTATGGCGTCTTCCAGCGCCCGCAGGGTATTCACGTCCAGGTCGTTTGTGGGCTCGTCCAGGAGAAGCACATTCGCGCCCTCCTTCAGCATCAACGCCAGGTTCAGCCGGTTCCGCTCGCCGCCGGAAAGGACGCCCACCTTTTTCTGCTGATCACCGCCTGAGAAGTTATACCAGGAGCAGTAGGCCCGGGAATTTACTTCCTTGCCGCCCTTGCCGTCAACTGCGCCAAGTTTGATGATATCGAGGCCGCCTGAAAGCTGTTCCCACACGCTCTTGTCGTTGTCCAGCCTTTCCCTCATCTGGTCCGCCCAGGCGAGCTTCACGCTGTCCCCAAGGCGCAGGCTTCCCGCATCGGCTTTTTCCGCGCCGGTGATAATCTTGAGGAGGGTGGTTTTTCCCGCGCCGTTTGGGCCGATGATCCCAATGCACGCCCCCGGCGGCACGGTGAATTCCATGTTTTCAAAGAGCAGGCGGTCGCCGTACGCCTTGGCAAGCCCCTTCGCCTCGATGACGAGTTGCCCCAGACGCGGCCCCGCCGGAATGGTGATCCTGCTTTCGCGGATCTTTTCGCGCTCGTCGTCCTGGAAGAGTTTTTCGTATTGGGCTATCCTCGCCTTGCTTTTGGCGTGCCTCCCCTTGGGGCTCATGCGTATCCATTCAAGCTCCCGCTCGAGCTGCTTGCGCCTGTCGCTTTCGCCTTTTTCTTCCTGTGCAAGCCGCTGTTCTTTTTGTTCAAGCCAGGACGAATAGTTCCCCTTCCAGGGGATGCCCTCGCCCCTGTCCAGTTCCAGTATCCAGCCCGCCACGTTGTCCAGGAAGTAGCGATCGTGGGTGACGGCAATGACCGTCCCGGAATATTCCCGGAGGTGCCTTTCCAGCCAGGCGACGGTTTCGGCGTCCAGGTGGTTGGTCGGTTCGTCAAGCAGAAGGATGTCGGGCTTTTTGAGGAGCAACCGGCAGAGGGCGACGCGGCGCTTCTCGCCGCCTGAGAGGTGGTCCACTGGCGAGTCCGCAGGCGGGCAGCGCAGCGCGTCCATCGCGAGGTCAAGGCGGCTGTCGAGGTTCCAGCCGTCGGCGGCTTCGATCTTCTCCTGAAGCTCCGCCTGCCGCGCCCCGAGCTTATCGTAGTCGGCGTCCGGTTCGGCGAAAGCCTCGCTCACCTTGTCGAATTCCGCAAGGAGGTCCACCAACTCCTGGACGCCCTCGGACACGATTTCCTTCACGGTCTTGCCGTTTTCCAGATACGGCTCCTGCTCCATGAAGCCTATTGAAAAGCCGGGGCTCACCGAAGTCTCGCCCGAGAATTCCGTGTCAACTCCCGCGAGAATCTTGAGGAGGCTCGACTTCCCCGACCCGTTAAGACCGATGACGCCTATCTTCGCGCCGTAAAAATAGGAAAGGCTTATGTCTTTCAGAACCTGCTTTGTCCCGTGCTTCTTCGAGACCCGGTACATGGAATAAATTACTTTCTTGTCGTCTACTGTGGGCATAACGATGATCTTAGCAAGAGAAAAGAGAAAAGAGAAGAGGGAAAAATGAAGACATGGATAGTAAAGGAAATAAGAGACCTCG
>JGI24698J34947_10002411_pt1 | contig 10063 bp, 8 predicted proteins | sample TergutMp193P3_FD_34947 | JGI IMG/M metagenome (IMG submission 34947) | reverse complement strand
CTATCTCACAATCATTGTAGTTATCTGTTTTTATAAAACAAATATTTTTTAGTACAATGAGACCACCATTGTCAGGAATATCACAACTAATTTGTCCTCCTCCTGAACAAGGCTGATCACTAATTGTTATACTGGAAACGCCATAATAGCATCTCAAATAGAATGCTTGTGGCCTCCATCCTCCTGGCTGACCATAATCAAAAGAAATATCTATGCACACACCATTTTGAAGAGTATTTATAAGGGATTGTAAATCATTCCTTATCTTTACTTGATCAGTCGCAAGATTACCAAGATAATTTCCATTGGAACTTTCGCTTGAACTGCTGGAGCTAGAACTGCTAGAACTGCTACTGCTGGAACTACTACTAGAACTACTGCTGCCGCCACCCAAAACAGAACTGCTGCTGCTACTACTGCTGCCGCCACCCAAAACAGAACTGCTGCTGCTACTACTGCTGTTGCCACCAATAATAATAGAACTGCTGCTATTAACAGACGAAGAAGACTCCGCCGCCAATGAAGAACTGCTTCCGAAAACGCTGGAAGAACTTCCCTCCGGCAAAGAAGAAGAACTAACACCGGAAGAAGCTCCCGACTGTGGAGTTTCCGGCGGAGGAGGCGGAAGCTCAACATTGACAGTACAGGAAAAAACTGCAATTATCCCAAAGAGCAGGGGGAGGAACAATTTAGCAGAATTAAATTTTTTCATAAAAACTCCTTTGGGCTACCCATCAAAAGAAAAACGTCGCCGTCCCGCCAAGTGCAAAAACACCCGCGCCAATGCCAAAAATCAAACTCTGATTGTTGCGTTTATCTGTAATATCCTTATATTCCGTTAAAGCTCCGATGTTTTTATCATACCACTCGGTATATTTTGTTGGATCAGATGGCATTGTCTTATTCAAATCATCAGATTTTTCTTCGTACTTCTTTGCCCCCAAATACTTAAAAACAGCAGCACCTGCGCAACCAGCCGCAAGCGTATAGGTTGCAATCCTCGTCCACCCACGCCAACCAAGACCGCCGGAACCTTCGCCTTTGGTTGCAGTCTTAGCCGCTTCCTTGCCCATAGCGTAAGCATAATCCAAACCCTTTGATTTCAGCGAACCGCTCAAAAGAGAATCCGCATGGAGCCTCCACGCATCATAGCCATCAATTGATTTATAACGCTCTATCTCGCCAAAAGAACCCTCAACCTTCAAGTCTAGGCCGCTCTTGGAGAGCAACAGTTTGGACATCGCCAAATTAACACTTGCCTCATTCGTTTTAAAAGGATAATTGATGAACTGCAAATTCGTCGCAAAACCCGGAGCGGCGCGGTCCATAGACTTCGCGGTATCTCTTGGAACACCCACCCTGCCTTTAAATAAAAACGGGGATTTCTCGCTCACAGTATCCTGCGCCTCAAGCTCAAACTGCTCCTTGTCCGCATCGTAGGCACCGAGTTTTATCTTTGCCGCAAACGAAGGCTCGCTAATAATCGTGCTTTCCGTAACTATTATGTAATCGTTTAGAACTGCTATGGAACGTTCAAGTTTCTGCTTGTAAACCTCATGCTTCCTCTGCAATTCCGCCACTTGACGCATCCCTTCTTTTGTCCAAGTGTCTTTTCTCCTGTTGAAAGCATCAGGGGTTTCTTCCGGTTTTTGAGGTTCAAGGACGGGGTAGCTGTTGGCAAAATCTTCAAGGATTTTCTTTATCTCTTCGCCGACCTCCGCCTTGCGGGCTTCTATGGTTTTTATTCTGGCCTCGTAGCCTTCAACCGTTGTGTCTTTGCTCAAAATCTTAATGAAGTTGATTTCGTTATCTTGGTTGAATATGCTCTTTTCCTCAAGGGCCGTGCTTATTTTGAACTTGGCTCCGGGGGTAGCTTCAAATGTTGTGTCATATTGGTTATAGCCCTCCTTGCGAATGCTGATTTTTACCGTACCCGGAATCAAAAATCCGTAGTCCGCCGGGGTTGCGCCTATTTCTTCCTTGCCGAGCCATATTGAGGCAGCGTCCGGATTGGACTTTATGCTCACCGAGCTATACAGCGAGACTTGGTTTTCCTCAATCTTCTTCTTGGCCTTCTCAAGCTCCGCCAAGCGTATGGCGTGCGATTTGGTATCGCGTTCCGTTCTTTCGGCAAGTTCCTTGTTCCACTTGTTCTGACGGACATCGTATTCGGCTTGTTTTTCAAATTCGCCCTTAGGCTCCAAGGTGGGCATAAAAGAGACCGTGTTCTTTTTCACCACCTCTATTGCCCTGTATGTCGCGGAAATGCTGTCTTGTACAAGGGCGGCTCTACGGGAGTAAGTTTCAAAGCTCGCCGTGTCTTTGGCGGAAAGCTCTGACAGGTTGAGCGGTCTGCCGCTCGCAATGCCGAGTTTTTGCACAGTATCGGGCTTTTGTGGCAGGGCAACGGGCAAAAGCGCACCGCTTGAATCCGTAGGAATTTGGAATTTTATGGCTTCTTGGGAAAAAACCATAGAAGCAAAAACGAGAAGTATCACATAAACGTCATTTTTAATATATATAAACATATGACAAAATATAGAAAAATGATTAGCTACCGTATTTTTATATATTTATATCTATATGAAAATACCTTGTATAAATGAGTTAAACCTCAAATTCCTGCTCGGATTGGGATTGTTTTGCGTATTTGCCGCTGTTGTTAATAATCTGCGCGCTTCGGAGGATAAATCTGTTGAATGGATTGGCGGGCAAGAAGTACTGGAAAAGCCGGAATGATAAAGCTGTTTGTCCCTGTTATTTGCTTGCTGCTTGCCGCCGTTCTCTTTGTTTTGGGCGTACTTGAGATATCTTTCCCCGACGTTTTTAGTTTGGCAGATAAATTTGACGCGTGGAAGTACGGCTTGCATATAGGAATTGCAGAAACGATTCTGAGTGCCTTGCTTATTATTCCGGCATGGAGAATAAACAGGGGTTTAACCGAGAAAATTTTGGAAATTTTAATAAGACTAGGCATTGGCGGCATGTTCATTTTTGCCAGTTATTTTAAAATAGCCGACCCTAAAGGCTTTGCCGTTTTGATTGCGCAATACCAGTTTTTGCCGCATGACCTTATAAATTTGTGGGCTTTGATTTTGCCTCAGTTTGAGTTTTGGTTTGGTCTTGCCTTGATTGCAACTCCTTTTGTAAGGGAATGTACCCTAATTATTCTGGCTATGTTCGCCAGTTTTATAATAGCCCTTGTTTGGGCGCTTGTTCTTGACCTTGGCATAACTTGCGGCTGTTTTCAGATAGACGGGGCACAGTCAAAGGCAGAAGCCTGGACTGCTCTTGTTCGCGATTTGGTTTTGCTGGTACCAACGGCATGGCTTTTGACGAGAAAAAATTTTACTATATTTAAAATAGTGTTTCCTTTTAGCCGAATTTGAGGAGGTTTTTATGCTAAGACTGTTATTTTTATTTGCTGCGTTCCTTTTGGCATCGTGCGCTTCCGGTAAGGTAAGTTCCCGCGACCCGGAAAAAGTCAATGATACTATGATAAGCTTTGTCCAGCAAGCGCAGGCCGGCTTTTGGAAAGAGGCAATGGAGAATATAACTCCTGAAGAAAGAGAAGATATGATGGACGGCAATCATGTTATACAGGAATACAAGGATGCCGTTAACCGTATTCGTTTGAGCACCATAAAGAATATGGAACTCGGCTTGGATGGCAGGGGACGTTTGGTTGGCGTAAGGGATATTTTAGACGAGTCCAACAGTTTGTATCGCGCTTCGGAAGAAAAAATAACCATTGACCCGACCAAACTGGAAGACCTTGCCGCCAAGCGGCAGAAAGAAGCGGAAGAAGCAAAAAAGCAGCTTCAAGAAAATCCGCCGGAAGAGGAAAAAAGCGAGTGGGATATCTATTACAGCAAACCCAAGGAAGATAACATAGAATAATTATCTCTTTGAGAACTGGAAGTGCTTGCGAGCTTTTTTGCGGCCATATTTTTTGCGTTCAACAACGCGGGCATCGCGGGTTAGCAGGTTTGCGTAGCGAAGGGCAGGTTTAACCTCTGCATTTTGCTCAACCAGCGCACGGGCTATTCCGAGTCGTATTGCTCCCATTTGGCCGGCTATGCCGCCACCATTGGCATTAACTATAACGTCCCATTTATCGGCATTGCCCAAAACGGAAAACGGAAGGTTTGCCACCATGTTTTGCACATCGGAGTGGAAATAATCTTTGAAATCACGGCCATTCACAGTGCGTTTGCCGTTTCCTTCTTTGAGGATAACGCTTGCCACCGCGCTTTTGCGGCGACCTGTGCCGCGGTAGATTTTTTGCTGCGCGGTTTTATCTTTTGCAGGAGTTTTTGCTGTTGCCATAAATCTTCTCTTTTTAGATAGCCACCGGTTCAAGGTTTTTATCGGTTTCTTTGTGTTCTGCGCCGGCATACACTTTCAATTTTCTGAACATGGCATGCCCAAGCGAGCCATGAGGGAGCATTCCCCAAACGGCGTGTTCAACCGGAAATTCCGGCTTGCGTTCCAAATATTGCTTAAAGGAAATCCAGCGTTCGCCGCCTATATAGCCGGTGTGGTGAAAATACTGTTTGGTTTCGGCTTTTTTGCCTGTTAAAGCCACTTTTGCGGCGTTGATAACAACAACAAAATCGCCAACGTCCGTGTTTGGGGCGTAAATAGGTTTATGCTTGCCCATTAACAGATGAGCAATTTTGCTTGCAACGCGGCCTAGGGGCTTGCCTTCGGCATCTATAATTTTCCATTTGCGCTCTACGGCTTTTGGATTTATAATAGGAGTTTTCATGAACTTCCTCAAAAATACTAATTGGAAATGTAAATATAGAAAATTCAATGGGTTTTGTCAAGTACTTTTAACGCCTCTCCAGTTCCTTTGCGTTTATTATAAGCATTTGCAAGCGGTTTTCTATGTTGGCAAAACTGGTGTCCGGGTCGTAGTCCAGGCTCAAAACCTGAATGTGCGGGAATTTTGACTTTACCGCCTTGGTTAAACCTCGGCCGGAAATGTGGTTTGCAAGGCAGGCAAAGGGCTGGACTATAACAAAACTGTTAACGCCATGCTCCGCCAAAGAGAGAATCTCGCCGGGGATAAGCCAGCCCTCGCCGGTAATATAGGTTTTGTCCAGCATTCCGGTTTTCTCTATTATGTCTGCCATTTCGTAGCACGTCGCGTGGTGTTCGTAAAATTTGAATTTCTTAAACTTTTTTTCAACATCATTTGCGGCCTTTGAATACAGTTTTTCGGAAACCCCGCCTATCAGCCAGTTCATAAAAGGATTTGCTATAAGCCTGCGTTTTACCTTTTCCAGCCTCACAAGCTCTCCAACCCTGAAAAAGTCCAGCATTCCGGGCTGAACCACTTCCATTCCGTGCTCAAACAGATATTCCTCAACAAAACCGTTCGCGCTTGGGTGGTATTTCATCAAAATTTCGCCAAGCACGGCGGCCCTCGGCTTGCGAACAGATATATCGGCTTCTATTTGATTGAAGGCCCCAACCGCTTGCTCCAGTTTTTTCATGGCGCCGCGAATATTGCCCGCTGCTTCCAGCATGGTTTCCTTAACCCAATGGTTATATACCCTCAGAGATTCACCGTGATTTTTTTCGTAAGGACGAATGGCGCGGAACATTATCTCTATGCAGTCCATAATAGCCATGCCCCAAAGCATATGTATGCGAAAATCCAAACCGGCGCTGAAACCCGGGTGCATATTTTTGGTGTCTGTTCCCGTTGTTAAAATAGGCACATCAGGGTAACCGGCTTCGTCAAGGGCTTTGCGGCACACAACGGAGTATTGCCCCGCCCGGCAGTTCTCGCAGTTTTTTGCCAAGCCCATGCACACCTCGCTTTGGCTAATTTCCGGATGCTGCTCCAGCCAGCGCAAACCCTCGCCTATATTCACCTGCGCAGGGAAGCAAATATCGTTATGCACATACTTTTTGCCAAGCTCAAAGGCTTTTTTGTCTGCCAAGGGCAAAAGCTCGGTTTTAAAGCCTTCCCTTTCCATAACTTTTGCGCATAAAAGGCTGAATGCGGGGCTTAAATTCGGAATCAGCACAACGCGCTTTTTGCCATCTCCTTTTGCATAAGGCACGGCAAAGAGGGGCTGAAAGCTTTTTTTTGCTGCATTCGTAGCCAGCTCGCGCCGTACCTTGACTGTTTCAATAAAACTCTTAATGCGAATGCTAACAGGCCCGCGAACATCTCCCTCATCCAGTTTTAGCATGAGCAATTCCTTTTCCGAACGCTCGTGCAAAATTCGCATCATTTCATCGGAAAGAATAGCATCGTGCCCGCAGCCAAAGCTGATTATCTGCACCAGTTCTATGCTTGGGTCTTTTGTAGCCAAAAGCGTAGCTCCGAGCATTCTCATGTGAAAAGAATTCAGAGCTTCCATTCTTGTGTTGGGAGGAATTTCCTGCTCAAATACGCCGGGCAAAGCCTCCAAAGGCAGAACGGGGATTCCCATTTGGGTAAAATGGTTTGCAACCAGATGATTCACCAAGGGGTCTAAATGATAAGGCCGTCCGGCAACCACAACCGCAAACTCGCCCCTTGCCCTGACATCATCCAAAATGCGCTGTCCTTCTCTTTGCAGAGCATCGCTGTATTTTTGCATGGCTGCTTCGCCTTCGCTAACGGCGGCATCAATAATTTTTTTTGGAATTTTCCAGTTCTTGTGAAACCAGTCTATGCACTGGCTTCGGCGCAAATCTTCGTTGTACCAGTGGAATGTAGGCTGGTCTACAGAAATGCCGTGTTTTCCTTTTGGGTCGTCTATATTCCTTACCACCGCAGGCGTACCTTGGACAACCGGGCAAACCGCCGTAGCTTTGAATTTTTTATGGTCGCTTGGAATTCCAATCATAACGGGCAGGAATATTCTGTCCACCTTCTTTTTCACCAAATCCGCAACGTGACCGTGCAATAATTTTGCGGGGAAGCAAATGGTATCGCTGGGAACCGAGCGCAATCCCTCTTCAAATAAGTTGTAATCGCTTTGCCGGCTAACCACTACCTCAAACCCAAGCGAGGTAAAAAACGCCTTCCAAAACGGCAAGGAAATAAAGAACTCCAAAGCGCGGGGGATACCTATTCTTTTGCCAAGTTTAGAGTTTAGAGTTGAGAGTTGAGAGTTTATTTTCGGAGCATAGTCTTTAACCAAAAGCTGATTCGCTTTTTTGAGCAAATCCGGCACGGAATTTATCCTGCGGTTGATTTCCGCAACGGTTTTCTTGGTTTCGGAATCATTTTGGCTTGCTATAACCTCGCCTCTTTCGCAACGATTACCCGTTACGTGCGTTCTGCCATCGCTGAAAACCACTATTGTTCTGTTGCAATTATTGCTGCAAAACTGGCAAATTTGCCCCGGGCGTTTTTCCCAGCCAAATTTTTCCATAGAGTCCAAACCGATAAATGTGGATTTAAGCATAGAGTAAAATATAACATAGTAAAATATTTCGCAAAAATCGTTTTTTCCTTGCATTTTCCGAAAAAAGTTTCTATATTTACATACCGCTATGATTTTTAGCAGTAAAACAATATCCTTTGAACACCTGTTCCCTTCCATATTCTATGGAAACGGGCTGTGTATATGTTGCCGCAACCCTTAAATTTCGCAAATTTTTCAGCAAACAAATCCTATTTGGATAAATGTTCCCCTTTAACGATGAGACAATGGCTATGGATATAAATACTATTTGCGTACACGGCTGCGATAAACGCTACGATATAACAGGAGCGGTTGCCGTTCCTATTTTCGCATCTGCAACCTTTGCGCACCCCGGAGTGGGGCAAAGCACCGGTTTTGACTACTCGCGCTCGCTAAACCCAACCCGCGAGCATTTGGAACATACGGTTGCAAAACTGGAAGGCGGCACGCACGCCATAGCGTTTTCGTCCGGCATGGCAGCAACTGCGGCTCTCATGGAATTTTTTGAACCGGGCAATCACATTGTTGCCTCCGATGACCTTTACGGCGGAACCTATCGTTTTTTTTCCCATATATCCCAAAAGAACGGCATAAAATTTTCCTACGCGGATTCTGTGGAAGGCATAAAAGCGGCAATCACGCCCTCAACAAAAGCCGTATTTCTGGAAACGCCCACCAACCCGATGATGCGTGTAACAGACATTGCGGAGGTTGCAAAAATCACAAAGGAACGGGACTTGCTGCTCATTGTGGATAATACATTTTTAACGCCGTATTTTCAAAGGCCGCTCACCCTGGGCGCAGACATAGTTCTGCACAGCGGCACCAAGTATCTCGGCGGCCACAACGACACATTAGCGGGTCTCTTGGTGGTAAAAGACGATGCTCTTAACGAGCAGTTGCGCTTTATTGCAAAAACAACCGGAGCATGCCTCTCGCCCTTTGACAGTTTTTTAATAATTCGCGGAATAAAAACCCTCGCTATTCGCATGGAACGCCAGCAAGAAACAGCACAGACCATTGTCCAGTGGCTCAAAGAAAAAAACAAGGTGACAAAAGTATATTACTGCGGCATAGGCGGCATGATTTCTTTTTCGGTTAAGGACGAGCATACAGCGGTTAAACTTCTGGAAAACGTGAAAATCATAAAATACGCAGAGAGTCTGGGTGGCGTGGAAAGCCTCGTAACTTACCCGATGCTTCAAACTCACGCAGACATGCCGGAAAGCGAAAGGAATGCACGTGGCATTGACGCTCGCCTTTTGCGTTTGTCTGTAGGCCTGGAATCCGCAAAGGATTTGATCGCGGATTTGGAGCAGGCTTTAAGCGGGAGCTTTACTTATGAAATATGATTTTGACCGAATCATAGACCGTCGCAATACATACAGCATGAAATACAATCCCGCTGCCCGTGGAAAACCGCTTGACGTGCTGCCCTTATGGGTAGCCGATATGGATTTTTCAATTCCTCCCTGCGTGTCTGAGGCTTTGGAAGAACGTGTGAGGCATGGAATTTTCGGATATTCCGAACCGGATGAGGCATATTTTTCCGCCGTGCAGGGGTGGTATGAGCGACGTTTTGGCTGGCATGTTGAAAAGGAGTGGCTTACGGTTACGCCGGGTGTTGTGAACGCCATTTATATTGCGGTTCGTGCCTTGACGGAACCTGGCGATGGAGTTGTAATTCAGCAGCCCGTATATTATCCGTTTGAAACATCCGTTGTGCAAACCAAGAGAAAGCTGCTTGTAAATGAACTCATACACAAAAACGGGGCGCATGCCATAGATTTTGAAGATTTTGAGAGCAAGATAAAGCAAGCGAAGTTATTCATTTTGTGCAACCCGCACAATCCGGGGGGGCGGGTCTGGACGCGCGATGAGCTTATGCGTATGGGCGAGATTTGCCTTAAATATAATGTAACCGTAGTTTCCGATGAAATTCATCAGGACTTTGTATATTCGGGATATCGCCACCTTGTGTTTGCCGAGCTAGACCCACGCTTTGCAGGCATAACAATAACCTGCACTTCGCCGTCAAAGACTTTTAATCTTGCGGGGCTTTTGCATGCGAATATTTTTGCTTCAAATAAAATTTTGCGAGACAAATTCAAGCATGAATATGCGAGTTGCGGTTTAAGCCAGCCCGGCACTATGGGGCTTGTATCGTGCCAAGCGGCGTATGAGGGCGGTGCGGACTGGGTTGACGAACTGGTAGAATACCTTAACGGCAACATGCATTTTTTGCAGGAATTTTTGCAAACCAATATCCCGAAAATCAAATTCACCTTGCCGGAGGCAACATATCTTGCCTGGCTTGACTGCTCGGAACTTGGGCTTTCCTCGTCTGAATTGAACGAGCTTATTACGCACAGGGCAAAGCTGTGGCTGAATGATGGCCCTTCGTTTGGAGCAGGCGGCAAAGGATTTCAGCGTTTAAATGCAGCTTGCCCGCGCAAGGTATTGGAGGAGGCGATGGGGAGACTGAAAGGGAGCTTATTCCTCGAAGGCTGAATTTTCTAAATTTCTCTTATCATGCAAACTGCTAAAAAAACGGTGTATATAGAAACTACCATACCCAGCGTTGTCACAGCTAGGGCCAGCAGGGATATTACAAATGCTTATCAGCAGGAAATAACAAAATTCTT
>JGI24698J34947_10002410_pt1 | contig 10063 bp, 9 predicted proteins | sample TergutMp193P3_FD_34947 | JGI IMG/M metagenome (IMG submission 34947) | reverse complement strand
CGGTAAAAATGCAGAGAAGGAGTAAAAAAACATGGCGAAACAGTTACTGTTCAACGAGGAAGCCCGGCGCAAGCTGCTTGCCGGCGTCGAGCAGATCTCCAAGGCCGTCAAGGTAACGCTCGGCCCCAAAGGGCGGAATGTCCTTTTGGACAAGAAATTCGGCGCCCCCACCGTCACCAAGGACGGCGTTTCGGTGGCGAAAGAAGTCGAGCTGGCAGACCCCTACGAAAACATGGGAGCCCAGCTTCTGAAAGAAGTCGCGACCAAAACCAACGATGTGGCGGGCGACGGCACGACCACGGCTACCGTACTGGCGTACTCCCTCGTAAAAGAGGGGCTTAAATCCGTAGCCGCCGGCATGACCCCCCTTGAGTTAAAGCGGGGCATCGACAAAGCGGTGGAAATCGCCGTTGCCGAGATCAAGAAAAACTCCAAGGAAATCAAGGACAAAGAGGAAATTTCCCACGTTGCCTCGGTTTCCGCCAACAATGACGCTGAAATCGGCAACACCATTGCCGACGCGATGGAAAAAGTCGGCAAAGACGGCGTTATTACCGTGGAAGAGTCCAAAACCATGGACACCACCATCGACTTTGTGGAAGGTATGCAGTTTGACCGCGGCTATATTTCCGCGTATTTTGTCACCGACCGCGACACCATGACCGCCGTGTACGAGGACGTGTTCATCCTGATCCACGACAAGAAAATCTCCAGCATGAAGGATATGCTCCCCCTGCTGGAAAAAATCGCCCAGAGCGGCAAGCCCCTGCTCATCGTCGCCGAGGATATCGACGGCGAGGCGCTCTCGACTTTGGTGCTCAACAGTCTGCGGGGAGTTCTCAAAACCGTGGCGGTCAAGGCCCCCGGCTTTGGCGACCGCCGCAAAGCCATGCTGGAGGACATCGCGATTCTGACGGGCGGGCAGGTTATTACCGAAGAACTGGGCATGAAGCTGGAGAATACCGAACTTTCCCACCTCGGCAAAGCCAAGACGATTAAAATTGACAAGGACAACACCACGATCATCAACGGCGGCGGCAAGGCGAAGGATATTCAAGACCGTATCGCCCAGATTAAGGCTCAAATTGAGGACACCACCAGCGATTACGACCGTGAAAAACTGCAGGAGCGGCTGGCTAAACTCGCCGGAGGCGTGGCGGTCATTAACGTGGGCGCGGCGACCGAAGTTGAACTGAAAGAGAAGAAGCACCGCGTAGAGGACGCCCTGTCCGCTACCCGCGCCGCCATTGACGAAGGCATTGTTTCCGGCGGCGAAATCGCCCTTATTCAGGCCGCCATCGCGCTGGAAAAAGCCGAGCCTGCGGGACTCACCGATGACGAAAAAGTGGGCTTTAAGATCGTCAAGCGCGCCCTTGAGGAGCCTATCCGCCAGATCGCCGAAAACGCCGGTCTTGACGGAGCCGTTATCGCCGAGCGCGCCAAGAACGAAAAGAACGGAACCGGCTTTGACGCCGCCAAAATGGAATGGGTAGACATGATGAAAGCCGGTATCATTGACCCGGCGAAGGTTACCCGCTCCGCCCTGCAAAACGCGGCGTCCATTGCCAGTCTGCTGCTCACCACCGAGTGCGCCATCACCGACATCCCCGAAAAGAAAGACCCGCCCCCAATGCCCGGCGGCGGAATGGGAGGAATGGGGGGAATGGATTATTAGTTCGTTGACCCATTAAGAAAGGGCTGTTCGGGTTGTTCCTGGACAGCCTTTTTTGTATCCTGTTATAAAGGAGTAAGCTATGAGTACACCCATTGAATTGCGGAACCAAAAGCTGGGCGCGCACGTAGTGAAGGCGTTGCAGAAACGGTTCTTTGACGCCTGTTACGTTGACGACTCGAAGGCGGCGGCGGAGAAAGCCGTGTCGCTTATCCCCAAGGATCACGTTGTTTCGTGGGGCGGTTCGGCGACGTTGGACGAGACCGGCATAAAGGAAAAGCTGGAGCAGGCGGGCTATAAGGTGATTGACCGCGACAAAGCGCCCAGCCGCGAGGAGCGCGTCGAAGTGATGCGGCAGGCGTTGTTATGCGACACTTTCCTCACCAGCTGCAACGCGATAAGCGAGGACGGCCAGTTGGTCAACATCGACGGTTTTGGCAACCGCGTGGCGGCGATGATATTCGGCCCCCGGCAGGTGATTGTTATCGCCGGGATGAACAAGATCGCCAAGACGCTTGACGACGCGGTTGTCCGCGCGCGCACCATAGCCGCCCCGCTTAACACCCAGCGTTTTCCCGACAGCAAAACTCCCTGCAATGAGACGGGTTCGTGCGCGGATTGCAAATCCCCCGATTCGATATGCACTTTTATCGTGACCACCAGAATGTGCAAGCCTGCCAATAGGATTAAGATAATTTTGGTTGGTGAAGATTTGGGATTGTAGAATACCTCTCACGGAGGCACAAAGGACACGGAGCACACGGAGGAAATTCAAATTTAAATTCCCCCGTGGTCTCCGTGTCCCCCGTGCCTCCGTGTGATGTCTTAATATTTCTTACCTCGCTTTAATCTGAATGGTCCGCTTTTGCGCCTCGGCGCGTTTTTGGATTTCCATGTTGAGGACGCCGTTTTTGAATTCCGCGGCTACCTCTTCGGGGTTGGCGTTTTCGGGCAGCTTGAATGAGCGGCTGAAGGTATTTACCCGCCGTTCCCGCAGTATCCACGTCCCCGCGTTTCCTTTGTCGCCTTTGGCATCGTTCTCGTTGGCGTCGCGGGTTTCCTCGTGTTTCGAGGAAATGGAAAGGCTGTTGCCGTCGACGGAAATCTCGATGTCCTTCTCGTCAAAACCGGGCAGTTCCATCTCCAGTACATAGGCTTTCTCGGTTTCCCGAATGTCTACTGCCGGCAGGCGGTTAAAAACCCTGGTCGCCGGAGCCAGCATGGAATCCCCAAAGAAGGACTCAAAGTAGCGATCGAAATCGCTCAGGGCGTTTTGGATGGTGTTGGGCCGATACATGGTCACTGCTTTCATAGTTTTCTCTCCTAAAATAAAAGTTTTATTTGCTTATATAATAGCAAAAACCGTGCCAAGTGGCGATTTTTTCCAAAAAAAATCTCACGGAGGCACGGAGGACACGGAGATCACGGGGGAAAATGCTGATTTTTAGCGGAAAATGGGGAAAAAACGCTAAATTTTCATGTTTAAACCCCGTGCCTCCGTGCTCTCCGTGCCTCCGTGAGAGGTATTTTTGTTCTGTTTTTGGGTAAATTTGACACAGCGGGGCAAAATGGGGCTCAATTTGGGTCAAAATGACACAATTTGCCGTACTACGGGCGTTTACCTGTTCCTCATTCCTGCTCAAGTTCTTCAACATAATGTTCATCTATATCTTTTTTTTCTATCAATACGGTCTGGAAAGGAATTATACCTCTTGCTACATCTGTATATATATTTTTATCTTTTTTGATGTTTTCGATTAATGTTTTTGCTTCATTGAACAAACCCAGGCGTCTTAAAAAATCAAGTTTAATCAACTGCATGTTAATATGGTGTTCAGAATTATTGTCCAGTCCATTTATTTTTTCAATCGCATTTTGCATTAAGAATGTAAAAATATTCATGTCGAAAGCTATTTCGTTTACATTTTCTATTTTATTTTCTTCCATGTATTCGACAGCCATTTTGTTAAAACTATATTCCCATACAGAAAATACATAAAAATAAACCATATCCTCATAGTCTTTACTGTCCAATAACTCTAACGCAAATGCCAAATAGTAATAATCCGGGTAGTTTTCTTTTTGAGAAAATACCTTCTGCTTTATAATATAGTTTTTCAATATTTGAATTTCCTCATCGGTAAAATAGTCCTCTATAAACGCAAAACCGCAATTCTTACACTTTGGTATGGGCTCAGGGATACGCGCCGCCCCGATTGGCTTCAAATCCAATCCATAGGTAAATATTGAATATGAAAACTGCTTCCAGTAAGAAACGGTAGAATCGCATAACGGGCATTTTACTTCTACATTAGCCCCGGTTGAGGGGTGCAAATTTACATTCCCCCATAGGATGAGCATAACTACCATGATTTTTTTCGCTATTTTCATTATTCTTTCTCCATAAATACTCTGAGCGTATCGACCAATATAAAATCGCCAATTATTGCCCAATCAATATCATCGTAATCATCCGGCACCTGAATGTTGTATACCGATATTTCATCTCCGTTCATTTTTATCCAGCAATCTTTGGTGGGCCAACTATTTTCTTCTTCTATTAAACATATTTTGTCATAATACTGGTTTTCAAATACATAACTATAAGTAAATTCATATTCTTTATTTTTATAGAGAATGTCCCCATTTTGTAAACAATATAATGCATCACCATTATCGTTGCGATATATTTTATCGCCAAAAATAATACTTGTTATATACGTTTTTACGCCGATTTCTCCGCTTGGTCCGCTATCAGTATCATTGGTAACTTTTCGATACATAACATCGCCATATACCAGCAGGTCATCATCGGTAAATATTATTTTACCTTCGTCCCGATGGTTTTTAAATTCCATGATATTATTGTCTATGCTGACTATATTCCATGGGGCTCCTTCGTGCAAATTTAAAATAAATAATAATTCTTTTTCTGAAATGATTATTTCATCTATTTCTATTTTATATTCTCTATGCACTTTATTGATGGCAACAGTATGCGATTTTGTTTCATTTAACAGATCCAAATAAACGGTATTAAGGTAAGTCCCTATTATTTCTGGGGGGATATTTATCTTTTCTTCCAGTTTTGTTTCTTTGTTTGTTGGTTTATCGTTTGTGGTATCCTTGTTTGTTGTATCTTTGTGTTTTGCGCAGCTGCCGAGAAATAATATTATCATAAAAACAAATAGTATGTTTTTCATACCTCATACGGTATTCGATGGGCTGGTTACTGTCAAGGTCACATTGCGTACGTGCTTGCGCAAATCCCCGTTTCAGGGCATAGTTATAGGGATGACCCCGAATCAGGAAGATGCATTGTTCAATTTTCTGGAGAATGTCACCGAGCCGTTTACGCTGGAGGACGTGGCGGAATTTGTGCATATGCTGGACCCCGCGCGAACCGAGGTGCGGGCGGAAGTCCTGATCACGGAAATTGCCGCCCTAGTCGACTCCCACAATGTGGCGTTCCGGCTGGATAACCGGCAATGGGTATCCCGGCGCGGCTGTTTTGAGAGCGTCCCCTTTGTGATAAGCCCGACCAAGCTGGAATTGCTCAACGGGATACTTATTCCCGGCCACCGCTGTATCCCCTTCGCCAATCCGGTGGCGCTGCCCCATGAGTACCAATTTTTCTGGAAGGGCAAGCAGATACCCTGGACGACCACCGAAGGCCCGCCGGAGGAATTTTACCCCTACTATTACATTTTTGGGGAAGAATACGCCCCGCAATATGTAGCCCGCGACAACCCCGAAAATGAGACCGCCTTTAACTATGACCCCTACGAGGATCCGCCGGAGGTTTCCATTCATACGCTGGATATGCGCAACATTTTCCGCGAGGCGGCTTTTGTCCCCGGCGACCGTTTTGTGGTGCGGACGAAGGACTGGAAGGAAGGCCATTTTGAACTGGAAAAAGCGGCTAAAGACGCGTGGCCGCAGGTGGATCTGTTTGCCTGGTTCGAGGCCGCCGAGGGCGGCTTTGAGGACAGCTTTGCCCTGCTGGGGCCGGGGGCGTCTACCGAAGAGCAGATTGCCTATGCCTACTGGTACGGCGGCAAACGTATGCGGGAACTCCCCGCCTATTCGCTGGAGGAATTCCTGTATGAAAAGACCGACCGTATTGAGCGGATCAACTACGGCATCGAGTCGCGTTTTTGGTTTGCCGGAAAGGAAATTCCCGACTGCAAGGGGCTTTCGGGCATGGCCGTTCCCCCGGATCGAACCGTTATCGAGGATCTGCTGTTCAAGGTAAATGTCCCCGTTTCCGAGTATGTCGTTCTTTCGTATATCCGGGACGCGATGTTCAGAAATGAGCACGACATCAGCAAGGTGCTGGATCGTATTATTCCGCCGGTGATTCATCTTGAAGAAACGGAATGGAATACGCTCGTCGATTATGTCGAAGAGGCAATGGACGAATTTAAGGGCAGCTATTCCGTGTTCCTCGATCAGGGTATGGGGCCGATACGCCAACGGGTGGGCGAATTGCACACCGCGGTCGTAGACCTTGCGGCGCGTCTGCAAAAGGGGGACATCGATTCATCATGGCTGCCGCGGCATACTTTTATCATGCTTTCCCAAATTCAGGGTCATGCGGCAAGCCTGATGGAGGACCTTGATTCAGATAACGCGCCGCCGGAGTTTGAACTGGAAGCGATGGATAATTCGCTGGATAATATGATCGATACGTTCAGCGAAATAAAAGAGTCGATAAATGATTCCATCAATAACTTCAGGCAGAGCAATATAACGTTAATACAAAACGACAAGGACAATAAGCTGGAAGAGTCATGGCGGCCGGCGCAGATAAGCATAGACGGAACCAATGTATGGCGCCGGGTGCTTGTCCCCGGAAGTTACCGGCTGGAGGACCTGCACCGCATTATTCAGATTTGCTTTGAATGGAAAGACAGCTACCGCCACCGTTTTTATACCGCGGCTCCCGGCGGTCTGGACAGAAATAATTTAGATGATAAAATAAAGATATGGGAGGTTTGCCAGAGTACGAGCGAGTTGCAGTATGAATACGGAACCAAGTGGAACATCAAGGTGATCTTCCTTTCCCCCTATCAGCCGGGAAAAGAAGAAACCATACGCTGTGTCGCCGGAGAAGAAGCCGCCCCGCCTGAAATGATCGGCGGCCCCGCGCGCTTTATCAGAATACTCGCCACTCTGGGAAGGGGTAACGATATGGAGAAACAGGCCGCCCTGCATGAACTGGGGCCGGATTTTATTCCCGGCCTTTTTGATATGGAAAAATGCAACCGGGATTTTCATTCCGCGTATTCGGTGGACACATGACAGATACCGTAAACCTTTCCCTGTTGGTTGAACGGGGCGGCATATACCACAATGTTCCCGGCGCAAATCCCAAAGACCTGCTTGCCGCGGTGCTCAACTGCCTGCCGCCCATTCCTTCGCTTGATACCAATGAACTGTACCGGGAAATACTGGAACGGGAAGCGCTGGTATCAACAGGGATAGGCAAGGGTATCGCCGTGCCGCACCCACGCAATCCCATGATAGGGAAAGACGGCGAACCCCTTGTGGCGGTTATTTTTCCCGCCCAGCCGCTGGACTGGAACGCCCCGGACGGCATCAAGGTTCACGCGGTTTTTCTTATCGTCTCGTCATCGACAAAGCAACATCTGGGAACCTTGTCAAAAATAAATTTTCTGTGTCAGCAGGAAGAATTCTACGCGCTGATCGAAAAGCGGGCTTCGGAAGAAGTCATTGTCGCGGCGATTCAGAAAGCGGAAGCCCAATGGAAGGAGTGATGTATGGATACTAAAGCGCTGGAAAAAGCCGCGTTAAGTGTGCGGGCGTTAAGCATTGACGCCATTCAAAAAGCCAATTCGGGACACCCCGGCCTGCCGCTGGGAGCGGCTGAGTTAGGCGCAATCCTCTACGGAGAACTGCTGCGCCACGACCCTGCCGACCCCGCGTGGGCGGATCGCGACCGCTTTATTTTATCGGCAGGGCATGGGTCGATGTTTCTGTATTCGCTATTGCACCTTGCCGGATATAGGGACGTTTCGCTGGATAACATTAAAAATTTCCGGCAGCTTGGCTCAAGCGCGGCGGGACACCCCGAATACGGCATGGCGGCGGGTATCGAGGCGACCAGCGGCCCGCTGGGGCAGGGCGTTGCTATGGCGGTCGGTTTTGCTGTCGCCGAAACCATGCTTGCCGCCCGCTTCAACACCGCCGCGCATAAAATCGTCGATCACTACACCTACGCGCTCTGCGGCGACGGCTGTTTAATGGAGGGCGTTTCCGCCGAGGCAAGTTCTTTCGCCGGGCATCACGGGCTGGGGAAACTCATTGTGTTTTATGATTCAAACAAGATCACGATTGACGGCAGCACCGACATCGCCTTTACCGAAGATGTCGCCAAACGCTACGAGGCTTACGGATGGCAGGCGCTGCGCGGCTCCATGTACGATTTTGAGGAGATTGCCCGCCTTACCGCGCAGGCAAAAGCCGAGACCGACAAGCCCAGCATTATCATCCTGACGTCGATCATCGGCAAGGGCGCGCCGCACAAGCAGAACACCGCCGACGCCCACGGCGCTCCGCTGGGCGCGGAAGAAGTCGCCGCCGCGCGCGCCAATTTGGGTATCCCCGGCGATTTCTACATTGCCCCCGAAGCGCAGGATTATTTTAAGGCAAAGCAAGTTGAATGGAAAAAAGCGCGCGAAAGCTGGCAAACCCTGTTTGACGCATGGTCAAAGGAAAACCCCGCAAAGCGCGCGGAGTGGGATCAATTTCATTCCGGTAAAGCCGTCCCCGCCGCCCTGCCCGCTTTTAACGGCGGCGACAAAATCGCCACCCGCACCGCCGGCAACAAGGCGCTGGCGGCGGTTGCCAAAGCAAACATCAATCTGGTCGGCGGTTCCGCCGATCTTAAAGGCCCCAACGCTGTCGGGCTTCCCGCCGAATTGGGAACATGGACAAAGGCAAGCCGCGCCGGGCAGTACATCCATTTCGGTATCCGCGAATTTGCTATGGCGGCAATCTGCAACGGCATCAATCTGCACGGCGGCCTGCGTTCCTACTGCTCAACCTTCATGGTTTTCGCGGACTATCTGCGTCCCGCCCTGCGCCTCTCCGCGCTGATGAAACAGCCCGTGATCTACGCGCTGACCCACGATTCGATTTTTGTCGGCGAGGACGGCCCCACCCATCAGCCCATTGAACACCTTGCCAGCCTGCGGATTATCCCCCATGTCCGCGTCCTGCGCCCCGCCGACGCCGAGGAAACCGCCGAAGCGTGGGCGATGGCGATGGAGTACACCGAAGGCCCCAGCGCCCTCGCCCTTTCCCGTCAGAACCTGACGGTTTTTACCAAAGCCGACCCCGACTGGAAAAACACGATCCGCACCGGCGCGTACATTGTACAACAGCCCGACAGCGGAGCGTCTGATACGGTGATTATCGCCACCGGATCGGAAGTAGGCCTCGCGCTGGAGGCCGCGGCGAAGAGCGGCAAAAAAGTCCGCGTCGTGTCGATGGTCTGCAAAGAGCTGTTTGAGTCCCAGCCCGCCGCAGTCCGCGACGCCATTGTTCCCCCCGGCGCGCGCGTTATCGTGTGCGAAGCGGGCGTCCGCAGCGGCTGGGAACGCTGGGCGAAACCGGAGGACATCCTCTCGATAGACCGTTTCGGCGAATCGGGCCCGGCGGACAAAGTCGGCGAACATCTGGGAATGACGGCTAACGCGCTGGCAAAGATCATATCATGACACATTTGGTGAATTTTGCCGTTCAAACTGCGCAGGTCAATGAGTGGCTCAACATTACCGGCGAAGTACAAAAAGCGGTCGCCGCTTCCGGCGTGCGCGAGGGCATTTGCGTAGTCTTTGTCCCGCACACGACCGCGGCTATTACGATAAATGAAAACGCCGATCCCGATGTAACCCATGACGTTACACTCGCGTTAAACGCAATTTCCCCCGACCGCCGCGAATTCCGCCACAGCGAGGGCAACTCGGCAGCCCACACCAAGACGAGCCTGGTGGGGCCCTCGATAACCATCATTGTTTCCGGCGGGCGGCTGTTGCTGGGAACGTGGCAGGGGGTTTGGTTTAATGAGTACGATGGGCCGCGCAATCGGAAGGTGCATGTGAGGGTGATGGGGGAGTGATTTTACCAATAACCTATTGACACTATGTTATACCGGTGTTATACTTATGATATGAAGACGGCAATATCTCTTTCAAATTCACTTTATGAAAAGGCGGAAGAAACCGCTGTTTATATGGGTATTAAAAGAAGCCAATTATATGCGATGGCTCTTGAGGAATTTATTTCAAAATATAATGGAAAAATGATAACGGAAAAAATAAATGAAGTATATGAAAAAATTGACACTAAAGAATTTGAACCTTA
>JGI24698J34947_10002409_pt1 | contig 10063 bp, 8 predicted proteins | sample TergutMp193P3_FD_34947 | JGI IMG/M metagenome (IMG submission 34947) | reverse complement strand
GCGAATTTAAAACCGGTTTTGCTGGGCGGAACAACCGTGAAAAGGGCAACCCTTCACAATTTTGACGAAATAAAAAGATTGAATTTGCAAATAGGCGATTTGGCCGGAGTTGAAAAGGCCGGCGAAATAATCCCGCAGATTGTTGACATTAAAACCGAACTGAGACCCTTTGATGCAAAGCCTGTAGAAGAGCCGGAATTTTGCCCTGTATGCGGTGAAAAACTTTCAAAGGAAGGCGTGGATTTGCGCTGCGAAAATCTGCAATGCATGGCGCAGTTGCAGGAATTTTTGGAATACTTTGTTTCCCGCAAGGTTATGGAAATAGAAAATCTGGGCAAAGCTCTTATAGAAATGCTTTTGAGCAAGGGCATGGTAAAGAAAGTTTGGGATATTTACAAGTTGAAAAAAGAGGATTTGGCGGCTTTGGACGGCATGGCGGAAAAGAGCGCGCAAACCGTGATGGACGGTATTGAAAAGAGCAAGGGCAACAGTTTGGAGAGGTTGCTTGCGGCGCTTGGCATTCGCTATGTTGGGGCGAATGGGGCGAAAATTTTAGCAAAGCATTTTAAAACTCTTGATGCTGTTGCAAAGGCGGAAAAAAAGGAATTGGAAAACATAAACGGCATTGGTGAAAGAATTGCGGAGAGCATTTACAGGTTTTTCCATTCCCCTTTGGGTGAGGATTGGCTGGAAAAAATAAAGGAAATAGGCATAAATACCGAGTATAAAGGTACCAGCGGCACGATTTTTGCCGGCCAAACAGTGGTTTTAACCGGGACTTTAGCCATGGATAGAGAAGAGGCAAGGGCCGTTTTGGAAGCAAACGGCGCAAAGGTGAGCAGTTCCGTCAGCAAAAAAACCTCATGGGTATTGGCGGGCGAGAATGCGGGAAGCAAATTGGAAAAGGCAAAGGAACTGGGAATTCCGATTTACGGAGAAGAATGGTTGAGAGGGCAAATTATAAATGCGATAATTTTTTGCATCTTTTTATGCTTGGGAACAACCAGGGCAGACACAACTTACACAGATACAATAAGCGTTGTTGATACAACAAGCGTTATTGACACAATAAACGTTATTGATACGACAGTTATCGCAGATTCCGTAAAAATAAAACACGGATTTCACTTTTTTGTCTCAGTCGGAGCGCAGTTCATAAATTTTAAGAATCGCTCAAAGTTCAATGCCCTTTTAGATGCCCAATTTATTGAATATCTAGATGTTTATTCGACAGATTCTGTTGGCGCATTACCGATAAAGCAGGATTTTCAAACCGTGAATTTGGCATTTCCCATAACGGCAGGCATAATATGGCAGTTTAGCGATATTCACTCCTTGGGTTTGGGCGCAGGTTTTCTATATGATAATGAATCGGTAATTTTAACAGATAAGAACGGCAAACCCGGCAATTTTAAATATGTATTGCAGGCCTTTCCGCTTTTTGCGGAATACCGCTTGCTGATTTCCCCGGATTTGATTTCGCTAACGAACGGTGATTACTTTAGCCTGTTTTTTCGCTATTACTGGATGCTTCCCGGTACGGAAATTTACTCTTCTTGGGGCAAGGCAACAGCGGATTTTGACCCTTTAGGGAGCGGTTATGGGGTATTTTTGGGTTATCGCTTTTGGGAATGGGAGGGGTTGTCCATTTGGGGCGAAATGGGGTATTTGAGCCTTGAGGTTAAGTCCGGCGATAAAAACGGTATTTTGGATTCATGGAATCTGGGCGGAGTGTCTCTTTTGATAAGGGCAATGTTTTAGCCCCTTGACAAAACCGCGAAAAATTGCTAAATTTATATTTTTTGGAGAATGCTATGAGCCGTATATGTGAAGTTACAGGAAAAAAGGGTTTAATTGGAAACCGTGTATCTCATTCCAATCGCAAAAAAAAGGTTAAGCTGCTGCCTAACCTGCGAACAAAGAATTTCTTTATTCCAGAAGAAAACCGCTGGATTCGCCTTCGTGTTAGTGCTCAAGGGCTTAGAACCATAGATAAAAAGGGAATACGCGCTGTTGCTGCAGAGCTTGGCATTTAGTTTTTCCGATTTTTTCGCCTACCTGAAAGCGTTATTTGCCAAAGGGACGTTTGGCTTTTCGGATTTTGACTATCCGCAAACGGTTCAGCACTTCATTTTGGCATCTTTTCCGCACTCTTTTTACAGTTTTTTGCTTATTTTAGCGATTTGCCTTTGCTCGCTTGGCGTTTTTCTTTTCTTTTTGACCGCAAATAGAAAAATGAACAGCAATTTTAGCAAATTATCCGTTTTTTTGCGTATGGACAGAAAAAAAATCGCAAAACAGGCCAAAATAGCTGCTTTACCGTGCCAAGCATTTTATTGGAGCTTTATAGCACCTGTTATTTTTATTGTTCTGCTGCTTTTTGAAGCTAAATTTCAAATCCGCGGACTTGGAAACACCATGAAAACGGCTTTTGAATCAAATGATTTTTCGCTATTCTACGGCAGCATTCTTTGCGCTTTTATGTTTATTTTGGCCGTGAATGTGTTTTTTTTAACGCTTAAACGCATATTGCCGCATAAATGATATGGCTGTTTCCTGGGTTGATTTTTCCATTGCGGATAATATAAAGCCATTTTCCTTGAGCTTGGAAAAAGATGATTTTTTGTTTTTAGCGGGCGAAACATGCCACACCCGGCTTTTGCGCACCCTTGCCGGATTTTTACAGGAAGGATGCAATTCCGCAGATTCCATCAGAATTGACGGGCAGCGCATAAAAAACGGGGAAATGTTCAACTCCGTGCTATTGCCGAAAGACGCTGTTGAATCCTTTCCGCCGCACAGAACAATCGGTGCTTTTGCGCTTGATTTGACTTCCGGCATAACAAAGAAACAGCTTGAGAATCACGCTGCCGGTTATGGCATAGACAGGCGCATTCTTTATAGCAAGCCTTCCAAAATTTCTCCGCCCGGTTTACAGAAGATTTCGCTTTGGCTCTGCTCCCTCAACGCAAGCGCGGCTATTTTCATAGAAGAACCCGAATGCGGATTTTTTGATGAGTGCAGGCCATTTGACTTTTTGCAGGGGTTGCTGAGAAGCGGTGTAACCGACTGCATAGTTTATTTGGCGAGCAAAAAAGAGAGCATTTTGCAAAAATCCAAAATCCTGCAATTTTGCAGGGCGCGCGTTGCCGTTTTTTGCGCAGACAGGCTTGTTGAAGAGGGCGAAGCTGTTAGAATACTGGAAAATCCCGTTCATTCCTATACAAGGGAATGGCTGAGATTCGGTTCAAGAAAGCAGATAAAAAACGGAACTTTATGGCTATACTGCCGGTCTGACTGTACAGAACAGCACAGTTGTTCCGTAAGGCAGAGCGTGTCTTCCGTTATGTGGGATTGCGAACCACCGTATTTGCATAAGGTAGTTTGCAAGGGGTTTTGGCGGTAGCGTCCGTTTTTCGCATTTATTGCTATTCAGGCGTGTACAAATCACTACCGGTCAAGGTTACAATCATACCATCTAACACAGGAACATTATATTTTACAAACTGGTTTCCGTTATCAATATTAGAACTTGCTCCCAATCGAATGTCAATACTGCCGGTGGATAAAGACTGAGAAAGAGAGTATGTTCGTAACTGACCATCTGGGAAAGAAGTACCCACATCACTTCCCCAGCTAGTTGAAGTTGACTGTCTTATATACATATAAGACAGAGTATAGCCGGTGTTATTTTGAATAACAATAACGGGTAAACCGCTAAGAGGGGTATCAGAATTCGCCCTAGTATATGTTATAGTATCACCGTTTGATACCATGCGCTCTGTGTATGTAGCAGTTGGATTTGATGACTTCACCTGAACATCAAACTCTGTATAACTGGATGGCGGAATTGGTATAGAAATTGATTCATCATTATTGTTTGATAATGAACCGTAATTCCTTCCCCAAGCTGTGTCTGTGCTCGGCATAGATGATGGTCTTACATAAATTGAGTTGAAACCGGCGCCTGTTCTATTACGAATGGTTATACTTGGGAAATTGCTTCCGTCAGTTAAATCACTGACGGAAAACGGGATAATCATACCATCCGATATTGTGAATTTATATTTTACAAACTGGTTCCCATTATCAATATTAGAACTGGTTCCCCATCGAATGTCATATTCATTGCTGGCAGACAAAGATTGAGATGTGTATGTTCTCGATTGTCCATCTTGTAAAGAAGTACCCACATCACTTCCCCAGTTAGTTGAAGTTGACGGTTTTATATACATATAAGATACAGTATAGCCCGTGTTATTTTCAAAAACAATAACGGGTTGGCCAGTAAGAGGAGTATCCGAATCCGTCCTAGTATATCTCACAATCGTACCATTTGATACCGTAACACGCTTTGTGTATGTAGCAGTTGGATTTGACGATTTCACTTGAACATCAAACTCCGTATAACTGGATGGCGGAATTGGTATAGAAATTGATTCATCATTATTGTTTGATAATGAACCGTAATTCCTTCCCCAAGTTGTGTCTGTGTTCGGCACAGATGATGGTCTTACATAAATTGAATTGAAACTGGCACCTGTTCTGTTTTGAATGGTTATGCTTGGGAAATCGCTTTCGTAAGTCAAATCACCGGAGTTAAATGTGACAGTCATGCCGTTTGATACTGGAAATTTATATTTCGTAAATATATTTCCGCTACTTCCGGATACTTGCAATCGTATATCATATTCGTTATACGTTGACAAAGGATGAGATAGCATGATCTCTCGTGATTCTCCATCCGATATAGTTGGAGATGCCAAATCCCTCCCCCATTCAGTTGAAATCGATGGTTTTATATACATATAATATATAGTATATCCCGTGCCATTGACAATTTTAATCTTTGGAATTACGGAGGGATTAATATTGCTGCTGCTGGAACCGGGATTGCCGCCGTTGCTGTTGGCGCTATTTCCGTCACCCTCGATGGTAGTGGAGCAGGAAAATGCTAATGCCATAGCAAGCATAGCGCATGCTGAAAGTAGAAAACTCCTTGTTTTCATAACGAATTTCTCCTTTTCCCGCTTCTGTTTGCCTTGCCAAAACCTGGGAACACGTTTTTAACAAGGTTTGCTTCGCTATGAAGCTGTTTTCGGCTAGTTGAAGTGAAGCTTCAATCCCGCCCGCACTGCTCCCGGAACCCCAAAAAAATGCTCTTTGGGCTTTTTCAAAGTGTTATATTCATCGGGAACATCGTAATCACTGCCGCTTTTGCCATCACTGTATGATTTACCGGGTATTTTATAAGTGATAAACCAGCCGCCTGAAAAACTTAACCTGTACATATAACCGGCATAAATGGAAACATTATTGCCCATAAAAATTTGCAAATCCGCTACGGGCATAATGTCAAAATTATTCCTGTACATTCCCCGTTTTGAGTTCAAATAGTCCACGGATTCTGTCTGGAATTTCGGTTCGTCAATAAACTCGGCTACAAGCGAGTTTTCAATTTCACCCCACTGACGCCTATAGGCAAGGCCAACTGAAATGGGAAGGGCTATCCGTTCCTCTAAAAGCCACAATAGCACTTTAAGGTCTGCTCCCGCAATAAATTCTCCAATATCGTCCCCAAGTGCCCCGCCGCCAACAAAGGCTCCGGCACCAAACCCGCTATTATTATTTATTTGCTCAAACCCAATTAACCAGGTTAGTCCGGTCCGCTTATATTTAAGGTCTCCGGACCCGCGAGAATCAACGGAAACCGGACTAAAAGAGAGATAAGCGGAACTCGGGTTAAATGATTTCGTCTCCTTAATATGAGAATTTACGTAAACTTTTCCCCTTATTTTTTCCGCAACGGAAGTTTCTTCCCTCACTTTCTTAACCCTAATTTTCCCTATTACTTCCTTATCATCATCCAAAACAACAAACTCATGATTTTTTCTAATATCGGACTTTGAACCGCGATTTATTATTATATCGCCTTTCTCTATGCTTGTTACAGATGCTTCTACTGTGGCAGTGCCAAGGAATTGTTCCAGTACGGATAGGCTCGGATCGCAACTCTGCATACTTCTGCTGCGCTGGCATGAAGCCTGGTATCTGCTTAATGTTTTCGCCCCTTCGGTAAGAACAATAGTCATTGTTTGCAGATAATACCCTTCACAAGAACCGCTTTGGCTCTGGCACGGCACCCATTGTTCGTTATAATTCACGCCGAGTATGGCATAATCATATTCCTTCGCAAAATCAAAGTCCAAATCGTTGCCTTCATATAAATTTCTGTTTGAAACATCATATCTGTTGTAACGACTCAACACCGCGAGTACATTCCCGCTCCATTTCTGGTTTCTAATGTCAATTCCAACCCTCATTGTTTTTGAAGATTTTACAGTATGCGCAACATTTTCATTATTCTTCAGCTCAACATTCACCTTTTCCATTTTTTTGCCTACCCTTATTTCAGCGCAAACAGGCACGGAAGTACTAAAAGGTGTTTGCCCGGCACGTTCGCCATTCACATAAACAGGCTCGTTTACAGGCACGCCATCCTGTTCCGCATTCAAAATCAAACCGCCCCTTTTTAATTTTATGTGGCTTGCCATATCAATAACCTTACGCTCGTCCTTTGCTACCACTTCATTAAGGCTTATATCCTCATAGCATCTATGGCTGAGTTTTACCGCATATCTGTTTGGAGGCAATTGATTTTCCCCGAAAAGAGAAGTTATGCCGTTTATGGTTAAATTCCAGTTTTCATTTTCGCCTATGCCATCCGAATAAACAGGTTCTATCGCCAGGATTCCAAAATTCCCCTCAATGGCCACGCTTTGACCCGATTGACCCAGCAATCTGCTAAAGACTTCCGAGGCTCTGTTTTCTATAATGGAAAGTAAACCTCCTATGTCTTCAGCCTCATCGTTGAACATGCCTATCAATCCCCCGGTACCCACATTATACAGTTCAACCTTCAGCCTAATCTTATTACCAAGTTTGCCCGTGCTGGCTTGCGTAACATAATCAACCTGCGCTTTTTTGCCCAAATCCACAATACAGGAACTTTCACTGCATTCCTTGATATAATTTTCCGCACCGCCCAAACGCCTCATAACTTGGTCCTGCGTCATCAAAACAAACAGTTCGGGCGGCAAAATTTTCAACGCTGCCTCTCGCATTTTATCCGTCAAGGCTTCAATTTCGTTATTGCCAAGCGAAGAACCTACATCTTCGGAAGGTAACACGGCAACCGAAGGCAACACCGTCTCGGACTGGGCAAAGGTAATGCTAAAGGCAAATGCCGATAATAGCGCCAAAAAGACTTTATTCATAGTTCACTCCATAAAACTTGCGGGAAATCGTTTCCCATTTTGCCTGCCAAAATACCCAGCACCTGCAAATCCGAATTCAGAATAATAGTTTGCGGCAAACTCGGATTCTCGCCCTGCCTAACCAAACCGAAGTTTTTGAACAAAATGACATTAGGATCAAAATAATAGGGGAAAGCATCTCCGGCAGTCTTTTCTACCATATCTTTCACTTTATCGCCGTGGGAACGAATGCCTTCGCCAACATTTATTAAATAGACCAAAACACCCTGTTTTTCCAATTCATCCTTATTCTCTTTAAGAATGACAAATTCCTCCCGGCACGGAACACAGTAGGTGGCAAAAAACGAGAGAACCACCCGCTTTGCTCCGGTTTTTTTCACAGCTTCCTTCAAATCGTTCCTGTACAATTCGTTTATGCCGTTCTTTTCAAGCACAAAAAAATTGGGAATTATGCCCTGTTTCAGTTCATTGGGCAAAGCCAGCCGGGTTGATTTCTCGGCGAAAGAGAAAATCGGCAGCAATACCGCCAGCAAAATCGCAATTCGCATTACTCGCATAAGGGCCTCCATTGTTGTATTTCCTGTATCCATTGATTCCAAAACTCCGCAGATTTCAAATTGCTCTGCAATTTTTCCAAAGCAAAATCCTGTTTTTGGTGCGCACCCGTGATGTCGTTTTTGAGTTGCAGGTATTCAATGCCATCGCAAGACCTCAGGGACAGCGATTGCGTGTAAGAGCAACTGTTAAGCCCGAATTTCACCATGCATTCGGGTTCCGAATTTTTATAGACAAGTGAAATGCCCATGCTAGTACAATTGGATTTTTCCATTTTTATGCTGCCGGAAAGCTTGGAAAAAACTATTTCGGAATATAGGGTTTCCCGTTCGGGATTCCAGTGCAGTTTGGCATTTTGGCAGTACGTAACATATTCGTTTCTCCTTGCGGAATAAGCCGCGTTTGCGGAATCAAAGAGCTTCGACTTATTAATTTCCCAGCCATCCAGCAGATTTTGTATTCTTATAAACTCGTGCCAAAGAGCCTGTATTCTAAGCCACGCCTCATTTTTTTGCTTGGGATGTTCAGCGGCTTGCAATGCGCGGGAGACCAATTCCAAAGTATCTGCCACCAACTGCTGACGCTCTATAAACCCTTTCGCAGCATCCGCACGGCTCATGCAAACAATAGTGCTAACTTTGTCTCCCCTTTGCTCCACACTTATAGTACGGGCATCATGGGCATTCAGCAAACTTGCTTCCACGAGCGTTTCGGAAACGAAATCCGAACCGAGGTTTTCCTTTCCGTTCCGCACATTCTGGCTTTGGCTGTATTTTTCAGAGACCTGCACGGACGAATGTATCTGTTTTGCCAAATCCGCTTTTGCCTCGCCCAATGCCTCCTTCTCATTTGTGCCAACGCCAACGCCGCGGAACTCGCCTGTTTTGCACTGGGCGGGGGGCGGCTCGGCAGGCGGCGCCGGGCGAGAGGCACAACCTGCAAGCAAAATGGGCAAAATCAGAAACGTTGATTTCATGGCTGCTTGGGCGGCTCTTCAAGTATGCGTTCTACATTGGCGTTGAGGTTGAGTGTGCGCTGGATCTGTGCCAGTTCCTGGCTTGCCCGCAGTTTTTGCTTTGCCAGTTCCAATGCCGCATCGCGTGGCGAGGTTACAAGAGTGTAAACGGTATATTTCTTTTCCTCTTTGTTGTACATGGTGCGGATTTTCTGGGTGCGGATATCCGTTACTTCCCCGCCCACATTGGCTATGGCACGCATTGCCGCTCCTTCAATTGCGTTGCCGTCAGGGTCATTCATGCCGAATGTTTTTGCCCGGGCTTCCATTGCCGTCTGGACGGATGCCGCAAGATTTTCCCTTGCCTGAACGCTTGCCACCTGAGACGCCATCGATTCGGAATTGGAGGAGCCTTGGCCGACCCCGCAGAAATTCGTTTCTATGAAGTCTTTGTTGCAAAGATCCTGCAGCTCGTTGCGAATGGAAACCACTTCCTCGTCGCCCTTTATGTCTGCCACGGTTTTTTTGCCTGCGCAACCAGTGAATACCAAGGTAAGCGAAATGCTTACCGCCACGAGAACAAATTTACCTTTGTTCATAATGTTTTCTCCTATGTTGAGAATTTCTAATTTCTATATCAAACCTATCTGCAAATATAGCAAATTTTTTCGATAAAAACAAGGGGTAGCAAAAAAAAAAATGATTTTTTCTTTATTTTTATTGAAATTCCGAGAAGAATTCAAAGAAAATGCACTATGGACAATACAAGATTTGAACTTGTGACCTCTGCCGTGTGAAGGCAGCGCTCTAAACCAGCTGAGCTAATCGTCCGTGCAATCTCTCAATTTTATTCGCATTTGTCTGTAATATAGAAAAAACAGCACTCTAAACCAGTTGAACCTATTGTCCGAATTCCTAAGCTAATTTTCTGTAAATAGTAGTTGTGTCGAACCATTCAACCTTAAAATCGTCGTTTAAACCATACATATTTTCCGTAGAACCCAGCAGCAAATATCCGTTGGGAGCGAGCATTTGAAATAATTGAACGAGTATTTTACGCTTTACTTCGTCTGTAAAGTATATGAGAATATTGCGGCAGAATATTACATCAAAGGAGCCTATATTCTCAAAAGGCTCAAGAATGTTAAAAGCCTTGAATTCCACAATTTTACGAATATTGTCTTTTATCACATAAAAATCTTTTTCTTTTATAAAGTACCTGTCCAATGCTTCGGGAGTTAAACCGCGAGCCACATCAAATGGCTCGTATGCGCCT
>JGI24698J34947_10002408_pt1 | contig 10065 bp, 9 predicted proteins | sample TergutMp193P3_FD_34947 | JGI IMG/M metagenome (IMG submission 34947) | reverse complement strand
GCGTGACATGACCACTTTAGGTGGTCATGTCAGGCCGCGTAAATAAGGCCACGCCACGAGCTGTCCGAATGAGCTTGCTCGGCTCGCAACTTGTATGTTTTGTATAACTAACGTTTTCGAAGCGGCACTTGCCCACCCATTAATCAATGTTTATTCGAGTTTTTGTTGACAAACTCCCCGACAAATCAGAGTTTTCAAAGCACTTCTTCAATCACCCGCATCGCGTTTTTCCAGCAGATCTTCTCAATTTCCGCTTCGGAATAACCGGCCTTTGAAAGCGCATCGGTCAGGAGATCGTACTTCGAGCAGTCTGATATTTCGTTGGGATCGTCGAAGCCGTCGAAGTCGCTGCCAATCGCTATTGCGTCGATACCGGCGGCTTTGTGGATGTGTTTTATGTGGCTGATTATTTGCTCCACTGTGCCTTTTCCTTCGCCGCCGAGAAAGTTTGAAAAGAAATTGACGCCCGTTATGCCGCCTGAGCCCGCGAGCGCTTTGAGCATATCATCGGTGAGGTTGCGGGGATGACCGTGGACGCTTCGTGCGTTGGAGTGCGACGCGATGAAAGGCTTCATGCCGCGCTCTGCCGCGAGCTTTGCCACGTCCCAAAAACCGCCGTCGGAGAGGTGGGAGACATCGACGATCATCCCGATCTCCAGCATCCGCTTCACCACTTCCAGTCCGAAGGGCTTGAGGCCGCGGTTCATGGCATCCGGTTCCAGCGACCTGGGGAAGCCAAGAGAGTTTTCATAATTCCAGGTCAAGGTAATCAGGCGCACTCCCATTTTATAAAACTCGTCAAGCCTCTCAATTTTGTTATCGAGTACGCCGCCTTCTTCAATGGCTAGGACGGCAGAAATTTTTCCCTCCCTGCGGTTGGCGGCAATTTCAGCCGCGTTATGCGCCACTGCTATATGTTCAGAATGCTTTTCCAGCTCTCCGGTTAAAGCACGGTAAAGCTTCCCAAGCCGCAGGAAGGCTGCTTCTTTTGATTCATACACCGACATGTGGATGAACATGGCAAAGAATTGACAGAATACGCCGCCCTCCCGCATCTTCGCGATACTGACCATTCCGTCGTTTTCATAGAGGGAACGCCCGCGCAGTATTTCAGCCGCCGTGTCGCAGTGGAGATCCACTATTGGGACTTTTGTCATAAATGCCTCTCTTCAATTTTGGGCTCGCGGCGGATTTCAAGTTTTTTCAGCGCGGCTTCGTATAACGATTTTTCTCCGCTTGTGCAGATGTCAAGGCCGGGCCGCGCGTTTTCGCATAACAGGCTCCGCTCCGAAAGCAGCTTTTTGAGCGCGGCGGCCTGCGCCTGCGCCGGGTTGATGAAGCTAATGTCCGAAGCGGACTTTTCGAATAAATCCTGAACGATGGGATAATGCGTGCATCCAAGCAAGACGTGCCTGACATCGGGATGGGCTTCCCGAAGCGCGCTTAAAAGCGATTTAACTTCCGTCTCCGTGGCGCTGTCGTCGAAGCGGCATGAGTCTATCAGCGCCGCGAGCATGCGGCTCGGGAAACCGAAAACTTCGGTTTCCGGGCGGAGGCGCCGGAGCAGTTTCCCGTACAGGCCCTGGCGTATGGTGAACTCTGTGGCGAAGACGGCGATTTTTGAAAGCCGCATGCCGGCGACGTTTTCACAGGCGGCTTCAATGATGCTCACAATGGGAAACTCATACCGTTCCCTTAGCCGGCCGGCGATGGTGGAAATGGTATTGCAGGCAATGGCCGCGGCTTTGACGCCCTTCTCCCGCAAGAAATCCAGCATCGCGATGGAAAGCTCAAGTATCTCTTTTTCCGGCCGGTTGCCGTAGGGGCAGTTGGAGTTATCGCCGAAATAAACGACGCTTTCATCGGGCAAGAGGCGCTCCATTTCCCGTACAAGGGTGAGGCCTCCCAGACCGGAATCCAGTACCCCAATCCGCTTTTCTGTCTGTTTTTCCATCATAGAAACTCCGGGGCAAAAGGATTACAATCCGGTAGAATATGGATACCTTACGCAAATTTATCGAAAAAATCAACCGCGAAGGGCAATTTTCGGGCGAGCTGCGTTACAACGAACCAATGTCCGCTCATACCACTTTTAAAGTGGGGGGGAAGGCCGACGCCTGGGTCAGACCGGCGAAAGAAATTTTTCCCGCTTATGCGGCAAAGCTGCTTGAGGCCGCGGAAGATGAGGGCGTCCCGGTCTTTGTTTTGGGCGGCGGGGCAAATATTGTTGTCGGTGACGGCGGTGTGAGGGGGATCGTGCTTGATACAGGATCGTGGCAAGGGATAGATGAACCGGTGAAAAGCGAAAAAGAGGAGGTCTTTTCCGTGCGGCTTTTGTCCGGCTCATCCGTGGACGGCATTGTGGATCAACTGGCGGCGGAAGGGCTTTCCGGTCTGGAATTCCTCGCGGGTATGCCGGGCTCTGTGGGCGGCGCGATTTGGATGAACGCGCGGTGTTATGAGAAATCCGTCTCAGATGCGCTCATCGAAACGGAAATACTTGACGAAGAGCACCGGAAGCAGGTGATCCCGTTCCGTTCAGAGGATTTTTCCTACAAAAAAAGCCCCTTTCAGGGAAGAAAGGTCCTCATTCTTTCCGGCCGCTTTGCCGTGCGGGTCAGAGAACCGGGGGAAATACACGATGAAATGGCCGTTTATCGCCGGGATCGCCGCGAAAAGGGGCATTACCGCTTCCCTTCGGCGGGCTCGGCCTTCAAGAACAACTGGGATTTCGGCGATCCCACGGGCAGGATAATCGACCAATTGGGGCTTCGGGGCTTCAGCGTGGGCGGCGCCCAGGTTGCCCCCTGGCACGGCAACATCATCATCAACACCGGCGGCGCAACAGCCGCGGATATCAAAAGCCTGGCGGCCGAGGTCGCGAGGCGGGTGAAAGAGAAGCGCGGCTTCGAACTGGAAAGTGAAATCTTATATGTAGGAGACTTTATTTGACAAATTCGCGAAGAAATAATAAGCTATTGCCGAAAATTATATACGTGGTATACTATTTTGGTCTTGAACCAGGAGGCTAATTAATGAAGATTTTTATTCGTGCTATGATAGGCATTGCCATTTTTGTCTGCCTTGCTTTCCCCGCTTTTTCACAAATTCAGATTCCAGATGTGGATTTTAATGAGTTAAGTGCGTCCATGGATGACAGCATATCAAGAAGCACCGAAATACTGGCGCTCTTTGATTCAAATTTAAGCGATGACGGAAATTTCAAGGTTTATTCATCATACAGGAAAAAATACGATGATCTCGTGAAAGCTTTGGGGGAGTCGGAGGTCAGGATGAACCTTCTCTATCGAACCAATGAACGCTCCGAACATGTCAGAAAAGAGCGCGATAATTACAACGACCTTCTCGCTCAGCTTCAGGCCGTGAAAAGCGAATACGACGCCTGGCTGCGAACAATACGGTAATTCATCGTATCGCGGCGATAATTTCGCCGATTACTCTATCGGTATTCTCAAAAGCCACCTGACAGGTGCCTACTGTACGATGGCCGCCGCCGCCATATTTCAGCATGAGGCTTCCGATATCGACCGTGGCGGTTTTGTTGACTATACTGTAACCTGCCGTAATCACCGTGTTGACTTTCTTTTTGCCGTCGACCACCCAGATGGATATGTTTTGCTCCGGAAACAGGGAATAAAGCAAAAAGCGGTTGCCGGCGTATATGGTTTCGATATTCCGGAGGTCTATGTATATGGCCTTACCCTCGATTTTCGCGTGTTTCTTTACCATTTCGATAAAAAGGTTTTGCTGCTCAAAGTAAACATCAATGCGTTCCTTAACATCGTCCAGGGCAAGGATTTCCTCAATCGGCTTGGAAAAAGTTGCTTTGGCGAGTTTCTTCATCAAATCAAAGTTGCTTATGGTAAAATTACGAATCCTGCCCAGCCCGGTACGGGGATCGGTGATAAATCCGAGCAGTATCCAGCCGGTAGGGTGCGAAATTTCATCAATCGTCAGATCCGCCGAGTCCATCTTGTCGACATACTTGATCATTTCGGCGAATTTCCCCAATTTTTCCTCGCCGTAGTAGTCATAGACGACATGGGCGCAGCTCGGCGCCTTTTTCGTGAGCCCTTCGAACTTGATATCCTTACCGAGCCTTTCCTCTTCGCTGGAATGGTGGTCAAACCAGAGGCCGCAGCCGTCAATATAGGGGACATTCGCTACTATATCATTTTTTGTCGCCTGTACGAGTCCTTCCTGGATATCTTTGGGATGGACAAAGAGCCATTCGTCAATAAGTCCCATGGATTCCAGAAGGGCGCCGCATGCCAGGCCGTCAAAGTCGGATCGTGTTACTAAACGCATTTTTTCCTCCTTTTGCTGAAAGTAAACTATCTTGTAGCTAAAATATATTATAACAGATAAATTGGAAAGAGAAAAGAGAAAAGTGAAAAAAGGTGACTGTCACCTTTTTTTAACCTTCACTTTTCCCTCTTCTCTTGCTATACTTTTATATAGCGCTATGGAGAGGTTATGGCAGGCCAATTACAGCTTAGCTTTGTCAGTTTTAAACAAGACTCGTATATAATAGTCGAAGGAAAGCAAAACGCCGATCGTTTTTTTATAATACAACAGGGAACCGTAAGAATATCCAAGGAAGTGGAGGTTGTGGCTGAGGAGAGGGGCAATCTGCTCGGGCCGGGCGACTTCTTCGGCGTCGTTGCCACCATGTCCTCCCATAGCCATATTGAAACCGCCAGGGCCGTTACGGATGTCGTTGTTATTTCGGTACTTAAGGATCAATACGGGGAGTTAATCCAGCAGAATACCCATGTGGCCATGAAGATCATCCTTCAGTTTTCCAAAAGGCTCAGGTATCTGGACGAAGCGCTTTCGCGGCTGACTCTGAAGAACACTGCCGAGGGGGATGCTTCCCATCTTTTCAATGTAGCCGAACACTACCTGCGTCAGAGCCAGTATAATCAGGCTTTTTACGCTTATAGCCAATACCTCAAATACTGTCCCGGCGGGGAAAACTCCGGTGAGGCCATCAAACGTATGAAGACGATAGCAATGTACGTTAAAGGCACGATAAAGGAATTCAAGCCCGATGAATCCAGCAGGATCTACCAGAAGGACTCCATGATTTTTGCCGAAGGCGAGCCGGGAAATGAGCTTTTTATCATTCAGAAAGGTTCCGTAACCATTGCCAAAGTAGTTGACAATAAAGAGGTGCTTTTGGCGATACTGAAGCCTGGGGACATTTTCGGGGAGATGGCCCTTCTGGAAGCCAAACCAAGGGCTGCGAGCGCCGTTGCTTACGAAGAATGTCATCTCCTGGCGGTAAACCGCGCAAATTTCGAGCAAATGATAAAAACCCAGCCGCAGCTTGTCGCGAGGCTTACCACTCTTCTCGCGGACAGGATATGGCTCATCTACAAGCACCTGGCCAATACGCTCCTCAGCGATCCGTTGGGCCGAATGTTTGACGCCATGCAAATCCAGCTGGAAAAAAACAGGGTTCCCCTTAACAAAGACGGCGTCTATACCTTTGATTTTGGCCCCAGAGAACTGGCCAATATGGTCGGAGTTACGCAAACGGAAGGGAACGCGTTATTGAGAAAGATGATGGGGAACGGGAGGATAAAGATCGAAAACGGCAAGCTCCATACCACTTCGGTGATGGAAATAGTAACACATACCGAATTCTACAAGAAGATGCAAAGAATAGAAAACACCCGCAAGGCAGCCCATGAACAGCATTATGGGGGTTAAATCCCCTATTCCCTTTTACCGATAAATAAAATATGAAGAGCCATCTCTTTTTTTTGCCGCTTTTTGCTTTTTTGTTCTTTCCTCTCCACGCCCAGGAAGTTTTTGATTTTACCATACCCGATCCCCCCAGGCCCACTCTGGCGCCGGAAGAACCGGAAGATATACCCCGGCAGTTCAGGGAGTTGTTTCTTGGGCAAACCATGGACGCGCTTCAATCCGCGCTGACAAGGGACGGGCTTTTCCGTTTCCGGGGGGAGCGGGACGTGTCTTTCCTGCCTGTCCGGGATGAGACCCTGGTGGAAACAACAGGACTTTCTTTTGTGAGGCGCGCCTATTTCCAGCTTAACGATGGAGCCGTTTATATAATGTCTTTCACCCTTGATACGAGGCTCATGGATCATTATTCTGTATTTACTTCTTTTGTGAGAAAATACGGTGAGCCCGTGAGCCTGAGCCCGCAGGAAGCCGTGTGGGAAAGCGACGATACCAGGGTTTCTATTGAGCGTCCTTTAACGGTTAAGTATATAGACAAGACGGTCTTTAACCGTTTGATTGAAGAAGCCGGCGACCTCGAAAGAAGGGACATTTTCGCCAGAGAGGAATTCCTTGCTGATTTCTAAACGTGCCGGTAAGTTCCGCCTGCCGGTTTCTATCATTTTATTTCTGGTTGTTCTCTCAAATTGTTCCGGCGGAGAGAAATTTGAGAAACGCGAACTCTTTATCGAAAGCGGGGGAGCGCGGATTGCCGTTATGGCGGAAATCGCAAGCAGTCCCGGCCAGCGGGAACAGGGTCTTATGAACCGCAAGGAGCTGAAAGACGGCAATGGAATGATCTTTGTTTTTGAACGGGACGAGATGATGTCGTTCTGGATGAAGAATACCCTGATTCCCCTTTCCATTGCCTACATAGCTTATGACGGCAGAATCCTGGAAATCCACGACATGCAGCCCGGAGATCTAACGCCGGTACGATCAAGCCGCTCTGCCCGGTACGCGCTGGAAGTTCCCCAGGGCTGGTTCGAGCGGGCGGGAATAGCGCCCGGGGACAGGCTTGACACCGGCGCTTTATTGGAATTGAATTGATCAAGAGGAGGAAAGGTGCCTATTCGCCCAACACAACTGGTTCAACGAATACTTACGCAGGATGCCCAGGAAGAAGCGCGGCGTTTTAATTCCGGCCAGCTTCAACCCGAGCATATTGTTATTGCCATGCTGAAAGATTCGAACGGTACAGCCTGCAAAGCTCTGATGTTTGTCAGAATAGATTTGACGGAATTCCGCCTCAGCATTGAGAACAGCCTTCCCTCCATGCCTCCTCTGCTTGTGCGCGGAGACGCGCTTCCGTCTGAGCGAACCAAGAGGATGTTTGAGACAGCCCAGGAAGAGGCAAGGACAATGCGGAACGATTACATCGGGACTGAGCATCTTCTTTTCGCGGCTTTGAGGGAAAAAAACTCGGCGGTTCAGGTATTGCTCTCTCAGTTGGGACATAATCTGGAAATGCTGAGGGCGCTGGTTCAAAGTTCTTTTGGCCGGAGAAGCAATATTGAATCCATATACGGTCAGAATCACGGCCTCGGCAGTTCCACGGGTTATTCTTCTCATTATTCAACCTGGGACGACCACGCCGAAAAATCTCTTTACGGGGGAGATGGCAGATCTTCGACCGGACCAAGGGTCAGATCCGCTACCTATCCGGTTTTAACGCCGGTTCTGGATGAATATTCAAGGGATCTTACCGCCATGGCAAGAGCCGGGAAACTTGACCCGGTTGTCGGCCGGAAAAAAGAAATTGAGCGCGCCATACGAATTCTTGCCCGGCGCACAAAGAACAATCCGGTTTTGGTGGGGGAACCGGGCGTGGGAAAAACCGCCATTGTCGAAGGACTTGCCTTGCTTTTCGCCGGGGAAGCCGTTCCGTCCGCTTTGGCGGGCAAGCGCATCCTCTGCCTGGACATGGGTTCAATCGTGGCGGGTACCAAGTACCGCGGGGAATTTGAGGAGCGCCTCAAGAAGATCATGCGGGAAATAATTCAATCCCGGAATATAATCCTTTTCATTGATGAGATTCATACGATCATAGGAGCGGGCGGCGCCGAAGGCACCATGGACGCTTCAAATATGTTTAAGCCGGGGCTTTCCCGCGGAGATTTACAGTGCATAGGCGCCACGACCCTTGGAGAATACAGAAAGCATTTTGAAAGAGACGCGGCCCTGGAGCGGCGTTTCCAGTCAATCCTGGTGGATGAGCCGAGTTTTGACGAGACTCTGAGCATACTGCGGGGGGTTCAGAAAAAATACGAAGATTACCACCATGTGAGTTATACCGCCGAAGCGGTTGAAGCTTCCGCGAGGCTTGCGCAGCGTTACATTACCGGCAGATTCATGCCGGACAAGGCAATCGACGTGCTTGATGANGCNGGGGCCATGCGGAAACTGGATCCGCCGGTTGTACCGCCNGAAATTGCCGGCATTGAACAGGAAATCCGCCAGCTCGCGGAAGAAAAATCCGCCATGGTGTCGGTTCAGGATTATGAGGCTGCCGCGGAAGTGCGGGACAAGGTGAGGCTATTGAAGAGACGCCTTGAAGACATGCGCGTGATCTGGGAGCAGAGCTCTCCCGGCGAAAAGCTTGAAGTGGGCGAAGGCGATGTGCGAAGAGTAGTGGCGGAGATCACAGGCATTCCCCTGACCCACCTTGAAGAGCAGGAATCCAGGCGGCTCCTCAAAATCGAAGAGGAGCTTCACGAAGGCCTGGTTGGTCAGGACGACGCCGTTAGGCGCATCGCTTCCGCGATAAGGCGCTCACGGGTGGGTATTTCTTCCCCGCGGCGTCCTCTCGGCTCTTTCATCTTCCTGGGCCCTACCGGGGTCGGAAAAACGCTTCTGGCGAAGCGGCTTTCGGAATATCTTTTTGAGACCCCCGATTCCCTCGTGCGGATAGATATGTCCGACTATATGGAAAAGCACAACGCCTCGCGGCTCGTCGGCGCGCCTCCCGGCTACATCGGGTACGATGAAGGCGGGTTCCTGACCGAGCGCGTCAGGCGAAATCCTTACCGGGTGATTCTCTTTGACGAAATGGAAAAAGCCCATCGTGACGTGTTCAACCTTCTCCTGCAAGTGCTGGAAGAGGGGGAACTCAAAGACAGTCTTGGGCATACGGTCAGCTTCCGCAATACGGTGATCATTATGACGAGTAACGCCGGAGTGCGCGAGATTTCCAGGGATAACAGGCTCGGCTTCGGAAACGGTTCGGGTCTTATGAGCTTTGAGGAAATCGAATCGTCGGCCATGTCGGAGCTGAAACGGCTTTTCAGCCCGGAATTCCTGAACCGCGTTGACGATGTAGTGGTCTTCAGGCCCCTGGAGATGACACAGGTCCAGGCCATTCTTGATTTGCAGATCAATGAGCTTTCACAGCGTCTGGCTGAGCAGGGTTATTCGATTCGGGTGACTCAGGCGGCCAGGAAGATCCTGATTGAAAAGGGATGGGACCCCAAATTCGGCGTCCGGCCCCTGCGCCGCGCTTTACAGAAGGAGCTTGAAGATCCGCTTTCTTTCAGGATTCTGTCTGAGGATTATCCTTCGGGGACGGTTTTTTCCGCGGTTGGAAAAAGCGGGAAAATATACCTCAGAGCGGAGGATGAAAAGCTTTTGGAAGCGCCCGTGGTTTCCGGCCCCGTCGTAGTTGAACAGGAAGCCGGGGGAACCCTGTAGAATGATACAGTTGCCATTGGCCGGGACTGACAGAAAAATTGCGATTTGCCCCTCGAAGATAATCGCCGTTGGGTTGAACTACAGGGACCATTTAAAGGAGTCCCTGAGTTTCGGAGACAAGGCCCACGATCTTCCCTCCGAGCCGGTGCTGTTCGCGAAGACCCCGAATGTGCTTGCCGGTCCCGGTGAGCCGATTGTGATCCCCTCTCACGTCAAAGAGTATAAGTTTGACGACGAGAGGGTAGACCCGGAATGTGAATTGGCCATTGTCATCGGCAGGAAGGGACGGCACATCCCCGAGAAAGACGCGTTCGACTACGTTATGGGCTATACCTGCTTTAACGACGTAAGCCAGAGAAACATTCAGAAATCGGATCCTTCGGGCTGGTTCCGGGGCAAATCCTTCGATACCTTCGGGCCCATCGGCCCGGTTATTGTTTCGCATAACGACATCGGCGATCCGCAATGTTTACAGGTTACCTGCAAAATTAACGGCGTCGTCAATCAATCGGGAAACACCCGTGACATGATCTTCCCGATTCCCGTTTTGATTTCCTTCATTTCCAGGCAGTTCACCCTGGAAGAAGGGGACATCATCGCCACAGG
>JGI24698J34947_10002407_pt1 | contig 10065 bp, 10 predicted proteins | sample TergutMp193P3_FD_34947 | JGI IMG/M metagenome (IMG submission 34947) | reverse complement strand
GGTTGGTTGTCTTTGGTAACATGTTACCGCCAAAATAGAGGCGGAGCGACGCTTTGATGCTGCCTTTCGGCCCCCCCAGCTTACGTCTAGAACGTCTTCGCCCACTTTCCCCCACCCAAGGCGACCCCTGGTGCTTTAAATATAACCCATCCCCCTTTTTCTGTCAACGGTAAAAAAAGAACCGCCGGTATACTAACCAGCGGAAGCCATCACCTTTTTCATGAGATTGTTGTGCAAGGCGGGCTGCACGCAGCCCTACCGGGCGCCCGTGTGATGTCTTCCCCATTATTCCATCCCATTTCTTTCTCTATTAATCTTCCTCCGTGTCCTCCGTGTGGAGTCTTCCCCCATTCTTCTGTTCGTGTTGGTTCGTGTGGTTCGTGGTAAATTTCCCCCTTCCTTCCTCTTCCCCCGTGTCCTCCGTGTGAGGTCTTTTCTTCCCATTCCCCCCGGCGGGGCGGTTGATAACATAGTATACATATGGTACTGTTATGGCATACATGAGCCAAAGGGAGGAAAAGATTTGAAAGTGTCAACAAAGGGCAGATACGCGCTGCGGTTGCTGCTCGATTTGGCGGAGCATAGGGGCGATGGATTTATTTCCCTGAAAGAAATCGCCGAAAGGCAAAATATCTCAAAGCAATATCTGGAGCAAATTGTTTCCTTATTAAATACCTCCAATATCCTGCGTACGAACCGCGGGAAGCAGGGCGGATATATGCTGGCAAAAGAGCCGTCGGAATGTACGGTCAGAGAGGTTTTGCGTATAACCGAAGGCAACCTTGCCCCGGTGTCCTGCCTTGAGGAAGAAATAAATTCATGTGAGAAAGCCGGTTTTTGTAAGACACTGCCTATGTGGACGGGGCTTAACAAGGCCATCACCGAATATCTGGACAGCGTTACATTACAGGATATGCTGGAGCAAGGCCAGGAAAGCATAGATAACTGGGTAATTTAGAATTGCTTATATTCATGATTTTTTACCACAAACCATCACAAACCAACACGAACCACTGTTAAGATATCGAAGTACAAGTTCGTGATGGTTCGGCGTACCGAAGGTACGATGGTTCGTGGTTAATTATTTAAGGATAGTCTCTTAATCACAAAAAAAAACGAAAAATACCTACTTGACAAACAAGGAGATGTGGTGTACTTTATACATAGTGAACATATATGTTTACATTATTTTTAGGAGGAATTTATGGCAAAAGTAGAAAAAATTACCGATCTTATCGGAAACACACCGCTGGTCAGAATCAACAAGATCAACGAAGGCGGGGCAACGATTTATGCGAAGCTGGAATATTTTAACCCCCTGCACAGCGTCAAGGATCGTATTGCTTTGGCGATGATCGAGGCTGCGGAAAAAGAGGGCAAATTGAAGAAAGACACGGTGATTATTGAACCGACCAGCGGCAATACCGGCATCGGGCTGGCGTATGTAGCGGCGGTTAAGGGTTACCGGATAATCCTGACCATGCCGGAAACAATGAGCATTGAACGGCGCAAACTTCTTAAAGCGCTGGGCGCGGAACTGGAACTTACCGAAGGGGCTAAGGGCATGAAGGGGGCAATCGCCAAGGCGGAAGAGTTAGCCGCAACTACCCCCAATTCCTTTATTCCCCAGCAGTTCAACAACCCCGCCAATCCTGCCATACACGAAAAAACCACCGGTCCGGAAATTTGGAACGATACCAACGGGCAGATTGATATTCTGATCGGCGGCGTAGGAACCGGCGGAACATTGACCGGCGCGGGCAAGTACCTCAAGGCAAAAAAGTCCGGCATAAAAATAATTGCCGTGGAGCCTGCGGGTTCACCGGTACTTTCCGGCGGCCAGCCCGGTCCTCACAAAATTCAGGGCATTGGCGCGGGTTTCCAGCCGGCAATTTACGATCCCTCAGTTATTGATGAAATTTACCAGACCGATGAAGTAAAGGCAAAAGACGCGGCGCAGCGTCTGGCAAAAGAAGAGGGAATCCTGGTAGGCATTTCCTCCGGTTCCGCCCTTGAAGCGGCGCTGACCGTCTCCAAACGCCCGGAAAACAAGGGCAAGACTATCGTAACGGTTCTGCCTGATACCGGCGAACGTTATTTGTCAACCTGGCTCTGGGAAGAATAAAATCGAAGTAAGCAAGGGGCGCGTTACCCCTTGCTTATCATACCAATCGTTCCGCCGCCTACGACCGTATCTCCGTCATACAACACCGCAGCCTGGCCGGGGGTAACCGCCCGCTGGGGTTCTTCAAAAACAACGAGAATTGTATCCGGTCCGGTCTGCTCCACCTGCGCCCATTGTTCTTTTTGGAGGTAGCGGATTTTTACTTTAAGGCGCTGCGGCTGAAAAAGATTTTCGCAGGCGATAAGGTTTATCGAGCGGGCGGTGAAACTTTGGGAGTACAAGGACGATTCGCCGCCTATCACCAGCGTATTGGCGGCAATGTTTTTTGCCGCTACATAGACCGGAGTATTGCACGCCACTCCCAGACCGCGGCGCTGTCCCAGGGTATAGCGGATAAGTCCCCGGTGATGTCCCATAACGTTTCCTTCAGTATCGGTGATTATTCCTGCGGGGCTGGGCTTTCCCGTATAGTTTTCGATAAAGTCGGCGTAATCGCCGTGGTCTACAAAGCAGATGTCCTGGCTTTCTTCTTTTTCCGCGTTTTTAAGCTCTCGGGCGGCGGCAAGTTCCCGCACCGCCGCCTTGGTTAGTTTTCCCAAAGGGAAGATCGTACGGGAAAGCGCCTGTTGATCCATCATGTATAACACATAACTTTGATCCTTATGCGGATCGATTCCTTTTTTTAACAGCCAGCGATCCCCGCATTTTTCTATTTGGGCGTAATGGCCGGTAACCAATTTTTCCGCCTCCAGTTCCGATGCCCGGCGGAGCAGCAGAGAAAATTTCAGATAACGGTTACATTCAATGCAGGGATTGGGGGTTTCTCCCTGTTCATAACTTTCGATAAACGGCTCAATAACATGGCGGGTAAAATCACTGGTGTAGTTAAGCACATAGTGGGGGATTCCCAGTTTCCACGCCGCGGCACGGGCGTCGTCAATATCTTCCAGGGAACAACACTTGCTTCCGCCGCCGCTGATCAGTTTCATGGTAGCGCCGATACACTCGTAGCCCGCCTCCTGCATGAGAAGCGCAGCCACGGCGCTGTCCACCCCGCCGGACATGGCGATTAAAGCCCGCTTGTTCATGGGGTTGCTCATGAAGATACCCAGTTACCCCGTGATATAACTATTTCGTAACCGGTTTGCTGTATCCGCCTTTGCAGACAGGCGACACATTCGGCGGCTTCATCGCCGGTGCAAATTTTATTGTCATACAGCAAATATTTTTTGCGTACATCAACGGGGGAAAGGTTCGGCATCACTACATTTGCCCCCGCAAGAATCCCCAGTTCCCGCCCCTGGCTGTCGAGCGTTCCCAGCGCCGTTGTCGCGGGGATAAGCAGATTTGGCTGCATAAGGCGCAGAACCGCCAGAATATTTAACGTTAGGCGTAGACTTCCGGCCTTTTCGTTTTTGAAAGGCGTATCTGAATGGGGGATAAACGGCCCTATACCTACCATGTGGGGCGACAATTCTTTAATAAAAAGCAGATCGTCAATAATATGTTCCACTGTCTGATTGGGCGAACCGACCATAAAACCGCAGCCCACCTGATAGCCGATTTTTTTTAGATCATACAGACATTTTTTCCGGTTGGTAGGCGACATTGTTTCGGGGTGCAGGGTTCTGTAATGTTCATCGTTTGCGGTTTCATGGCGCAGTAAATACCGATCCGCGCCCGCCTTAAAGAGCGCCTCGTAACTTTCATAGCTGCGCTCCCCGATGGAAAGCGTTATAGCGCAGTCGGGATACGCCGCTTTAATTTCGCTTACAATTTCAGCTAACATTTCATCGGTGTAGTACGGATCTTCCCCCCCTTGCAGCACAAAGGTACGAAAACCCAACGGATGACCGGTTGCGCAGCATTCCAGAATCTGATCCTTGGTCAGCCGGTATCTTTGCGCTTTGGCGTTTCCCGCTCGTAATCCGCAGTAAAAGCAGTCGTTCTTGCAGTAATTGGTAAACTCAATAAGGCCGCGCATAAAAATACCCTTGCCGTATATTTCCTGCGCCTTAACCCGCGCGCGTTCAAAAAGGTAGTCGTCATTTGTTGATAATACTTGTGCAAATTCTTCTCTTGAAAGAATGCGCAGGGTTTCCAGTTTGTCGATTAATGCTTTCATCGCTAATAAAATTAATATATGGGCATATTTTTATCTACGTCTCTCGCCCATGCGTTCAGCCCATCCTGAAGATTTAACAGCCGTCCGGTATAGCCCGCTTCCTGCAGCGCCCTGATTCCCAATATGCTCCTTTGCCCGATTTTGCATAAAAAAACCGCGTCAATGTTGGGGTTTAATTCATTGATGCGCCGTTCAAGCTGTCCCAGCGGCATAATAATCGCGCCGGGAAATTTAACGATTGCCCTTTCATGCGGCTCACGTATGTCGATAAGCTGTATTTCTTCCCCTTTGTCCAGCCGCGCCTTGAGTTCTGTGGCGGTAATGGTTTCAATTGGTTTTTCATCGCGCTTCTTTTTTAAGCCGCAGAATTCTTCGTAGTCGATCAGTTCTTTTATTGACGGCTCTTTTCCGCATACGGGGCAGTTTGGTTCCTTGGAAAGTTTCAGCTCACGGAACTTCATCCGCCACGCGTCAAATATTAACAGGCGGCCAATTAACGAACTGCCGCCGCCAACGATGAGCTTTATGACTTCGTTTGCCTGTATTGTCCCGACGATGCCGGGAAGGACTCCCATGACGCCGCCTTCCGCGCATGACGGAACCAGTCCCGGCGGCGGCGGCGAAGGATAGAGGCAACGGTAGCATGGACCTTCTTTGGCGTAAAAAATGCTTGACTGCCCCTCAAACTGAAAAACAGAGCCGTATACATTGGGCTTGCCTAAAAAAACGCACGCATCGTTCACCAGATAACGGGTTTGGTAGTTGTCGGTGCCATCGGCTACAATATCGTAATTCGCTATTATTTCCATTGCGTTCTGGCTGGTCAGCGCTTCGTTATGCGTAATGATGTTGATATACGGGTTGATGCTTTTCATCCGGTCTTTAGCCGATGCGACCTTTGGCCTGCCGATATCCTTTGTTCCGTGAATGATCTGCCGCTGGAGGTTGGATTCGTCAACAAAATCAAAATCGACAATGCCGATAGTACCAATGCCCGCCGCTGACAGGTACAGGGCAAGCGGCGCGCCAAGACCGCCCGTGCCGACAATCAATACCTTTGCGGCTTTGAGCTTTTTTTGCCCTTCAATGCCGATTTCCGGCAGCAAAAGATGGCGGCTGTAACGGGCGATTTCCTCATTGGTCAAATCAACCAATTCGCTCATCGTTTGCCCCCGGCGATGGCGGGCACCAGCATAACGGAATCCCCGTCTTTTACGGGCGTTTGCAGTCCGTTAAGCTCCTTGATATTGGTATCTCCGATAAATACATTGATAAAATCCCGCAAATTCGCATCGTCTTTATACAGGTGCTTGCGAATGTCCGGGTGTTTTGCCGCCAAATCCGCAATAATTTCGCCTACGGTTCCGCCTTTCACTTCAATTTCCGCCTGCCGGTCTGTGTAGGCGCGCAATGCCGCCGGCACCAATATTGAAATCGCCATCGTTAATCTCCTCAAGTTTTTATACTAACTTTTTCCGCAATAAATTCCAACCGGTCATCCTGCAAATTCCAGCTTGTTACTTCTTTTGCCGCGCCCTTTTCCACCGCCGTAATTATGTACGAGTAAAACGGCAGGGCGTGTTCCCGGTCAAAGTCAGAAGGCCGCGCCGGGTGGTCGGGGTGTGAATGATAAAAGCCCACAACGTCAAGTTTCAGCGTTCTTGCCTTTTTTTCGGCTTCAAGCATATTTTCGGGGGTTATTAAAAAACGGTGATACTGTTCGTTTTCCGAATGGGCGTTGACAATGGACTGTATGCGCGTAACGGTTTTTTCATCGGTTTCACCTAACAGACCAAACAATATGCCGCAGCATTCATTGGGATAAGCCTTTTCCCCCTCGGACTTTATTTCATCCAGCAGATCTTTCGTTATGTGCAGCATTAAATCCCTTCCAATACCGGCTCTGACATATAACGGTAGCCGCCATCGCATAACAGGGTAACCACAATCGAACCTTCCGGCAGCGTTTCGGCAACCCTGACCGCCGCCAGCACGTTGGCTCCCGCGCTTACGCCGGTAAACAAACCTTCTTCCCGCGCAAGACGGCGCGTCATTGTATAGGCGTCTTCGGTTCCAACCTCAATTTGTTCGTCTATGACGCTTTCGTCAAAAAAACCCGGCCTTATGGTTGTTTCCATATGCTTCATCCCTTCCAGCCCGTGGAAAGGAGCGTCCGGCTGCATAAAAATTGTTTTTATTCCACTGTTATGCGCTTTCAGGCGTTTTGAAATTCCCATAAAACTGCCGGAAGTGCCGGCCCCGGCGACAAAGTGGGTAATGGCGTAATTGGTTTGCTCAAGGATTTCAACGCCGGTCGTTTCATAATGCGTTTTCCAATTTATGTCATTGTTGTACTGATCCGGGTGGAAGTATTTTTCTGGGTCAGCCGCAACCAGCTTTTTAACCGCCAAATAAGCGCCGTCTGAGCTTTCCAGCGGATCCGTGTCGATAATTTCCGCTCCGTAAGCGCGAAGTATTTTTTTCCGTTCAAAACTTGCGTTGGCGGGCATACAAAGCGTTACGCGATAGCCCATCGCCGCCCCGAACATGGCGTAAGCGATGCCGGTATTCCCGCTGGTAGCGTCAATGATAATCTTGTCTTTGGTAAGCCTGCCGCTTTGTATGCCGTCAAGCAGCATTGCCTTCGCCGCCCGATCCTTTACCGAACCGCTGGGGTTAAAATATTCGGCTTTGGCAAGCACCTGTACCCCGGGGGAAAGCGTTACTTTTTTCAGGGTGATTAAGGGTGTTTTTCCAACCGTATCAAGAATATTGTTCATTGTTTTTCCTGCTCCAGTGCCGCCGCTAATTTATTAAACGCTTTTTCAAGAATCGCCAACGGACAGGCAATATTGATCCTGATAAAACCTTTTCCCTCATCCCCAAAAACAACGCCGTTACTCACCCACAGTCCCGCTTTTTCAACTAACGTTTTTTCAAGTTCCGCATCGGTTAAGCCGTACGCGTTCAAATCAAGCCATATCAAATAGGTTCCTTCAAGCTCCGCTAAACGAATTTTCGGCAGATGGGCGCTAATAAATTCTTTCACGTAACGGTAGTTATTTTCAAGATATAAAAGCATTTCATCAAGCCATTCGCCGCCGTTTTCATAAGCCGCCTGACAGGAAACAAGCCCCAGGGTGTTAAGCTGGCTGTAGCCTGTTTGGGCGATTTCTTTTCTGAATTTATTTCTAAACCGCGGGTCTGCTATAAAGACATTCGCCGTTTGAAGCCCGGCAAGGTTAAACGTTTTACTCGGCGAAGTACATATAATTGCATTATTAAGAAATTCCTCGTTTATTGTCCCGAACACCGTATGTTTTTTGCCGCCATAAATAAAATCGCAGTGAATTTCATCGGATACGACAACTACGCCGTGTCTCAGACAAATTTCTCCCATGCGCGTCAACTCATGCCTTGTCCACACCCTGCCGACAGGATTATGCGGAGTGCATAAAACAAAAAGTTTTACGTCATTTTTGATAATTTTATGTTCAAAATCATCAAAATCAATTTTGTATTTTCCGTCTGTATAGGCAAGCGGATTGGTAACAAGCCGCCGTCCGGTGTCTTCAACGGATTCTTTGAAGGGATAATACACGGGAGTTTGAATCAAAACAGCGTCGCCCGGTTCGGTATAAGCCCTTACCGCGGCGTATATCGCATATACCACCCCCGGCGTTTTGACCAGCCATTCCGGTTTTACTTCAAAATCAAACCGCTGGGCGAACCATTTTTGCACCGCGTTAAAATAAGCGCCGGTTTTTTTCGCTTCCGAATAACCGAAAATTGCGTGCTGCGCGGCTTTTATCAGCGCTTCGGTAACGCAGGGAGCCGTCCTGAAATCCATATCGGCTACCCACAGCGGAATGAGTCCGTCCGGTTTGCCGCGTTCGGCGGCAAAATCGTATTTTATCGCGTTGGTGTTATACCTGTCGACTATTTCATCAAAGTTAAATTTCATCTGTATATTCCAAATTTATTCCAGCGCCTGTTTCAAATCCGCAATAATGTCGTCCGCGTCTTCAATTCCCACAGATAAACGAAGCAGGCGTTCGTTAATCCCGTTTTGTTCGCGTTTTTCCTGCGGTATATCCGCGTGCGTTTGAGTCAGCGGATAGGTAACAAGCGTTTCCACTCCGCCAAGACTTTCGGCAAACAGGATAAGCCGTACCTTTTCCAAAACTTTCACGGCTGTTTTTTCGCTGTCAACTTCAAAAGAAATCATCCCCCCAAAACCGGTTGACTGTTTTTTTGACACGGCAATATCGGGATGGTTGAGCCCGGGGTAATATATTTTTTTGACTTTGGGATGATCGCCTAACCAACCGGCAATTATCCGCGCGTTTTGCTCATGCTTTTCCATCCGCAGCGCCAATGTTTTAATGCCCCGTATTAACAGATAACTGTCGAACGGCGCAAGGCACGCCCCGGTTGTCTTGTAAATAAAGCGGAGTTTTTCTTCTATCTGACCATCAGCGCACACAATAAAACCGGCAAGCGCGTCATTATGGCCGCCCAGGTATTTGGTCCCGCTGTGAATCACCATGTCCGCGCCCAGGGGAATTGGTTTTTGAAAATACGGCGTAAGGAAGGTATTGTCAACGATAAGCAAAAGCTTGTTTTTCTTTGCGATGGCGGCTGTCCCCGCAATGTCGGTAACCCGCATCATGGGGTTTGTGGGCGTTTCAATAAAAATCGCCTTTGTATTGCGCGTAACGGCGTTTTCAATATCTTTCAAACTGCTGGTATTAACATAATCAAAATGTACGCCGTGATTCGTCGCCATTTTGTCAAAAAATCTAACCGTCCCCCCGTACAGATCATCCGATGCGATAATACGGTCGTCCGCCGCGAACAACTCCAGCAGGGCGGTAACCGCCGCCATTCCGGTTGAAAAGGCAAGCGCCCCGCAGCCGCCCTCCAGATTCGCCATAGTCTTTTCAAGGTATTCCCTGGTCGGATTCTGCGTTCGCGAATAATCGTAACCGGTGCTTTTACCCAGGCCGGGGTGCGCATAGGTAGCCGACTGGTATATCGGAACCGCTACCGCTCCCGTGACGCTTGAATTGTTCTCCGCGCCATGTACGCAGATTGTGCTTGTCTTCATGGTAACCAATCCCGAAAGTCAGACTTGTGGGAGAACCGCGGACTAAAGCCCGCTTGCCGGTTCTCGAACAAGTCCTGCATTTTTTATCGGCCCTTACCGTACCGCTTCAAATCCATTTTGAAGATCATCAATAATATCGTCAATATGCTCAGTGCCAATGGAAAAACGCACCGTATTGGGCTTAATTCCGCCTTCAAGCAGTTCTTCCTCACTCATCTGGGAATGGGTAGTGGAAGCCGGATGGATCACCAGCGACTTTACATCCGCCACATTTGCCAGAAGTGAGAACAGTTCAAGCTTCTCGGTAAAGCGCTTTGCCTTTACCGCATCGCCCTTAAGCTCAAAAGTGAAAATAGAACCGGCTCCGTGGGGGAAGTAGCGTTTGTAAAGCTGATGATCGCGGTGTTCCGGCAGGGCAGGATGATTTACCTTTTCAACTAATGGATGATTTTTGAGGAATTCAACCACCTTGAGGGCGTTCTCTACATGGCGCTCCACGCGGAGGGAAAGGGTTTCAAGCCCCTGCAAGAACATAAAAGCGTTAAACGGCGAAAGGGCGGAACCGGTGTCGCGTAACAGAGTAGTCCGCGCCTTGATAATGTAGGCAAGGTTTTTTACCGCATCGGTAAAGACCACGCCGTGGTAGCTGGGGTTGGGCTTTGACAGGCCGGGGAATTTGTCATTCTGCGCCCAGTCGAATTTGCC
>JGI24698J34947_10002406_pt1 | contig 10071 bp, 8 predicted proteins | sample TergutMp193P3_FD_34947 | JGI IMG/M metagenome (IMG submission 34947) | reverse complement strand
GTATCAGGCTTAGGATCATCGCATCCCATTACAAATAAACAGGAAAACAAAACGGCAAAAATTACCATCATTGTAATTTTGAGCTTTTTCATATTACTCTCCCCGGTATAAAACCATTATGCGAAAATTTTTCCAATATTTTTGTATAAATNGATAATTCATTGAGAATTGGTTAATTTTGACACAGTAATCTGTTATTGTCAAATTAAACTATAAGAATTCACGAAAATTTAACACAAACATTCAATTGTTTTTTGTATTTATCTCTGCCGCCACCTTTCAAAGATTGCCCTGGCCTGCCCCAGGTATTCCCTTGAAATGGTGATGGTATCGTCAGTGACCGTTTTGTTCGCGGGGAAAATTGGCACGGGGTTGCAGCCGCCGGCACGCCGCTCAACCTGACTCATTCGGTAGCGGTTGCCGCAGTTCTGGCAAACCAGAAGCGCGCCTGTCTGCACAAAGTAACCCCTGCCTGAAGCGTAACAGACCTGGCAGGTGTTAAAGGCCGTTCGTATGCTGCCGTCTGGAGCCTTCACCGCAAGTATTTCCATTCTTACGCCGTCAATGTCAACAGGGAAAAAAAGAGCGTNCTCCGTTATCTCCGCGATATTGATAACCAAATCCCTGTCGGCGATTACAGGTTTCCTCTGATTAAGCTCCGCGTCCTGGGCGGAGAGAATTGCACAAACCGCAAACAGAAAAGCCGCCGCGAAACTCGCGATTTTCATTTTCATATTTATACTCCTTAATATTAATGAGCGGCCTTAAACCGCTTGAGACGCAGTGCGTTGGATAGAACCGACACGGAACTCAGACTCATGGCGGCGGCGGCGAACATGGGGTTGAGAAGCGGACCGCCAAAGACGTACAGAATCCCGGCTGCGATGGGAATACCCAGCACATTATAACCGAACGCCCAAAAAAGATTCTGCTTGATGGTGCGGATTGTCCGCTTGCTCAAGTGTATCGCCGTAGGTACGTCCATAAGATCGCTTCGCATTAATACAATGTCGGCGCTCTCCATCGCGACGTCCGTGCCGCTGCCGATAGCGATACCGATGTCCGCCTGCGCCAGCGCCGGCGCGTCGTTGATACCGTCCCCCACCATGGCTACAAATCGCCTGCGGCGATTTGTAGATTGGGAGAAAAGCTTACGCTTTTCTCCANGCATATCATCATACTCATTCTGTATCTTNTTAACNTCCGCGGATTTGTCCTGTGGCAGAACCTCGGACAGTACCCGGTCAATCCCCACCTGCTTNGCGATAGCGGCGGCGGTCTTTTTATTGTCGCCTGTAATCATGGCAACTTCAATCCCCATNTTATGAAGACGCTCNATGGCCCTTGCGCTGCTTGCCTTTACCACGTCCGCTACGGCAANAATCCCCGCNGGCTTTCCGTTAAGCGCGACATACATCGGCGTTTTTCCTTCCGCCGCCAAGTTGTCGGATTCTGTTTCCAGTTCCGTGAAGGAGATGTTTCGCTCGTCCATGAGTTTTTTGTTACCAATAATCAGGGAGTGGGGAGTGGGGAATGGGGAATAGGGAACCGGGGAGAACATGGCTTCGATGCCGCGTCCGGGTATGGCGGTAAATTCCGTTACGGCTGGCAGAGTAAGGCCGCGTGTTTCCGCTTCATAAACAATGGCGGCAGCCAAGGGATGTTCGGAATTTTTTTCGGCGGCGGCGACAAGTTGAAGAAAAAAATCTTCCCCACTCCCCATTCCCCACTCCCCATTCCCCACAATAACATCCGTAACTTTCGGNCTGCCCTCGGTGATGGTTCCTGTCTTGTCAAAGATCATCGTTTGAATCCTGTGAGCCGTTTCNAGCGCTTCGCCGCCCTTGATCAAAATGCCGTTTTCCGCGCCCTTGCCTGTTCCCACCATTATCGCCGTGGGCGTCGCGAGGCCGAGGGCGCAGGGACAGGCAATGACCAGCACGGAAATAAAAATCGTGAGGGCGAATTCCACAGTTGTCTTTCCGTGAGGCAAGGCGGCAATTCCGGCGGAAGCGGCGATAAACCACGCGATACCGGCGGCAAGGGCNATGGCACAGACGATGGGAACAAAATAGCCGCACACAAGATCCGCTATTTTCGCAATCGGCGCTTTTGAACTTTGCGCGTCCTCAACCAATTTGATAATTTGCGCAAGCGCGGTTTCGTCTCCGACTTTTTCCGCCTTAAAGCGAATAACGCCGTTCGCGTTAATGGTCGCGCCGTATACAGGATCGCCTGATTTTTTTTCAACAGGCATACTTTCGCCGGTGAGCATGGATTCGTCTACCGCGCTGTGTCCCTCGGTTACGATTCCGTCTACGGGGATTTTACCCCCCGGCTTCACCACGATAATGTCGCCGACATGGACTTCTTCAATGGGGAGCTCCTTCTCCTCACCGTTGACAATAACAAGCGCCGTTTTTGGAGCGAGACCCATCAATTTTTTTATCGCCTCGCTCGTGCGGCCTTTTGACACCGCCTCAAGTGTTTTGCCCAAAAGAATGAGCGCGATTATCACCCCGGCGGTTTCAAAGTACAGGGCATCGACCGCCATGTGATCGCCCCCAATAATCAGGAATATATTGTAAACGCTGTACGCGACCGCCGCCGAAGTGCCGACGGCGATAAGCGAATCCATGTTGGGACTGCCGTGAAAGAGACTTTTGAAACCCACAGTGTAAAATTTGTTACCCGCAATGATTATCGGAATCACCAGCGCAAGCTGGGTAAGCGAGTAAGCGAGAGGAAAGCGCATCGGAGTTAAGGCTTTTGGGAACGGCAGGTTAACCCACGGAATCATCGGGGCCATTGCGATATACAGAAGGGGAAGCCCAAGCGAGGCGGCGACGATGAACTTCATCCACAGTGTTTTTATCTCTTTCTCTTTGCGAAGTTTGTCCTCATCAACCACGCCGGATTGCGCCAACAAAGTTGGCGAGGGCGGCTCAAGCGCCGTATACCCTGCCCTTTCAACAGCTTCTTTAATGGAAGAAAGCCGCAAAGAGCGCGGATCGAAAACCACCGTCGCTTTTTCCGTCGCAAGATTTACCACGGCGCTTTGGATGCCTTCAAGTTTGCGGAGCGCTCTCTCTACTCTTGCGGAACAGGCGGCGCATGTCATTCCGCCTATGCGCAATGTTTCAGTCTGCATTACACCATTATATCAATTAATTTTTTATTGACAAGTACGTACTTTTTGTTAACTACCACGGCTCTGTTTCAAAATACGCCTGCGGATAAATAAGGGTTTCATGGTTTTCCACATCAGACTTTATCGCTTCCATATCAATCCGCGTAATATCATCTGTCACTTTTACATAACCGTAGAACACGTTATCCGCCGTGGAAAAATCAAAATCCATTTCAGGAAGAAACTGTACTGTGTTAGGCCCCTGTTTCGTTTCTATCTGGATGTAATAGGCGGGAAAAATCAAACTGCTGTTTCCGGGATCAATAGAATTTATATTGATAGTCCATATAACCGGAAGCCCTCTTTGCACCGCTATAATCGCGGGCTCAAAGCCGTCGTCGCTTAAATCTATTTCCACGCTCTGGTATCTTCCGCCATCCTCTATCCGCGCGGCAGCTACGGCGTCCGTGGAAATTACAACTCCCGCCGGTTTTGGCGTTACGTCCGCTTCCTTTACATCGGCAATACTCTCCCCCGGCGCAAGCACGGTAATGGAACTGCGTATCATTGACATCCAGCAGGAATAGCCGAACCTTCCCGCTTTTTCAGGTACGAACTCGATCACATTTTCGCCGTACTTGAAAGTGTGNTGAATTCCGTATTCGCGAATAAATACGCGGTTGTTGCAGCCGTTGATGCTGCCCTGCGGCGCGTTGATGATCCAGCGCACGGGAATTCCCTGTTGCACCGTAATCGCCGGATAGCGGTTGGGAAGCAAAGTTGAGTTGATTATCTGCACATCGTTTTGCATAACAGAATCAAGCCCGCCGCCTTCCCGCGCTAAAGAGCGGCTGAGCGGATTCGCCGGATCAAATCCCGCTCCGCTTAAACCGTTGGTGAACATGACCACACCCATCGCCGCGACAAGTATCGCTCCCACTTGTATCGCCCTGCGCGAAAACGCGCTTCCTTTTGCGCCGCTCAATATGCCGCCCGCCGCTCCGAGCGCGAACATCAGCGGGATGGTTCCGATACAGAAAAGAAACATTGAAATGCCGCCCTTGATCGGGCTGCCGGTAGAGAGGGCGTAAAGCTGCATCGCCTGCAAGGGGCCGCATGGCATAAAGCCGTTTAAAATGCCGATAACAAGCGGCCCGCGCCCGGCTTTTTGCGCGTCGATTTTCTTCGTGAAAATTTGCGGTAATTTTGGAGTCAAACACCTGAGAAAAGGAAACAGCCCAAGCATATTGATCCCCATGATTACCATGAAAAGGCCCGCAAGCAAAAGCACTATGTTACGGAACAAGTTTGAGACGGTAATTACCGAACCAAGCGCTCCGACAACGAAGCCGACGGTTGTGTACGAGATAAGGCGGCCAACGTTGTAGAGAACGCCGGGAAGTAACGATGATAAATGAGCAGTGGGGGGCAGATTAGTTTGAGAATCAGGCGGGTTTCCAAAACGCTTGGATGGCGAATAACTATCCTCAGTCTTTGCCAAACTCTGCGAAAGATTTATTCCCCCGCACATGGCGATACAGTGAACCGATGTCAAAAGCCCGATGACAAGTAACATTCCGTAACCCATGCCCTCTTCGGCAAGGGGGAATGAGGCGGCAATGCTTGATGTGCTGAAGAGCCTTAACAGAGACGCAAGGGCAAGGATGATCACCAGTATTCCCACCGCCTGTAAAGCCGCCCTGCCGCTATTTTTCTTATCCGGCGTTGTGTAGCCCAAGCTTTCTATCGCGTTTTTTATTGATGAAAAGTCAATTACCGTCTCATCGTATATTATTTTTGCGGACCCGTCGGAGTAATCAACTTTTGCTTTTTTAATACCCGCAAGGTTTTTCAGTTTTTTTTCAATCCGGTTTTGGCAATTTATACACGTCATGCCGCCTATGCGGATATTTTGAGTTTGCATCGCATCTCCCTACTCACATTATAAACTATTATTGACATATTCTACCAAAAAAAGGACAATACTATCAATGAGCCCCAAACCCGTTCTGATCGGCAAAAAAACGCCCAATTACCCAAGTAAGGGATATTTATGTATCCTTGTATTGCCTTTGTTTTTATGTATTTCCTGTTTATACTCAAGAACCACCGCTCAGGTTTTTACTGTAAACAAAACAATAAAAATAAATTATGGCAACGCGATATTAAATATACACGGAAGGGTTAGTGAAAATTTATATTCGGCTCAGGCATCCAACAGACGGGCTGAAGATGTATATCTTAATGATAATCCGTTAATCGGTGAAGGAACAATAACAAAAGATGAAATACTGCATCTCTCCGCGGGAGAAGAATATAAACTTTCCGTATTACCAGCGGAAGTTGTTACCATAAACATCAGATCGTTAGATGAAAATGATGTAAAAATAACCGTTTTTGAATCGGGAACGGAAAAAGAATATACCATAGAAGGTACAAACAGAATGGGAATTTTTCTCGCGTTTCAAAACAGATAACGTCTGCGCCCTGTCGTTTCGTGTTTCAGTAATGTCCGCCGTCCTTCCTCTGCCATTCCAAATCAAAAATTTCTTCCGTTGGCGGTTTGCGCGTCTGTCCCCAGTATGCATCGTGCAGGTACGCAAAGCCGTTCAGCTTCGCGCGTTCCACTGTTTCCTCAGCTTCGCGCTGCGCTTCCGTCAGTATCAGACTTTCATTGACAGACAACACCTTGCCCTCACGCATAAGAAATTCGCCGTCCACCATGACATTATCCACATCGTTGCCGCGGGCGCTCATAACAACGGAGTGAATTAAGTTGAAGTTAGGTGTAAGGCGGGGATTGAGAAGGTTGACGGTGATGATGTCCGCCCTTTTGCCCTCTTCCAGAGAGCCGATCAAGTGATCGAGACCGACCACTTTCGCCGCGTCAATCGTGGTGAGTTCAAGCATTTTTTCGTAGGGCAGCAGACTGTAGTCGCCTGAAAGGTCGCGGTAAAACTGCTGGAATTCGCGCATACAGCCAAACATATCCATTCCGCGTCCTGGGTGGGAGCCGTCGGTAGAGGCGGCGATGTTAACTCCCATATCAAGCATACGGTGAACAGGCGCGCCGGAGCCGGGGGCGACAGACGCGTGAGTGCCGGTGTCAGCTAACAGTTTCACCTCGTCGTCGGAAAGGCGCGAACAGTGCTGAACGTGAACATAGGGGCCAAGCACGGCGTTTTCCAAATCCTGCATCGCAAGATAGAGCATGCCGCCGAAGCAGTCAGAATGAATGCGCGTACCGTACTCTTTCGCGACGCGCAGCATTTCCCTCGCCTGTTTTTTATCATGTTCGCTAAGGGTGGTAAGCTGCTCTCTCGGCGTCGCTCCCGAAGGGTTAATTGACGTAACGATGCCGAATGGCGTCACATAGGCGAAGGTTTTGCCGCCGTTCGTGTTGTTCAGTGTTTTGACAACGATCTCCAAACTTTTTACAACTTCTTCAAAACTGACCGCCCGCGTTACGCGCTTACCGTTTTGCCAGCGGCTGAAATTGTGCGGCCAGGGCACATGACACGGGCCTGTGCACACAATGTCCCTGATACCGACTTCCGCGTAAGCTTTCGCGTTGTTAATTGAAAAAACGGGATCGTCGCAGCGCGGCTGTGAGCCCATGACGCATACGCCGGTGGTCACGCCGGATTTCAGACGTTCAAGAGCGGTAACACGCCCCTCGTAATACCAAAACTCATCGGTTACATAGTGTTTGTAGGTATGCGTCATCGCCGGCATCCAGTACCTCGTGTCCTTGATAACAAAACGGAACATTGAGTGCCCGGCGTGACCGTGAGCGTCAACGAAACCCGGCATAACAACATGGCTCGCGCAATCGACATTTTCCCTGGCCTGATATTTCGCCCTTGCTTCACCGGCTTCGCCTACAAAGAGGATAACGTCCTTATCAATCGCGACTTCTCCGTTTTTGATCACGCGCCGCCCTTTGTCCATTGTGACAACAGTTCCGCCGGATAAAATAAAATCGATCATTTTAATACTCCTGTCTCTGTTTATCCTTGTTATAATACGATTTTTTAATTTTGCCCAGCATCGTATTTCATTTATCTGATTCTATAATTACAACCACCAGTTCCGGCGGATTGCATATCCGGGGAAGCCACGGAGTGATCGATAATCCCCTGCTTACAATGTGCTTTAAATTTTCATGCGTGTAAATCCCTCCGGCATATTTTGGGAAAAAACCTTGATGCGGCGCGTATATTCCATTTATATGCGGCGGAAGCCTGACCTGCCCTCCATGCGCGTGTCCCGATAACACAAGATCAAACGAGTATCTCTTATATCTTTCAATCCTTTCGGGACGGTGAGCGATCAGTATTTTATACAACGGAACATTGTCTAATTCTCTAAACGCTTCTTCCATACTGTCATCCTGATTATATGCCGGCGTCTCATAACGTTTTTTATCGGGATCTTCTATTCCGGCAATAATTATCTCATTATTATTTATCATAATTTTCACATAACTATCCGATAAAATTATCACTCCGTAGGATATAAGTTCTTCCCTGATCTCCCGTATCTTATGACTCCTGTATTCGTGATTGCCCGTAACATAATAAATCGGAGCCATACCGGAAATAGCGGACAATAGCAGCCGCGTTCCCGTTAGGGGAACGACGTCATCAATAATATCGCCGGATAAAAAAATAAGGTCAGGCTCAATTTCTTTTATCATGTCGATTAACACAGACTGATCTTCTCCATATATTGTGCTGTGAAGATCAGAAATCAAAACAATTTTTATAACGTTTTGTTCATCAAGCAGGGGCGTATTTATTTCATAAGTTTTTACAGAAATTGAAGCGCACGACGCCGTTATACAAACAACCGCGAAAAACAGGAAACGTTTGTCACACATACTTGTACGTCGGCGGAAAGAACGCCTCCAGCGGTCTTTTATAACGGTCATGTTCGTGATAAAAGTTCAGACACCGCTCGTAAACCGCCTGCGCGTTTTGCATTAACGCCTGTTCATCTATGCCGATGAGCTTTTTGTCTTTCATCAGCATTTTTCCGTTAATAATTGTGTGCGATACGTTATTGCCTGTGCAGCTAATAACCATTGTGCGTATCGGGTCTTCGTGCGGCCCAACCGTTATGTCGTTTAAATCAACGGCGATAATGTCGGCTTTCGCGCCTGGCGCGAGTTTGCCGATATCGTCCCGCTTCAGAGCCGCAGCGCCGTTTATGGTCGCGGCGTCGTAAAAATCACCCACACTCATCGGNTTGTAATCAGGCTCGTCGGCAAAGGTATTTGTTACGCTGCCGTTATCGTGATAACGGTCGAAAATCATGCGGCTTCGGCATACCGCGTCCATNTCNCGGGCAAGGCGCATATTGCGTATCATATCAAGCGGCTGGCAGTCCGTTCCGATTGTGACGTTTATTCCGTAGTGCCGTAATTTCGCGAATGAAAAAAGCGCCGTCCCCCAATTCGCCTCCGCGCATGGTGTGGAAATCACGCTTACTCCACGGCGCGAAACNAATTCGAGCTCGCNGTTCTTCGCCACGCTGAGATGGGGAATGAGTAAATTTTCAGATAACANACCGATTTTATCAAAATACTCAATCGTTGAGTTGCCTCCNAGNGTCCTTATGTAGTCCCACTCGTAAACGCCCTCGCAGGCATGAAGACGCATTGGCGCGTTCCTGCTTTCGGCGAAACGGATTGCGCGTAACAGTATGTCTTCGCTGGTCCAGCGTATCTGGCAGGGATTGATAAAGGCGCGAATCATACCGCCGCCCTTGCCGTCAAAGTCGTTAAAAAAGCGCATGGCGTCCGCGAAACTTTTCTCGCTTCGCTTCTCGTCGTAACCTTCGCCGACATGAATAAACGAGCGGAACGAAGGGCCAGCGTAAAGGCGCATGCCCATAGACTGCGCGACCTCTGTCATAATTTCATGTTCGCGGTAAGTCTGNCCCCAGCCGTGAAACATCTCGCCCATGATAGGCATGGCGGTTGTGATNCCGTTGCGTATCAACTGGGCGATGGAATATGTTTGCCTGTCTCTGAAATCGTCNTCTGTATAAAAATCTGTTGTGCAGNATTNATCGCCCAAATCGCACCACTGNCTTTCCTCCGGCGCAATCACATCCTGCAGAGCGTGGTCGGTGTCGATGTCGGCTTCAAGATCGATGAAGCCAGGCCCGACAATCGACGCGCCCGTGTCGATGGTTTCGTCCACCTGGCCGTCATAGTCCCTGCCGACGAAGACAATGGTATCGTCCCTGTAAACCACTTCTCCGCCGCGATAGACCACATGATTTTTTCCGTCATTCCCTATTACAAATTTTCCTTTTATTTTTGTTGTTTTCATTAATGAGTATTTTATATCAGAAGGCGGGAATTGACAATGGAATTAAAACATTACTCGCCTTTTGTTTCAAGACAGAGTCTATTCAGGTCTTCAACAAATTTCTTAAATTTTTCCGGTTCATCAATTAAAATATCGCTATAATAAACAGGCTTTCCAAAAAGGAGTTTCATTGCGCTCTTTATTCTGCCCCATATTGTAGTGTAATTATGATCATAACGGGAGTCTTGAATTGAAATATTATAATATGTCTCAATATTATCCAATTCAGTCTTATCGACTACGAGCATGGAACAGCCGCAATCACACCTTAAAAATACTGTTGTTTCTTTTTTTTTATTATTCATCCTGACATTATAGCGGGTTTTTTCGTAAAGATCAATCTGTACTATTCTACATAAACATATAAATCCCGAATTTCTCCAGTAGTTCCATCGCGTCGTGTTTTAACAGGGGCCGGATCGTTTTCCAGGGAAGTAGTATNTCAATACTGCCTGCCGCATACGGGGCTATTTCATAAGGCGCCCAGTTCAGGCACATGCCTTCTTCATTGATGAAAAAATTGCCGGTAACGCCCGGCTCATCGGTGAGAAAAATCCCCTG
>JGI24698J34947_10002404_pt1 | contig 10075 bp, 1 predicted proteins | sample TergutMp193P3_FD_34947 | JGI IMG/M metagenome (IMG submission 34947) | reverse complement strand
GAATCTTTTACAATTCCTCTGATTGTGCTTGCCTCAATTCCGCCTTCGTTGTCTATTCCGGCTCTCTGTCTGGTATTGTCAGGCAGCGCGTATAATTTGGCCGTCGCGTGCGCCTTTATCGCCGTAAGCGGCATGACAGTTAACGCCGCCGTACTTTGTGTTGACGCTCTGAATTCACAAATACGAAGCGGGCGGGAAAAATCAACTATGAATATTTATCTGGCACTCAGGCGGAAAATGCCGGCTCTTCTCGCCACTACAGGCACAACTTTTGCCGGAGCAGTCCCCTTTCTTTTCCTTAAGGAAGGGGCAAACTTGTTGATACGAACTTTGTCGCTTGTAGGCGCTTTGGGAGTAGCGTGTTCGTGCCTTTGTTCGATAACGATAATCCCGTCACTTTTTATTATTTCCGGAAAATTTATTAATCGAAATCAACTTAATCTTTTTAAAAACCTAACCGTCTTTGGGCGGCTGGGTGTTCCGCTTGCGCGGAATAAAAATCCTTATTTTGGAGTAAAAAAATGATAAGTAAAATTTTTAATAAATCAATTTCAGTATTATTAACGTTTATTTTTATATTCGGGTTAATTCCATCAATTGGATTTGCGCAGCCGTCCTCCCAACCGCCCGGCGAAGTCAAGGGATTTAACAAATCTGTTTTTGAAAGCCACTTTAGCAGAGCAGACAGGGAAACAAATCCCGAAAGATGGCTGTCGGAAGCAAAATTTGGCATAACACAGGCAATATACGCATGGGAACTAATCGCTTGCGCTTTATATGATGATCCGCTGCCCTTTGAAGAAGCAAAAAACAAAATAGAAAAATGGAGCAACGAAGAACTGGAAGCGCGGTTCTCGCAATGGCTTACAGGAAGATTTTTCGGCGAAGCGGTGAAAAGGGCAATCGCTGATTTTTCGGCAATGTTCGGTGAAACTCAAAAAAATTATTCCTGGCATCTTGATAGCGAAGGAAACATTGTTTTTGACGATAAAACCGGCGATCCCCTGATAATACGCCCCGGTGATGACGGCAGGGAATTTTCGCATGACCTTTTATTGTGGCAGGGTGAAGCGGAAGAACACTTAAAAACATACAGCATTTCTTTTGATACGGTAATGGCTCGTCTTTATACCGAATTACTTGCCTATATCCCGGAAAAGTTACGCGAAACTATGAGCATTGTAATCATGGAAACGGGCGCGAATGTAAGCGGAAGCGTGAAACGGGAATTTGAAAATATCGCCGCAAGGGAAGAAAGAATTTTTACAAGCAGGCGAACCAGAGACATTTTAAGCCTGCGCAGGCAAAGCGACGACGAAGCCGCGCGAATATTCACACAAAGATTAATCGCCGAAATTGAAGAAACATGCGCGAGGGGAATAGAAGAACTCACTGTAAAAATTGAGGAGGCCGCCGCCGGCACGGGTGATCTTGCGATACTCGGCGAAGAATGGCTGCGCTTGTACAAGGAACAGTTTGACAGGGGACTGAAAGCGTGGGAAGAAGCCGAAGAAAGATTTTTCATCAGGCGCATTGAATGGGAGCAGGAATCTTTCAAGTTGTTTTCCGAAGGCGAGGAAACATGGCTTGCGGCCTTTAATCAGTTTGAAGAAGAACAGCGAAAATGGGAGTTAAAAGCAAAAGAACTATTCCAGTCCGGCGAAATGATGTTCAAAAACATCTCCGAGGAATTTGAGAAAAATATTGCCGAGGTAAGGCGGGAATTTGAATTAAACATGGCGATGCGCATGGGGGAGGGAACAGCAAAGGTAAAAGCGTTAGTTGACATGTACCTTATTTGTTCGTCAGCCGCAATTTCCGCAATGGAAAACGTACAATTTTGGCACAGCCAGTATACCGGTTCAAACAAAAAGGATCTAAAAGACCCCGATTTTTATTCATGGCTTTTACGGGAACAGGGAAAAACAAAAAACTCGTCTCTAAAAGAAATAATAAATAGCTACGAATTGTATTTATCATATAAGAAAAACGCTCTTGACGCGCGGGAAAGGATTCTCGCGAATTACGCGGAACTCTTTGGAACGGGAGCATTAAAAGACATTCTTTCTCCCGGCGCGTCAAGTGAAGATTTTTGCCTTGATGAATACCAAATAGCGCTTGTAAGGGCAAAAGCGCTGGTCTTGTACTGGGAACGAAAGCGCGCCATAGCGGAAGCTGTAATAGCCTATGCGAACGAATTATCCGCCGGAAGGATTACGAATGCGGAGGGAATACGGGCATGGGAAGACGCAAAGACAGCCTATAACGAATCTCTTGCGGCGTATGAAAGAGAATTGGAAAAATTGAACACGCTCGGAGAAGACATTCAGGGGCAACATAAAATATTGCATAATTTGTCGCAGGAAATGCTTCAGGCTGAAGAAATTTTAAACAAATTAAATTCTGATTATTCCACGCTTGTTACCGCCTCCCTAATCGATCGCAAAGATTTTCACCTATTGGATTTGAACACAAAATACGAGCTTCTGGTTGAAAACTACAAATTATTCCAGCAGACAGGCGACAATGCCGTTTATAAAACAATTCTTGAATACGGCATGAAATGGGATTTAACCGAACGCAGAGAAGCCGCGGAAAATATTCTTGATATGCTGATTAATGGAGATGGCGAAGAAATACTGTCTTTGGAAAAACTTAAAAAAAATGTTATTGAAGGCAAAGACTCAGAAATCAATCTGAAAATTCGTCTTGCGGCTATAGATCTGTTTGCTGACAGCCTTGACGGTCAACTGCGGACATCAGATTCGTCTTACATAGGCGCGGATTGGTATGCCGACGCGAAGGGACTTAACCTTACAGAAGAAGAAAAGTCCGTCCTTTACGGAGAAAAATTAAACGCGCAGCTTGTCGCAGATTACAAAAACAGTTCAATAATACTTACTGAAAAACGGCTCGAACTGGAATTGAACTCATTGAAAAATATTTTGAGCGACAATCTCGTAACCGGCGGTTTTGAATACATTCCGCAGGAATTCTGTTTGATTGACGCAAAAACAGCCTCCGATGTATATGAAATCCTTTTAAGTCTGAAACAAAGAATGGATTCAGGAGAAAATATTTATACCAGCAACGATGAAAAAGACGCAATAATTTATTCATTTCTGTCGGGCGGTTCGTTTTTCGAAGGTTCGGAACAGTACCTTACAGAATATCTTAATAACTATTATTTTTGTTATAACTTGCTGAATATTTATGGCGAATACGCCGTTATCAACTCTTTTGGTCAGGCTGAATTTTGGCGGGATACTTGTGATTCATTAACAGCGTTATTCGCAAGCTACGGCCTTGTACAGACAAATGCCTTTCTGCCGTCCATCCAAAATATCTGCGAGTTGATCTATAAAAAACCGGGAGATTTTATACAAAATGCCGCCCAATTCCTGCTGGACTTTGAAAGTTGTTTTTTGATAATTCCACAGTGGCTGGAATACGAAATAAGCATGTGGAAAGATTCAATCATCAAGTATATCGCGGCTTACGCATTTAACCTGAATATACGCCGGCAAAATTCTTCTGAATTATTGTCTCTTAAACAAACGGAAATTGAGGCAAGGTACGAAGAGCTGTACAATTACGCCAACTCGCAAAAATTCATGGATGAGAACGAAACTAAAAAAATAGATGTCGCTTACGCCAAAATAAATAACGATATAATCCTGCTTTTTTACACAGAACAAATTATAACGGCATTGGAAACGCTTTACAATGATATGACAGCCGCCGGAAACGAAAAACACTGGCGCGAGTATCTGACAGAGGATAATGACTACATTACAAATAACAATCCAGCGGTTGCCGCGGTTTCCACTTGGAAAGATGGCGTATTGGCTGACGCGCTATTTGACGCGGCTTACTTCACAAACAGGATAAATGATTCCTTTATACTTTTATCGCAAAAAACCTCTGACTATTCAAACGGAAGCGCCGCGAATTTCTTCGATTTATATTCAGAAGAGATTTCAAAAATTGCGCATGATTTCAGCTTGTTGAAAGTTTTATATAACGAGATTGCCAAATCGGGCAGAACCTATGAATTATCAAAAACACCACAGGAAGAAATGGAAACACAGTTAAGGATTATTAATAAAGCATTAAAGGCGCAGGAAGACGTATATAACGCGTTAAGAAATGAATACTATCTGCAGGCAGGAAATTTTCTCACCACTGGCTCTGTGTACGATGAACAGTACGGCAGATTAAAAAGAGCCTATGATAATTCTGACCAAAAACGTTTTGAATACGAAAAACAAGACGCTATACAAAGATGGGCAAGTACCGCTTATTTGGGTACGGATCATATCGATCTTGAAAAGATTAAAACAAATTTGTTAAAAGCACAGACGGTATTAACCGTGATCTCCGATATTTACAACGGAGAAAGCCGCCGCTCCTATGAAAATTCCGAATACAACGCATTGTATGCCGAATATGAACAGAGTTTCAGAAAAAAACTAAAAACCCTTGAGGCCGTTGAAGCGGTTCAATTGGCAATAATTCAAGAGACTTCCAAAAATGAAAAGATATTTTACGAATATCAAAACGCCCTTAGTCAACTTGGGTATGTTAATCAGGAATATAAAAATTATATCTCGCCACAATCGCGGGCTGCATGGTCGCTCAAAGACATAATTACCGTAAAAGACGGGCGTCTTGTTTTTTCAAGAGACAGTAACATGACACTAACGGGTATAAACGCTGAAAAGGCGATATCTCTTGACAAATTGTTTAACACAAAACTACAGCCGGATAACGAACAATTTGAAATCAGCGAATTTGAAAAATCATTAAGGGAATTAAACCAAAGAATGGCCGGTTATTTTGCGGACGGCAATAAGTTAAGACTATGGAGTCTCGCGAGGGATTATCTTGTAACTTCATTGATAAAAGCCAACAGAGATCTGTCTTTTTTAAACGGTTATTATTCAGGAATAGGACAGATGAAAAACGGCGGATCTTTAGGTTCGTTACTGGTAAAAAGCGACGCTTTACAAAGTAAAAAAACTCTTTTTTCGGTTTTAGAGAACAATCAGATTTATACAAATGCCGAAACTATATTCTATAACGCATGGCTTGAACTAAGCAAAGAAGAAAAAGACGACCTGGAATTTTATGTCATCCTGACATTATCGGGATACGGAAATGATTATATGGCCGGCTTTTCACAGGTGTACACTCTTGATGTGTATAAAAACGCATATAATTATGTTAATGACAGATATTTGTACGCACAGAATCAATTAGACGAATGGTGGAAATCTGTCGGTATTGGTTTATTGATTCCGGGCGCCGGAACCGTAAGAACATTGGCGTACATGGATATGAAGGATGTTAATCAGCTCGCCCTCGGGCGGATTGAACCGGTATTATCTGAAACAAAAAAGAATGTTGAAAAATGGATCGCCGGATTGCGGAAAAATATTTCGTCTATCCAAGACTATGCTTCCGCTTATATTGAGTCCTGTAAAAAACTCGGAATGTTGGAAGGAAAAAAAACAAATGGGGCAAGTATTACATGGTATGACATAAATAATATGCTTTTATTAACCGAAAAATTAAGCGGCGCGGATATTGCCGAGCTTAAAACCTATTGGGAAAAAATGCAGGCGGAATCCGGCGGAAAATTCGTAAACATTCCCAGCGCGCTTGACGGTCTGCTTGAGTGGGCAAGAAATACAGAAAACAGAAACAAAACTGCCCTGGAAACCCGATGGCTTAACGACGCGCAAGTTCAGCAAACAAACGAAAAAAAATATCTTGCCGCCGTTGACGCTTTTTTTGCCGGAACTGTCGACGCTAAAACCTTGAAGACAGCGGCGGAAAACGCTTATGGTAAAAACGCCGCGGCATGGAAAAATCATTATGATAATGTTTACACTGTTTTGCTAAACGATATTTCGATGTACCAAAACGCTAAATTTGATTTCTATTCAGAGTTCAGTATTCTCGGAGACGAAATTACAGTATTGACCGCAAAAACACTGGAGAACAGATACAGGGCGGAACTCGCGGCAAGGGAAATCGAGTGGAGTCTGACGATGCGGGACATAGCTGAAAAGTACAACGAATGGCTTGATTCCGCAGCCCGAATAATTGAAAACGGCAGAACAGACTGGATCGCCGCCGCTGAAAAAATGGAAAACGCCTACAAACAATGGAGAATAAATTTTCAAAACGAATACAACCGTGTCAGCGGCGAATGGGCCGAAGCTTATCTGGCAGGCCTTGAAGATAAGGAAAAATGGCTGGAACAGGCCGCGGCTGCCGTCAATCAGGCGTCCGCGGAATCTTTTTTGCTGCTTGTCGGTACGGAAGGAGAACGGTTATCCAGGTTTATGGATACCAGAGAACCTTTTGGCATCAGGAACGCTGTCCCTGAAGCGGAAACTCTAATGGCGGAACTTTTAAAATCTTCGGGGATTGCCAATATGTACAACGCGTTCGGTTCCATAAACAACATTTCCAATACCGCATCTACTCTTGTAAGGCGCGGCATGGGAGGCGTCACGGTATGGGACGCAGCTCTTACCAGAACAGCGGCCGCTGATTTGAGCAAAAAGACCAATGCTGAAATCGCAGATATGGAATCCAGAAAACTCGCTTATAACATCCGTTTAGTCATTGATGAAGCAATCAAAAATCTGGCAGCAAGCGTGGATTCGGCCAATCAAAATTTCCGGAACAGCATGGATGATATGTTTATTTTTAACGGACTTTGGAAAAGAACCGGAAACAACTACTCAAAAGATATAGTAAAGGGCTCCACGCTTTTTACGCCGGTCATTTCGACATCAGTATTCGTTGACGGTTATAATGATTACAAAATGGAACCTGTATCGCTGCAGACAAAACTGGACGAAGGCTATTTGGCACGTTTGGATACAATGGCAATAAGGGGGTTGTTGGAGAATATCTACATTGAGATAGGTACTATTGCCGAAGAAATATTCGGGATCGGTGAAGACGTCAAGATTATTGAAAAAGCATACGGCGGAAAACGTGAACAATCCCCGGGAAAATTCGGCGCCCATATCGGATATGAGCCGGTCGTTAAACCGGGAAATGAGATAGACATCGCAAACGATTCCATTTTTTATGACAGAGGCGCGGGGGAACTCGGGCGCCTTATGTGCTCGTACATCTATTGGTCAATTACCGACGCGAAAGGAATGGCGGAACTTAACATTCCCGCATGGGACAAGCGGATATGGAATGACGAGGGAAGCTCTTTTAAATCACCCTCTGTTCGATCAACATTTCAGGTTGTCAACGCTGTAGCGGCTACTGTTGTGTCAGCTGTATTTACTTACGGCGCAAGCATTCCCGCGACAATCGGGATTATGGCTCTTAGCGTAGGTATCAATACTTCTGACGATCTGTTTCTTGGAACTCTTGATGTAACATCAGGATATAAAACATTTGACGAAGCGGGTTTTGAATTTGGAAAAACTTTGTTTGCAGAAACCGCAAGCAGTGTGGTTTCCGGACTTTTTAGCGGCATTGGAAGCGCCGGTTCTGTTTTAGGTAACGGGCTTACAAAAACCGCCATGAATAACACAAATACTACAATTGGCAAGGTAATGGTACAAACCGCAATGACAGGAGCACAGACACTCACAACAGGTTTAGTTACCAGTGCAATTAACGGAACCACTTACAGCAGGGATGGAGGCCTGGGTTATTCCGGCGAAATGTTTAAAGCCGGCATGAAAGGCACATTCACAAATACATTGTCATCTATGACGAACATCTTTACCTCTGGAACTCTGCAAGCCATCAACAGCGGCTTTTCTCTGGAAAAATTGACAGGGTTTAACAGCGCAAACAAAACAAACCTTGGAAAACTAAACAACTTCATCGGTTCCCTTGCCGGACAGGGAGTAAACTATGCTCTGGGGGATGACTTTACATTGAATGTTCTCAATCTCGGCTTGTTTTCAAACGGAAGAATTAACAGCGGATTACTAGAACTGCACCTTGGGCGCGACGATACAACAATGAACATCGGCACAGGCGGCGCAAACGTCAGCCTTGAAAATTTAGCCGCTGCTCTCAGAGGCGCACAGGTCTGGAATGTTAATAGCAACATCGGACAATATGTAAAAAACAACGATTTTGATTCGGCAATCGCGCTGCGCGCTCAATACGGTTTTGGAGATATTAAACAAAGGGGCCAATTGTGGGATATACTGAACGGAGGAACGGGAATTTGGACTAATGACGGCGGAGATCTTTCCGCGGAAACCACAATCGTTGATGGGAGAAGAATGATTAATTTGTCAGGTTATCTGCAGGGCATGAGCGCGGAGGAGCAGATGCGCCTAGCGATAATTCTCGGGCATGAAGCGTACAGGGACGGCTATAAAACCGGAGAAATGGATGCGTCTGGAAACATAGTGACATCAGAAAAAAGTTTTGCCGAACTCAAGGAGGCATCAATCGCAAGACTGGCAATGGGAAACCTGATTGGTCAAGAATACAATTGGGTTTTTAATGTAAATATGGATTTTGAATTTGAGAACCTTTTGCTAAACATAGCAAAAGCAACCGGAGATTATTCCTTGTTTGATGATTATTTGCAAATTGTCTATGATAATGATGGGGATTATTTTTGGCAATGGGCAAACACCAACGGCAATTATCAGAATGAAAATGAGCAGTTCAGAAAAATACCGCTCTTTAATGCAAAAACCCAAGACAGGGTAAATGAAATAAACAATCAAAAAAAATTGGAGGCTTTTGAAGAATTCAAATCCGGCCTACCCGAAGAAAGAAGAAACGAGCCCGGTCTCTGGGATGCCTTTAAAGATAACACAGATGAGTTAGAGAAACATGGATACAAACCTGTGAATTTTGAATCTCTATATTTATATGGTTGCAGATTCTTGTCTACTAAATATGCATTGGAGGCTATTACAGGAAATCATTTTGACACAATTCAGCTTCATAACTACATAAAAAACAGTAATCTTTATTCGGAAGAATCAGAACTCTCCAATAATAACATGGCTAAAATTATGAACAATTTAACAGGAGGAGTTTTTACGGTTACAGTTAATGATAATTCAGGAAAACCAAGTGTGGAGCAGCTTTATAAGTTAGCTCAATCACAAGACATGTACCTTGCATGTCTTATGGTTAAAGGCGCATCCGAAGGATCGCATTTTGTGATGGTTTCCGGAATAGATTTTACCTTTGACGAAAATGATAATGTAAATGGGATAAGCCAAGTCCGTGTCGCAAATCCATGGAATGGGAATACTTATACCGGAAGTCAAAGCTACATAATGGATCAAATATATCGATGGGACATTTTCAAAGTGACTCAAAACAGAGCCATAAACAATGCAATAAGCAGTATGATTCTTCGCTCTATAAGCAACAACTTCCAATAAGTAGGGAGTAATGCTAAAAATACGTAAATTAGGAGGAGATGATGAAAAAAACATTTTTATTCATTATGCTATTTGCGGTTTCCATGTCTTTGTGGACATTAGAAAATCACGACTGGCTTACAGAGTTTGACTGGTTTCTTGAAGACGGCAGATATCTCGTAGACCCATCGGCTAAGCAGACCGACTGGATGGGATGGAGAACTCCACTTGGGATATTTAAAAAATTCTATATACCGTCAAACAGTATTTTATATCAGGCACGGCTTGGAAAAGAATTGTTTTTTTTTCGTTATCAGACAGAAGAAAAAGATAAACTATTTCCGATTGGCTCCACAAATGGTACTGTTGTTTACTATATGGTATTCAAAAACAATTATTCCTATTTAAACGGTCAAGAAAGAGTTGGTCAACAGACACATCCCGATTACCCTCTTGTTGGTATTTGGGGCAGCTTGCCATTTTTGAACGAGTACCGGCTGGTTGATAATCCAGCAGATTGTTTGTATTACATGGAAATTGATAGAAAAATTCCCGGCTGGGCAGTGCGCAGTGGAACATATATTTTAAGACAGACAGGGGACAAGGTGTTTGAATCTATTTCATCATTTCCAGATGGCCGCATAAGGGTAGAAATCAGAGATGAAGAACCGCTTTTACTTACA
>JGI24698J34947_10002403_pt1 | contig 10080 bp, 8 predicted proteins | sample TergutMp193P3_FD_34947 | JGI IMG/M metagenome (IMG submission 34947) | reverse complement strand
CAAAGCCGGAGCTTTTGCAATTAGCCCAACCGTTTGACCCTTTAACTTTTTTCCATTAAGGAGATAGCAATGCTTAAACATACCCTTCTCGCCTGCATGACAGCACTGAGCATATCAATACTATCGGCCCAGGAAGAAAAAGCCGCCCAAAAAGAAAAAGCCGCTGAAGAAAAAAGCGCAAAGCTGGAACTGCCTTCAGGGGAATCCATCATGGACAAATACATTGAGGCCGCAGGCGGCATAGAAGCCCATGAAAAGCTCAAAGATACCGTCTTCAGGGGCGTTATAGAGGTAGGCCCTAAGGTTAAAATGGGCTTAGCGATTTACAGCGCCGAACCCAACTTGCACTTGCAGGAAATAGACATACCAGGCATAGGCAAAATGCTTGAAGGCGTAGACGGCAATATAGCCTGGAGCTATAGCGCGATGTCAGGGCCTTCCATAAAGGAAGGCAAAGATGCTGAACGAGCTATGACCAACGCCAAGTTTCACGATTATGACTGGAGGGCAAAATATAGAAGCGCAGAAACCGAAGGCGTGGAAATGGTGGAAGAGGAAGAGTGTTACAAAGTAATACTCACGCCCAGTACAGGCAATCCAGAAACCCATTATTACTCAAGGCAAACAGGCCTGCTGGTCAGGGATGAGAAGATAATTGAGATGGAAGGCGAAAAAATTTCCATTGAAAACATTTTTAAAGACTACAGAAAACTTGACGGCGTAATGACGCCTTTCAAGATGATACAAAGCGGCGCCGGGCAAACTGCGACAATAACATTTACCGAAATAAAAAATAATGTTGATATTCCAAAATCAACATTTGAGCCGCCTGAGGATGTAAGGGCGCTGTTATAGCCATTTGACTTGTGGAGCGGAAGCCGTCTTTGGAAGTCCATTGTGAGGCCGTGTATGCGGCCTCTTATTTCGTTTCTGCTTCAAAATTGCGTTCCGCAATCTTGAAGCAGAAAGTTGTTTTTAAAGCACGTTGTCACTTTTCCCTCGAATGCTTCAGGTTCTATGATGTGATACAATTAGTCCTCCTGCGTTAAGCAGGGCCACAGTAATGGAGAGTTGTCCGAGTGGTTGAAGGAGCACGACTGGAAATCGTGTGTGCGTCACAAGCGTACCGAGGGTTCGAATCCCTCACTCTCCGCCAGTCAAAAAGCCAAAATAGTCCGACACAGTCCAATACACTCAGCAACAGCGCGACTTTTGGTTGTTTTTGTGTCCAGCGCTGTCCAATGTGGTACACTGAAATCTACCCACTTATGGGGGCATGTAGAATTATGGCAAATCGTAAACTATTGAAGTAAGAGCTAATAGCAAAACCTCCGGCTTTGCCGGAAACGCGGACGCCATATCCGCATTTTTCAGGAATTGCACACTGGCGCACGATGTTTCCAGGAGGTTTTGCAATTACCTCGTAACAGAGAATATTGATACAGTTCGATTACCTCTCTCCGGAGTTTCCGCCATGCCCCACACACACCTTTCGCCGCTGGCGCCGCGCAGGGCTACAAGGCAGGTTTCCGTTGGAGGCGTGCTGGTTGGGGGCGGTGCGCCCATCAGCGTGCAATCCATGACGAAAACCGATACCAGGGATTTGGAAGCCACCGTAAAGCAAATACACGACTATGCCGCTTCCGGGTGTGAAATCGCACGGGTTTCTGTGCCCACTCCAGAAGCCGCCGGGGTTTTCCCTGAAATATGCGCCAGGTCTCCAATTCCGGTGGTGGCGGACATCCACTTTGATCACAAACTGGCCCTGGCGGCGGCGGACGGGGGCGCGGCCTGTCTGAGAATCAATCCGGGTAATATCGGCGGTCAGGACAGGGTGAAAGCCGTTGTGGAAAAAGCCGGGGCTAAGGGAATACCGATACGCATTGGCGTAAACGCAGGAAGCCTTGAGGGCGACCTGCTGGAAAAATTCAACGGTTGCGCCACGCCGGAGGCCATGGTCGAGAGCGCCATGCGCCACATCGAACTATTGGAGCGCGAGGACTTTTACGACATAAAAATCAGCCTCAAGGCCTCAGACGTAATCAGAACCGTGCAAGCTTACCGTTTGATGGCTAAGCTCGTGGATTACCCATTTCATTTAGGAATAACCGAGGCAGGCGTCATTTGGGGCGCAACCATAAGAAGCAGCGCGGGCATGGGTATTCTGCTGGCCGAAGGCATAGGGGATACCATTCGCGTTTCCCTCACAGGCCCCGGCGAAGAAGAGTGTAAGGTGGGACACGAACTGCTGCGCTCACTAAACCTGCGGCGGGGCGGTTTCAGGCTGATAAGCTGCCCTGGCTGCGGAAGGCTCCAGGTTGATATTCGTAGCCTGGCTAATGAAATAGAAAATAAGCTGCAATCCATAAATGCCGATGGCTATACATTCGCCGTCATGGGATGCGCCGTGAATGGCCCAGGGGAGGCCAGGGAAGCCGACCTGGGCGTGGCGGGAGGTTCTGGTGAAGGACTGCTGTTCCGCCGGGGCCAACCGTTGCGCAAAGTCAAGGAGGAAGACATAGTGAGAGTTTTTATTGAAGAGGCCCAAAACCTGGTGAACGGAAATGGTACGTAAAGTGGCTATACTCAATTGGATTTGGAACCACCTTTGGTTTTGCGCAATCGGCTATTTGTTGCTGGAAAGCCTTTTGCCGGCGGCTTTTCAGCCCACGGCCTGGATATTGAGGGGCGGTATCCGCGCTTATCAGATGGTTTTGAGTCCGGCTGTTCCAACGGTTTGCAGGTTTCAGCCAACGTGCAGTCAATATGGGCTTGAAGCCATACGCAAATACGGTACTATTCACGGCGGTGTTTTAACAGTCTGGCGAATACTGAGGTGTAACCCGTTCAGCAAAGGCGGGGAAGACCCGCTGATATGAATGCTTTGTCTTGTTGAGCAGCCAGGCCGCGCCATCGCTTCACAAGCTATTGTTAGTCTGCGAAGCGCAACGGGAGAGGTCGGTGTAAGGATGCAGATGGCGTTGCTGAGATGTGGTTTGAGTTTGGGCCAGGATGCCGAATTTATTTCTGCCGATACAGTAAGATAATCGTTGTGCTGCTCATTGGCAAAAGCGCCTGAAAGAGAGCTGGCGCAGGCTTAACTATTTAGAGGTGTATATTTTGCGCGACTTACGTTCCATGCCAGTTTGGGGATTTTTTAGCGCCCTTTGGGGGCTGGGCACTGTGGTTCTGACTGCCATCGCCATTTTTGCCGCCGCGCCTTTTATTGGGGCAAAGAGGGCTTTTTTTGCCATCGGTAAATTGTGGGCTAGGCAGCAGTTGTGGCTCTGCGGCGGCTCGTGGCGTTCAAGGGGGTGGGAGCGTGTGCCCGAAGACATCAGGAATGGCATTGCTTCGGCAATTTTTATGTCCAACCACGAAAGCCTTTTAGACCCCCCGCTGCTCATGGGCGCCATTCCGGTACCAGCCGTGTACATCGCAAAAAAAGAGCTAAAGCGTGTGCCGTTTGTAGGGTGGGCCGCCTGGGCAGCCGGAACGATATTCATTGACAGAAGCAACCGCGAAAGAGCGGCGCTCAGCATAGCAAAAGCTGCGGAGCAAATAAGGCAGGGCAAAAACGTGGTGATTTTTCCGGAAGGAACGCGCACCAGAGACGGCCGGATAGGCAAATTCAAAAAAGGCGGCTTCAGCCTGGCCGTCAAGGCGGGCGTCCCGATAATCCCCATGGCAACCGTTGGCGGCTGGGACGTTCTGCCAAGAGGGGCGTTGAGTTTCAGACCCGGCGTGCTTAGCGTCATCTTTGGGGATGCCATTTATCCAAACGATTACGACACAAATGAAGACCTGATGCTTGATGTCGAGAGGCGGATAAGGGAAATGGCGGGCGCTGCGCGCCCAGGGGTATAGTAATATCGGCTGTAGTAGCCATTATCAGGACGCTTAATGGATTTTGAAAGTTTGGCAAGGGCAAAAAACGAGCTGGCGCCTAGAATCAGCCAGTTGGTCGGGCATCTCGACCCTGAGCGCAAGGCTCTTGAATTGGAACAAATCGAAGAACAGGCGGCGCAGCCAGGGTTCTGGGACGACCCCGAAAGGGCCAAGCCGATATTAAAAAAGCGCGGCATTCTGACAGATGACGTTGATGCGGCAAAAGGCCTGACGGCCGGGCTGGAAGACTTGGAGACAGCCCTTGAGCTATCCAGGGAAGACGCGGAGATGCTTTGCGAAGCTGAAGCCATGGAAATACGGCTAAGGGAACAGGTTGAGGCGGCGGAATTGCGCATGATGCTCTCCGGCGACCTGGATCAAAACAACGCCATACTATCCATAGCCCCGGGGGCAGGAGGCACTGAAAGCTGCGACTGGGCGGCTATGTTATTGCGAATGTACCTGAGATATTGCGAGTCCAGGGGCTGGAAGACAGAAATCATAGACTATCAGGACGGCGATGAGGCGGGCGTAAAGGGTGTGACGGTGATGGTGTCGGCCCCATACGCGTACGGCTATTTGCGGGCCGAGGCCGGCGTTCACCGCCTTGTCAGAATCAGCCCGTTCGACGCCGCCAAGAGGCGGCACACCAGCTTTGCCGCCGTTTATGTCTCACCGGAGCTTGATGACGCCATTGACGTTGATATTCCAGAAAAAGACCTGCGAATAGACGTATTCCGTGCCAGCGGCGCGGGCGGCCAGCACGTAAACCGCACAGAGTCCGCCGTGCGCTTCACACATTTACCCACGGGCATTGTCGTAAGCTGCCAGAACGAGCGCAGCCAGATTCAAAACCGCGCCACGGCGTTGAAGGTGCTGAAAGCCAGGCTCTTTGAGCTTGAACAGCGAAAGCTCCAGGAAAAAATCACAAACGCCTCGGGCGAAAAGGCGGACGTGGCCTGGGGCAGCCAAATCCGCAGCTATGTCTTGCAGCCATACCAAATGGTGAAAGACCACAGGACGCAATTTGAAACAAGCCAAACCCAAAAAGTGCTGGACGGCGATTTGGATGGATTCATACGCACGCAGCTTTTGGCAAAGAGCAGGCTATAGAGCCTGCGATGCCGTATCCGCAACTGGGGCTGGAAGTCCCCCCAATACCGGAATTTGCGCAAGGCTTTCATAGAGTCGCCTGCTGAACAGCTTTTGATAAACCATTTCTTGATTCAGCGCGGTATATGCCCTGTGCGCTCCCAGCGGGTCCAGCGGAAAAAGTTGCGCGCGCCGTCCCAGTAATTTTGAAGAAGCTCCACCGGGTCGTTTGGCACAATGGCGTTTTCATAGTCCGTGCCTTTTTCCCGATAACTCCACCACACCATGAAGGGGCGGCCCCTCAGGTGGTCAAGGGGCAAAAAGCCCCAATAGCGGCTGTCGCTGGAATTATCGCGGTTATCGCCAATGGCCATCACATGACCCGGAGGTACCGTCACAGGCCCTAAAAAATCGCGGAAACCGCCCATTATCGGAAGCATATCCTGCTGATTGGTTCTCTGTACCACGGGGTCAATGTATGGCCAGTTTGAAAGCCCCCCTGATCCCGGCGATTCAACGTATCCCGCGTATCTTTCCGGCGGCCAGGGGCCTGCCTCCGGCTCGGCGGCCCTATCCAGGGAGATATCGCCCAAAAGATGGTACTCCCAGGGGCCTGTTATCATTTTTCCGTTGACATATAAACGCTTGTTGCGAAATTCAACCGCATCGCCCGGCATTGCCGCGCAGCGCTTTACATAGTCCTGGTTTCTGTCCATCGGGTAGCGGAACACGATTATGTCGCCGCGCTCTACCTTTCTCATGGGAAATAGCGCGGATTCCCAGTTCCATTGGGGAACGGCAAAGATAAACTTGTTTACCAGCAGGTGATCCCCTATCATCAATGTGTTTCTCATTGACGCGCTTGGGATGGTAAAATTTTGCGCCACAAAGGTTTTAAAAAACATTATCAGAATGGTTACAAAGCAAACTATTTCCAGGTTGTCCCTGATGGCGCCCTTTTGCGCCCCGGGGGGCAGGGCGGATTCGTCATTATCTTTTTTATCCTTGGCCATTTACGCTCCTGGTTAAGGCCGCGCCTGCTTTCACCGCAGCCCTCTGTTGAACTTTGCCATCAGGTCGTCAAGGGTGGCTGAAGACGGGGGCGGCTGATTTTCTTTGCGGGCGGCGTCCGCCTTCGGCTTTAAAGACCGCTCTTCCTGTTGTCGCGCTGACGGGCGCAGTGGACTTTCTGGTATTTCTGGACGCGGAGGGCGCTCGGCTCGCTCACGCGATTCTGAGCGCTCTGGACGTTCCATGCGGCGCGGACGTTCCTGGCGCTCTGTCGGTTCCGCGCTTTGGGCCTCGTCTTGCTGGCGTGTTGGCGGCTTTGGCTTTTTTTGTCGCTGGCGGCGCGGCGGACGTTCAATTTGGGGCTGGCCTTCCTGGCCAGGTTCTTCCCGCCTTGGTCTGGCGTGGCGGCGGGGGGGCGGAGTTCCCTCCTGGGCAGGCGGGCCTGGCAGCAGCGCCTTGATGGACAGGCTAACCCGCTTTGCCTCGTGGTCGAGGGCTAATACCTTCACCCTGACGGGCTGGCCAACGGTGAGCGCGTCGCTGGGGCGCTTGATATATTTGTGGCCGATTTCAGACAGGTGAACCAGACCGTCCTGATGGACGCCTATATCAACAAAAGCCCCAAAATCAGTGACGTTTGCGACGATGCCCTGAAGCTCCATGCCTACTTCCAGGTCGGCGGGTTTGTGGATGCCCTCGTTAAACCTTACGATTTCAAATTTTTGTCTTGGATCCCGCCCCGGCTTTTTAAGTTCAGCGATGATATCAGTGACGGTTTCAACGCCAAAGCGCTCATCGGTGAACATCTTTGGATCCAGCGAATCCAATAACGCCTCATTGCCGATGAGTTCGGGCACTGTTTTGCCCGCAAGCTGGCAAATGCGCTGCACCACGGGGTATGATTCGGGATGCACGGCGCTGGCGTCGAGGGGGTTTTCTCCCCCCCTGATACGCAGGAAACCCGCCGCCTGCTGGAATGCTTTTTCACCAAAGCGGGGCACGTCCATCAGTTGTTCCCGCTTGTGGAAGGCCCCGTTTTCGTATCTCCACTGGACGATGTTTTTCGCTAATGCTTCGCCGATGCCGGAGACATAGGACAACAACTTAAAGGACGCGCTGTTTAGGTCAACGCCAACGCGGTTGACGCACGATACGACGGAATCGTCCAAACCCTTTTTGAGATGGGTTTGATTTACGTCATGCTGGTACTGGCCGACGCCTATGCTTTTTGGCTCAACCTTTACAAGCTCGGCCAGCGGGTCCTGGAAGCGGCGCGCTATGCTGATTGCGCCTCTGGCCGTTAAATCAAGGTCGGGGAATTCTTCCCGGGCTATCTCGGAGGCCGAATAAACAGAAGCCCCGGCTTCGCTGACGCTCACAACGGCGATGTTTTCGCGGCCGCTATCAAGAAGCCACTGCTGAATGACGGCTTCGGTCTCTCGCCCGCCCGTGCCATTGCCTATCGCTATTGTTTCAAGAGGGTACTTGTTTGCCAATTCGTCCAGCGCGGCCTTTGTGCCTTCCAGGTCTCTCTTTGGCTCAAGGGGGTACACCGTGGCTGTTTCCATGAACTGGCCCAGGCGGTTTATGATGGCCAGTTTGCAGCCGGTGCGGATGCCTGGGTCGATGCCAAGAGTGCACATTTGTCCGGCGGGCGGGGATAACAAGAGATTGTTCAGGTTGGTTTGAAATACCTTGATGGCGTCAACGTCGGCCTTTTTCTTTGCTTCGATGCGGACGTCCGTTTCCAGCGTAGGCGCAAGGAGGCGATCGAACGCGTCTTCACAAACAGCGTGGAGGTTGGCTCTGTACATAGATTTTGGATTGACAGCCACCTTGGATACCAGCGCCGTCGCCAGGCGTTCCCTGTCGTTGGTCAGTTTTACCGTGATTATATTTTCCTTTTCGGCGCGCCTTATCGCAAGCACCCTGTGGGGCGGGATTTTGTGTATAGGCTCGGAATAGTTCCAATAAGACTTGAAGCGCAGCGCCTCCTGGCTCTCTTTGCGCTCTTCGCGCAGCTGGCTGGTAAGCACCCCGCGGTCATAAAATTCCTGGCGCAGCCAGGCTCTTATGTCGGCGTCTTCGGCGAGCCGTTCAGCCAAAATATGTCCGGCGCCTTCCAGACAATCCGATGGCGTCCGCAAGCCCTCCTGTTCTTCCTTTACGTATGGCGAGGCCAGCATTAGGGGGTCTGCCCCTGTTTCGTCCGCCAAAAGTTCATTAAGCAGCGTTTCCAGGCCGAGTTCTTTGGCAATAGTAGCCTTTGTGCGCTTTTTGGGCTTATAGGGCAGGTAAAGGTCTTCCAGTTCTGTTTTTGTCCAGGCGTTTTCGATTTTGGATTTTAATTCAGGCGTTAGCTTTCCCGCCTTATCAATGGTCTTTAGTACTGTCTCGCGCCTTTCCAGCAAGTCCTTGAAGTAGGTCATTCTGTCTTCTATGGCGCGAATAGCCACTTCGTCCAGCGAACCCGTGGCTTCCTTGCGGTAGCGGGCGATGAAGGGCACCGTGTTCCCGTCGTTCAACAGGGCCATGACAGATGTAACGCCTGCGCGGGGCAGGGACAGCTCCTGACAAATGCGATCAACTACCAGATCCACGGCAAATTTCCTTTCACTTTCCACCTGCGCCCACGATGGGGGCAAACTGCCATCATACCGCAGCTTGAGTTATGCGGATAATGGTTAATGACAATACTATACTCAACTGGCGTAAAAAATGGGACAGGCTTTATCATTCCGCGTTATTCCGCTAAATGCCTGCACGTTCTCCAGATCACAAGCAATTCATCCAGCAACCGCCCAAATTCTGAAAGACGCATGGCGTTTGGGCCATCACTTAGCGCTTTTTCGGGCGCTTCGTGTACTTCAAAAAAGAAGCCGTCCACGCATGTAGCCGCAGCCCTCGCGAGTGTGGGGATCATTTCTCTTGCGCCGCCCGTGGCGTTTCCCAGGGCGCCGGGCTTTTGAACGCTGTGGGTGGCGTCAAATATCACAGGGCAGCCTGTCTTGCGAAGGTGGGGAAATGACTGAAAATCCACCACGAGGTTTCCGTAGCCAAAGGAGCTGCCCCGCTCTGTCGCCCAAACGGCGCCAGCCTGGGGCGCCGACCTGACCTTTTCTACGGCGTGGCCCATTTCCCATGGGGCCAGAAACTGCCCCTTTTTGATATTGACTGTTTTTCCTGTGGTGGCGGCGGCCAGCAGCAGGTCTGTTTGGCGGCAGAGAAAAGCGGGAATTTGCAGTACGTCAACGGCGGCGGCGGCCAGCAGACACTGCTGGGTTTCGTGAACGTCCGTGAGAACGGGAATATCAAGGGCGGATCGGATTTCAGCCAAAACGTCCAGGCCCTCGGCGATATTTGTCCCTCTGTAGCTGTGAAGGCTGGTGCGGTTTGCCTTATCAAAGCTGGCCTTAAAAACAAGCGGTATGCCCCTTTGCGCCGCTATGGCCTTTAGTTCTTTAGCCAACCCTGTAGCGTGTTCTCTGCTCTCCAGCACACATGGCCCGGCTATCAGAAAAAAGCTCTGCTCGGTGAATGGCGCGTGAAAGTTCATAAGCGGCTCCGCTGTTAGTATACTCAATCAGCAAGGCAACGATAGGATAAGCCATGACTAAATCGCTTTTGGACGACGACCTCAACAGGAGAATCATTGCCTGCCTTCAACAGGAAGGGCGTATGAGCCACGCCGAATTGGCCGAGCGCTTTGAGGGTTTTAGTGTTGCTACAAACAATTGGTTTTCCCCAAAGCCCCCATTTTGTGTTTATCTCGCATCGGCGTTTCATCCCTCTGCCAGCATCCTCAGCCACACGCCCTTTAAGTAAAATCCCTCCGGGTGGTTCAGGCCGTAGGGGTGATCCGGCGGCTGACCCAGGTGGGCTATAACCTGCGCTTCGCGCCCTGCTTCCAGGCAGGCCGTCCAGACGGCTTCCTGAAAACGCGACCTGTCCATGTGCTGACTGCATGAAAAGCAAAAGAGCATTCCACCCTGTGCCGTAGCCCGCGCTCCCAGGCGGAATACGTCTTTGTACGCTTTGAATGCGCTGGCTATATCCTTGCGCTGTTTGGCAAAGGCCGGTGGGTCAACC
>JGI24698J34947_10002402_pt1 | contig 10081 bp, 9 predicted proteins | sample TergutMp193P3_FD_34947 | JGI IMG/M metagenome (IMG submission 34947) | reverse complement strand
CTGCGCGAGTTTAGCGACACCAGTCAATTCATCATTATTACGCACAACAAAAAAACCGTAACGGGAGCCGGGACTCTCTTGGGCGTTACCATGGAAGAGTCAGGCGTAACAAAACTTATCGCTATCCGCCTTGAACATGAGGAGCTGGCTATCGTGGAATCGGAACCGCCCCAGAGCGAGTTGTGGGACGCGGACGGCAAGTTTGAAGAAGAGGACGTTCCTCACGAAGACGGAAGGGAATTGCCAATCGGCGTAAATGACCCGAAGAAAGTTACCAATGCGCAGTTAAGGCCGATCAGGTCGCGCCCTTCGACATAAGCCTATTTTACAACAGCGGAGAACCGTATCTGCCTGTGTATTCTGTTATCGGCAACCCTATGTTTACCAATGGATTTTTCCGCGTTTGCAATGCGCAGTTCCGGTGTTGGGTGCGTCTTGTTAAAGCCCCCGGCACGGCCGCTTTGCACGCGGTTCAATTCCTTGAGCATATCGAGCAGTCCCGACGGACTGTAGCCTGCGGAAGCCAGAAGACTTAACGCGGTATTGTCGGCATCGTACTCCTGATCACGGGAATAACCGTTATTAACAAGTGTGGTTATTATTTCGCCAATCGATTCGTTAAAGACGTCGGTCAATTGATTAATGTTCATCCCGCCTGCCGCGCCGGCGGCAACTCCCGCGGCGGATGTTCCGGTTACCAAAAGCGCTTGTGTTATGCGGCTTGTCTTAATAGCCTTGATACTGTGCTTTAACTGAATGTGAGCAATTTCGTGGGCTATTACTCCGGCAAGGGCGTCTTCCGATTTCGCCGCGCTAATTAAGCCTCTGGTAACAAAGATATGCCCCCCCGATGTGGCAAAGGCGTTAATTTCATTGCTGTCTAAAATGGCGACATGATAGCCGTTGTAAATATTTGGTCTTGGTGAATTGATAACGATTGCATTGCAAATAAGATTAAGATAGATAGTTAAATTCTGATTCCCGTTCCATAATTTATAAGTAGAAAGAATATTCGCGCCTACCGCACGGCCGATGTAATACTCCTGTTCGGGGGTTATTTCTTCCGCAGCACTGCCTAAGGCCGCGCTGGATTTGGAAATTGCGTCGGCTGTGTTTTTATCGATTACTCCGGCCGCTCCGGCTATCTGTGCGCCGACGCCCGCGATTTCCGCCAAAGACGAGCAGGAAACAAAAGCGGCAAAAACGGCGATAGTTAATAAAACAACGATGATTTTCGCTTTCATTGCTCATTCCCCCATCGAAAGACGTCCGTCTTCCAGGAATGTTTTAAGATTATTCTCGCTCACCGTTAAAGCTTCGACCCTATCAACATCCGCATAGTTAAGATTTCCTTTCGCTTTGTAAGCGTTCTCAACTTCCTGATTAAATCCTTTTCCGGCAAGAGCGACTTCCCTTGCCGACGCGGTGCTTGTGTTCCCCGACACAATCTGCTTTGCGGAAAGATTAGCCGCCGCTATCCAACCGCTCAGCGAGGAATTTGCGGCGCTTCTAACCTGCACATATTTGCCGCTGACTTGCAGAACTGTAACGCGATCCCCGTAATTTACAAGACCGTTAGTCCTTGCGAAAAATCCCGTGGAAGCTTTCAGAGCGGCGCTTTTTACCGCCACGTACATAGTGCCTCCGCTGGAAGCCTGCGCCGCAGAAAGACTGACGATGAACAGCGAAAAAATTAGAACCATTGCCGGTTTTTTCATCTTTACACCTCGTTAAAAAAGTTATATTCCCGCTTTCAAAAATGGTCAACTATAATCAGCCGCTATTTTTCTGTTAAGTTATCCACCCCGTTGTCCCATGTTTTTTCATCAGGAGGAGCGCCTGAAAATTTGACGCACCTGTCAAGATATTTCTTTGCAGTCAAATCCGCGCTGTTCTTTTGGCAAATTGCCTGAAAGATATTCTGCGCCGCAGAAAAATCCCGCTTTTCATAAAAGCTAAAACCCTGCTCCCAGCTTTTTACCATTGCGGACAATTCAGGCGGCGCTTCTGACGCGGTATCCAAAAGCTCGTAGAGCCGCAAGGGTGTGTTGATCCCTACGACGCGCACCCTGCTCAAAGGACGCAGAACAAACTCATCGCCAATGTGTGCGCGGGTGTACTCGCTTATTAAAATACCGCCTGTGTCGTACTGTTTGTTAACTCCCTCAAGCCGCGCCGCCAGATTTACGGCGTTTCCCATAATTGTGTAGTCCATTTTATTTGGCGTGCCCATATTGCCGACAACCATATCGCCCGTATTAATACCCAGCCTTGTAAAAAGAGGGCAAGGGTCATCGGCGCTTTTAATAATTTTTTTTACAGCTAACGCTTCCATCACTTTTGCGGTAACAAGACCCTGCGCCAGCGCGTCGCGGTTAATTTCCGCCTCGGCCTTTTTCATGTTTACGGCGGCGCGGCAGGCAAGGGAGGCGTGGTTATCCATGTGAATCGGCGCACCAAAGAAGGCGATAATCGCGTCTCCTTCGTACTTGTCGATTGTCCCCTGGTTATCAAGCACGATGTTGCTCATTCTGGTTAAATAAAAATTGAGCAGTTCTACAAGTTTTTCAGGGTCTCCAAGAGCTTCCGAAATTGTAGAAAAACTGCGCACATCCGTAAAAATCGCGGTCATCTCCCTCTTTTCGCCGCCAAGCTTTAGCTGGGAAGGGTCGGCGATTATCTGCTCAATGACTTTGGGCGAGAGGTACTGGGAAAACGCCGACTTGATAAAGCGCTTGTCTTTGCCCTCCGTCGCGTAATTGTAAAGCGTTACGGTGATAAAGGCGGCGAAAATTCCGGCAAGGTATATCACCATTGGAACCCAAAAACCGCCCCACTGGTAGACTGCAAAAGAGCCGATAATTAACACGGCAATAACAATAACCATTCCGCTCAAAGAAACTGGAATACGGTGCGAAAACATCGCGAGAAACACTACCGCCGCAACTACAGCCAGAAGAAAGAGAAGGTTCAGCCACAAGGGGCTTTCGCGGATAAAGTCTCCCTGAAGCAGATTGTCAAGCATTGTTATGTGACAGCCCATTCCCGGATAATGCGAAGAAATCGGCGTGCTGAAAAAATCGAAAAGCCCCGGCGCGTAAAATCCGAAAAAGACAAAGCAGTCCTTAAAATTGTCAGGCATCAGCAGGGGTTCTTCACCCTTCTTTAACGCTTCGGCACTTTGCAGAATATTCATTGCCCTGTAGGGAAAATATCTATCCAACTCGCCCCGGAAACGCAGAAGGGTAGCCCCGTCTTTATCGACTGGAACGGAATAAGTTCCCCACTTGATTGTTTTGCTTTTTTCATCGTAGCTGATCCGCCGTCCCTGCCCCGAAGTAATAAGCGAAGCTGCGGAAAAACCCGGCAAAGCCCTGTTGTCAAACATGGTAAACAAACGCGCCCTACGGATTATGCCGTCCGAGTCGGCTTTACCGGTTACAGAGCCTAAAGCCCCGGCCGTTTCCCTCAACTCCTGAATGGGAAACTGCGCCCTTTCAACCTTGCCGACGCTGAACTTTTCCAACATGGGGCCGAAGTTTTCAGTTTGAAACAGCGGCACATTAAGACCGTCCGGCCATGAACGGGTGTCCCCTGTCTGACTGCTGAAAAAGACCGTCTGTATAACACGGCCGAAGTTTTTTGAGGCTTCGGCAAAAGAAGCGTCGTCTTGGCTGACATTGCGGTATACCGAAGGCTCTGAAAAAATTACGTCGAAGGCGATGGATTTAGCATCGCCCAGATTCATGTAATCTACAATTTCGGCGTATGCCTGCCGAGGCCACGGCCAGCCCCAGCCGCGTTCTTTCTGGGCCCAGTCCAGGCTGTTCTGATCCAAAAGAATCACAATAATGTCGTCTGAGGGACGGGAAAACGGGGTATTGGCCCAGAACTTGACCCGCATATCGTAGGATTTATATTCCAGAAAATGAAAGACCCCCAAAAGGTACAGGCCGGTAATCGCCAAAAACACTATAACTGTTATTATCAATGCGGCAAATTTCTTTCCTATTTTCCGCTTTTTGCCCATATTTAACCCCTGTGAGCAAGTATAACATAAAACAAACTGAAAAGAGCCGTCCTTTCCCTCTGGAAAAACCTCATTTTATGCATAATAATTAAAAGATAGGCTATTACAGGAGTTTAGCATGGATTTTATAAAACAAAGAAAATTTCCGTACAAATTGATATGGATTTCAGCAACCGCCGCATTCTGCGTATTGTTTACCTTCGCCCTTATTCCGGGAGCCGCGGCACAGCCAATCAGTGAAAACGGCAATAACAACGTAAATCCGTATTCGGAAACGCGAAAATATTTTTCCACAATGCAGAACGTTTTCGATTTTATCCAGCGTTACTATGTAGACGAGGTTGATCCGCAGGTTTTATTCGAAGGGGCAATGCACGGCATGTTAAACTCCCTTGGAGACCCGTACTCATCATTTTTAGCGGAATCCGAAATGAAGGACTTAAACGACACCACCCGCGGGAGCTTTGGCGGCGTCGGCCTTAACATCACGCAGTCTGTAGGAGCCAGGCCGGACGGAAAACCTCGTTATGTTGAAGTTGTCTCTCCCATAGAAGACACTCCCGGCTGGCGGGCAGGAATCAACCCCGGCGACTTTATCGCCGAAATAGACGGAACTCCCACGGACACGCTGTCGATGGATGAAGTGCTGGCAAAGCTGAGGGGAACGCCTGGGGAAATTGTGAAGCTTCTGATAAAGCGCGGCGAAAAACTTGAGTTTCCGGTTACAATAACCAGAGAGGAAATTGAAGTGCCCACCGTCAAACACGCGATGATTGGCGACACCGCCTACTTAAAACTGCTCACCTTTACCCCTATGACAATAGAAAGAACAATTGGGGCTATCAACGATTTCCGCGCCAATAATTACAAAGGCCTGATCCTCGATCTAAGAAATAACTACGGCGGTCTTTTGGAATCCGCAATTGACATTTCAAGCATCTTCCTGAACGGCGGGCTTGTGGTCAGTACCAAGTCCAGAACCCGCATTGAAACGCGGGACTTTAAAACAAGGCGGCCAATGCTTATCCCCGCCGAGATTCCCGTTATTGTTTTGATAAACAGAGGCTCCGCTTCCGCGTCCGAAATTGTCGCAGGAGCACTCAAGGACAGGGGCAGGGCTTTTCTGGTCGGCGAAAAAACTTACGGCAAAGGATCGGTCCAGCAGGTACACCGCCTGGAAAACTCAGGCTTTAAGCTGACTACCGCCCGTTACTATACGCCCAGCGATGTGAACATCGATAAAATCGGTATTCCGCCCGACCGCGAGGTGAAATTCCCCGAATACACGGATGAGGACGCGGTAAAATTGAACGAGCTTATCAACGCGAATAAGATTCCCGAATTTGCCGCGACTAATCAGCAGGCTGGCACTGCGCAGATTGAAGCGTTTGCTGCAAGTCTTGAAAAGGAGTACCACCTCAATGTGTCCCTGCTAAAACGGATGATCCGCAATGAAATGCACAGAACAAGCCTCGCCCCGGTTTACGACATGGAATACGATGTTCAACTGCAGGAAGCCGTCAACATTATAAGAAGCGACAACTATCCAAGCCTGATGAAAACCACAAAAACCCTCAAGACCCTGCAGGAAGAAGCAGAGGAAAATTTACCTCTCGCCTCTTGATTTACTGAGGCATTTGTGAAGCGCCCGTGAAGCAGTTTATCTTGAGCAAAGAGCCGGACAAAGATGGAATTGTCCGGCTTGAGGGCGACGATTACCGCTACCTTGTCCGAGTGCGCCGCCTTGCCGTGGGGGAGTTTTTTCCCGCGCTTCTGCCCGACGGCGCGCAAACGCTGGTTCAGGTGCTTGCAATCGACCACGGAGTTTTAACGGGAAAGTGCGCGGACAAAACAGCCTTGGATGCCTGCGCCGTTTGCGCGCCGTCGGGACTGCCGCCAATCATTTTGTTTCAGGCCCTGCCCAAGGGCGAGAAAATGGACTTAATCGTGCGCCAGGCGGCGGAGGGCGGAATTACAGAAATTGTCCCCTTTACATCCGAGTTTTCCGTAGCCAAAACAAGCACCGCAGGGCAGAAATTTTCACGCTGGGAACGCATAGTCAAAGAGGCAAGACAGCAGAGCGGTTCAAAAATCGCGACAGCCCTCCGCCGCCCGACAGGGACGCAATGCCTTACAATAAACGAACTTCTTGAATACTGGGATAAACTTAAAACCGACGGCGCACTGGGACTGTTATTTCATCACCAAAAGGGACTTGCACAGGAGAGCCTTCACCGTTATCTTGATATTGTTCCCCCCGTTGTTGCTTTGGCAGTCGGGCCCGAGGGAGGCTTTTCCGACAGGGAAGCGTCTCTCTTTCTGGAAAAGGGCTTAAAGCCATTCACTATCGGGGACACTATTTTACGGACGGAAACAGCCGCTCTTTACTGCGCGGCGGCGGTTCGTATTTTATTACTGGAGAGAAATTCGTGGCAGTTGAAATAAGTGAAATACGGCAGCGTATAACCCTGCTGAAAGTGCCTATTGATATTATCGCCCCGGAACATCTTGGCGCCGTAGTATACGATTTGCTGAAACAGGCAAAGGAACAGAACAAAGAGCAAAATATCGTGCTTCTTTCCCTATGGGATTTACTTCGCGCCAGAAGAAGCGGAGAGTACCGCAGTTACATTTTAAGAGCCGCGCTTGTCATTCCCATTTCAAAAAGCCTGATCAGCGGAGCTAAATTCCTTACCGGAAAAAAGCCGACCCGCTACATGCCTTTCGATTTTATAATCAGTCTGCTTACCATTTTGGAACAGCGTGAATTTTCCTGCTATCTTTTGGGAGGCAAAAACAAAATCCTTTTAAAAGCGGAAAAAAACCTCCGGCAGACTTTTCCCAGACTGCGCATTGTCGGGCGCTTTCCCGGCTCTTTCAGGCGGCAGGAAGAAGCCACTATTATCAAGGCAATTAAAAAAGCGTCGCCGTCCCTCCTGCTGGCAGGCAAGGGCATAAGGGGCGAAGAGCGCTGGATTGCCAGAAACAACCTCGCGCTTGGAACAGGGGGCCTGCGGCTTTGGTGCAGTGACATTTTCGATGTTTTCGCCGAAAAGAAAAGGCACCCGTCGCGGACAGCTTTTGAAAACGGATTTGAATGGATAGGCTACTGCTTCCAGAAGCCGTTAAAATTTTTTAGAATTTTCCCGTATACGCGCTACAAATTTTTGCTGTTGATTTACAAGATTTTTTTCAGGGACAAAAGCTAGCTCTTCTTACTGGTACATTATAACATAGGGCCGCGGATTAAGATCATACACATCTTTCGGCGTCATCAGCGGATTGTCGTATCCCGCGCCCGGTATCCCAAAATTGTAAAACAGCTTAAAACCTTTAATCGGCATATTGGAAGCCTGCGCGTTAAAGGCGTAAGAATCGCGCTTCATCCCCGGATGGCCGAAACCGTCGGCGCAGTGAATAAGACGCACTCTTTTAAAATTACTCTTCACTTCCATGCGGTTTTTTATCATCACGTAATTAAATTGATGAATAACCAACATGCGCTCGCCGGGAATATTATTCGCTATTATGTAATCTTCCATAACCTGCTGTGCGCGGTTTAGCTCTTCGGCCGCAACGCTTCCAATATCCACCATCGGCTTTTTAGTGCGCCATTCGGGATCAAGGGCAAGGTGCACATTGGGATAGCGAAGCCAGGGGAGCATCCTTTTCAGGGAATCCACCGGGTCGTAACGGCCGATCTGGTGATCGATAAAAACCAAAATATCGTTCTTAAGACCGTACTCGATATAGCGCGTTAAAGTTTCGCTCCCCAATATCCCGATTTCACCCTCCGGCCAGACAGTTCCGTAAATCAGGTAAAACGCCTTGCGCACCTTGCGCCCGCCGCTTACCGCTTCGTATTCTTTGACAAGAGCGGAGAGCTCCCTATCCAGATCTTCTATCGAGTAACGTCCCAAAATACCCATATTCCGCGAATTGGGATGTCCGTAAAAAGCCAGAATATCGTAATTCAGCAAAATCGATCCGTGGTTTTCGATAATTTGGCTGAAGCTCTCGAACTCGTCTTTGGTACTGACCCAATAGGGGCGGGAAATGTCAGATTTCCTTACGTTGTTGATCGTATCGTAAAAATAAATATTTGGAAAAAGCGAACCGCTCCTTAACAGCTTTTCAACTTCAGGCGAAGTTAAAGGATGAGCCTGCGCCGCGGCCGCGCAAAAAATCAACGGTAAAATTATCGCAAAGAAAAAATTATTTTTTGAAAACATATTTATTCTTTATCGGCAGAAAAAGGCGATATCTTTATTTTGCGGCTTTTACAGCCATAGGTGAATTTTGTGCAGTTTTGAACAGACAAACCACACCCCAAACGGCAGAAATAAAATACCCGCAGAAGGGCCAATCCAACTATCGGCGTTGATAAGGAAGTACCTGCCTACAAGGGCAAGCAGAATGCCAAGCCCAATTTGCCTGTATTCCTTTGAGCCGCGGATATTAGCAGCTACAAAAAAACTAAGCACGATAATAATAAACGCGACGCCCTCTATCAGCTTGAAGCCGCCGGTATAGCCGTTGATTAAATTCAGGCTGGTATCCCAGCTTTGAATGTCTATGGGAACTCCGAATGTAACGATAAGAGAGGCGGCAGTAACAAAAAGAAAAATATTGAGAGATTTCTGCACCTCAAGGCCGGCGGCGCAGACGCTGGCTGCAAACAGGGAAAAAATACTGAAGTATCTGGCAAAAAGCAGAACGCGCGAGACAGTCAGCAAATAAAACGAAGGAAAATCATAAAGCTGGCGCAGAGGCAAAATCAAGCGGAAAACTTCAAATGATAACGAAATCGTAAAAACGGCAATAAAGGGTATTTCAGGAGCCGAGGTTTGCTCAAAAAAGAAGTGAATGAGTATTATTCCGACAAGCGAAAATAAAACCGATATGCAAAGCGAGGCGTGAACGGCATAATAATTTGGCTGTAAAATCTTATTTACCACAAAAAATTGAAAAAAATCCGCAGGACGGCGGCTGTTTTCATCCAGTGTTTCATAAACCGGCACTATAAAAAAAGAGGCCGTCAGCATAACAACGGCGCAAACAGCGCAAAAGGCGATTCCAACCTTAAAAAAGGTGTTTCTCTCTGAGAGAGTCATAGCCTGAGTGTAGCCGAAAAAACATTTTCCCTCAATAGAAAAAATATCAAGACTTATAGAAAACAACCGATAATGGCAAGTAAGGGGAAGTCTATGTTATTGAAAAAAACGATACTCATAATCTTTGTTTTAACATGCGTTTCCGCTCTTTGGGGGGGCGATACCGCTTCTTTTGTCGATCTGGGTTTTTCTCCCGACGGCAGAACCTATATGTTCGGCCAATACGGGGTGCTTTCTCAGTCATTAAAGCCCTGGGCCGAAGTTTTCGTTGTCGATGTGCGCAGTAACAATTTTGTCCAAAACGGAAAGATTTCCTTTACGCAGAACAGCCCGATAAAAGCCGGACAGGACGGTTCGGGGGTTTTATACCAGCTGATTAATAACAATTCAGGCTTTGTAAACCGTTACGGCATCAATTTTCAAAATCAGGGCCTGCCCCTTTACATCGCAAGGGATGAAAATCCGCCCATGAACGGGGAAATTATAGATTTTCGCGACTTTGTCTCGGGAAAGTCCTACAGAGCGGAGCTGGTCTCGACCGTATTCAACAGCGGTTCGTCAATAAGCTCCTCTTTTTACATAAATCTGGAAAGCCGTTCGCCGAACGGTCAGGTAAAAAACTACACTGTCGGCAATCCGCAAATCAAGCGGCCGCAGACAGCTTCCTACAACATAAAAAAGGTGCTAATCGACGCGGACGGAGAATCGCTCATCTTTGTAATCGAAATGAAGAAAATCGCCGAGAACAGCCACGACATTCGCTACATGATAGAAGCCCTGCGCCTATAAGCCCGCAATCGGCCTGAAAAGCTGGGTAACCGAATTGCCGTCTTCATACAAAAACCGCACATAGAGCTTATTTTCCAGTTTTTGCCGTTCCCAAAGGCCGTCTTTTTGCTGTTCAACGGCCAAATCCAGCCATTCCGCCTCGTTTAGG
>JGI24698J34947_10002401_pt1 | contig 10082 bp, 13 predicted proteins | sample TergutMp193P3_FD_34947 | JGI IMG/M metagenome (IMG submission 34947) | reverse complement strand
GGGGTATATTCTTTCATTCGGCGGGACATTCGGGAATCTCATTGCAAGGGGAGAGCAATTTTTACCTGTCATCCGTGATAAGGAAAGCCTGTTCCGCGTTGCGGACGCGGCGCTTGATTTCTTCGACAAACACGCGAAACCCGGTGAACGTTTCCGCGCCGCGATTGATCGAACCGGCTGGGACCTTTTTAAGAAGGAAATGGAGGCTGCCTATCATGGCTGATTTTATCATAAACGAAACTGTAGACATCACCGATGTTGTCTGTCCTATTACCTTTGTGAAAGCAAAAGCCGCGCTTGAAGAACTGACTGACGGGCAGATTGTCTCCATCCGGCTTAATGACGGAGAGCCGGTGCAGAACGTACCGCGCAGTATCAAGGAAGAAGGACACCGTATTCTAAAACTCGCGGATAACGGCGACGGGACATACAATCTGATTGTGCAAAAAATCGGAGAGTAATTTTTTAAGGAGAAAAAAATGAAACTGACCGTATCGGGAAACAACAAAGAATATACTGACGGGCTGACAGTGGAAAAATTGATTGAGCTTGAGAAAGTGGAAACGCCGATGTATGTGACGGTGTCCGTCAACGATGAATTTATTAAAAGCGGAACTTTTGCAGAAACCGTACTTCATGACGGAGACAGCGTGGAATTCCTTTACTTCATGGGGGGAGGGGAGGGGGTATAATGGCCTTTAGCAACGAACAGTTGGAAAGATATTCTCGTCACATCATACTGTCCGAAGTCGGCGTTAAGGGACAGAAAAAACTTATGGAAGCGAAAGTGCTTATTGTCGGAGCCGGAGGACTCGGCTCTCCCGCTGCCCTGTATCTGGCTGCCGCCGGCGTCGGCACTATCGGCATTGCAGACGCGGATGAGGTCGATCTGTCAAATTTACAGCGGCAGGTTATTCACACTACTCCTGACATTGGAAAGGCGAAGGTGCTTTCGGCTAAGGAAACCATGCTGGCTATCAATCCGGAAATTACCGTCAACACCCACAGTCTTTTTGTGAACTCGGACAACATTATGGAACTGGTTGCCGCCTATGACTTTATCATTGACGGCACGGACAATTTTCCGGCAAAGTTTTTGATTAACGACGCCTGCGTACTTTCAAAAAAGCCTTTTTCTCACGCGGGGATTATTCGTTTTAAGGGCCAGTTGATGACCTATGTACCCGGCGAGGGGCCCTGCTATCGCTGCGTGTTCCGCGAACCGCCGCCGCCTGACGCGGTGCCGACGTGCAGACAGGCGGGAGTTATCGGCGCGATTGGCGGCATAATCGGTTCTCTGCAGGCAATGGAAACGGTCAAGTTCATCATCGGCAAGGGCGATCTATTAACAGGATTTCTGTTAACTTACGACGCGCTTAAAATGGAGTTTCGTAAAATTAAACTGCCGCAGGTAAAAAACTGCGCCGTGTGCGGAGACGATCCTTCAATTTTCAAACCTTTTGACTATGAACAGGCGGCGTGCGAATTATGATGATCCGCTTAAAACAACCGGATTTTGAAACTATCGCCGCTCATGCCCGCGGCAGTCTGCCAAATGAAGCGTGCGGATTGATCGCCGGAATTGCGGATAACGAAGTTAAAACAGTGGAGAAAGTTTATTTGCTGTCCAACATGGACAACAGCCCGGAACATTTCTCTATCGACCCAAGAGAACAACTTGCCGCTGTTAAGGATATGCGCGCCAACGGTTTCATCCCGCTCGGCAATTTTCATTCCCATCCTTCCACTCCGGCGAGACCTTCCGAAGAAGATATAAAGTTATCCTATGACCCAATGGCGAGCTATCTTATCCTTTCACTGGCGGAAGAAACGCCGGTGTTAAAGGCTTTTGGAGTAACAGGCGGCGAGGTTAGGCCGCAGACACTGGAGATTGTTTGAAACTGTTCATGACAGGACTCGATCACAAAAACTCAAGTCTCGACATTAGAGAAAAGTTTGCGATAACAAAAGAAAAAGCGAAAAGAATAGCCGCGGATTTCAAAAACAGCGATACCGCAACAGGCACTACAGGCGGATATGTTATTGTCAGTACCTGTAACCGGACGGAGTTGTACGCTTCTGTTCCGGAAAAATGCGATTTTTCACCTTCACAAAAATTATGTGACATTCTTGGATTGAATATTTCAGAATATCAAACTTACTTGACGGAAAGAAACGATGAACGCGTAATGGAACATCTGTGCCGCGTCGCATCGGGGCTTGATTCGCAGGTTTTAGGCGATGATCAGATAATCACACAGGTACGCGAGGCTTTGGAATTATCCCGCGAACAGAACTGCACGGACAGTTTTCTGGAAAAAATGTTTAACCTGTCTATTCAAGCGGCAAAAGTTATAAAGACGAAGGTACTTTCCGGCACTCTCGGAACAAGCTCTATTCCGCAAAAAACTGTGGAAAAATTAAAAAATATGCACCCATTGGCAGGCAGAAACGCGCTCGTTATCGGCAGCGGAAAGATAGGGCGGCTTGCAGCAGAGCTTTTGATCAGAGAAAATGTGCGCGTAACTATCACCCTGCGTTCACATAACAGGGATAAAAAAGCTGATGTTAAAATCCATGACGAAGCAAACACGATAAATTATGACGAAAGGTACAGGGCGGCTGAAAAGGCGGATATTGTAATCAGCGCGACAACAAGCCCGCATTTGACGCTTTCGTATAATGAAATAATCGCGCTCAAAAAACGGCCGGACCTTATTATCGATTTAGCCGTTCCAAGAGATGTGGAGTCTTCCATAAAAAGCCTGCCCGGTGTTACACTGTTGACTATAGACGATATATCCGGCGATGTTCGCCGCCTTGGGCCTGAAAGCGTTTCTTTGATAGAGAGCGTAATCGGTGAACATATCGCAAAGTATCGCAAGTGGACTCAGTTTAAGGAAAGTATGCCGGACACGATAAAAAAAACAGAGCGAATGTCTTTTTTCCCGCTGTTTGTTGACATGAAGGGCAGGAAGACGCTGATAGCGGGCGGCGGAAAAGTGGCTGAGCGGCGCATAAAGGTTCTGCTTAAATTCGGCGCGGATATTACCGTTATTGCGCCCGAAGTGAGCGAATACATTGAAAACGCGGCTTCTCTTGGGACGATAAGGCTTTTCAAGCGAAAATACAAAGGTGGCGACATAAAAAATTTAATTCCGTTTCTTGTTATCGCGGCTGCAGACGACAGGCAGGTAAATCATCAGATAACAGCGGAAGCTAAAAAACTTGATATTCATGTATCGACTGCGGATTGCCGCGAGGAGTGCACCTTCTATTTTCCTGCGATTGCAGATAACGATTCATTTGTAGCGGGGCTTGTTTCCAAAGACGGCGATCATGCGGGAGTTAAACAGATGGCGGAAAAAATAAGGGAAACTCTCAACACATGAACAAAACAATAAGAGTAGGAAGCCGAGACAGCGCGCTTGCCGTCATACAGGCGCAAATTGTTATAGGCACTGTAAAAAAAATAAATCCAGACATCGACTTTGAAATTGTTACGATTAAGACAACGGGAGATAAAATATTTGACAAAAATTTGGACACAATCGGCGGCAAGGGTTTGTTTATCAAGGAGATTGAAAGCGCACTCGCGGACGGCAGTATCGACATAGCCGTTCACAGTTATAAGGACATGCCTTATCAGGAAACGGAGGGTCTGCCGGTGGTAGCGTTATCTGAAAGAGAGTCGCCCTTTGACGCGCTTGTATTGCCGCAGGGAATTGACAAAATAGACAACTCAAAACCTGTTGGCTGTTCAAGCCGGAGGCGGGCAATTCAGTTTGCCATACTGTACGACGGCCTTAAAATAAGTCCTGTGCGCGGGAATATTCCTACCCGTTTGACGAAATTGGATAAGGGCGAATATTCCGCGCTGATACTCGCGCAGGCCGGCCTTAACCGCCTATCCTTACAGCACAGGGTCTCCCGCGTTTTCACAATTGACGAAATGATACCCTCCGCTTCTCAGGGCATTTTGGCGGTTCAGGGCAGAGAGGGCGGGGATTATTCATTCCTTGACGCTTTTCACAGCAGGGAATCGGAAATAGTCTCCAAAGCGGAAAGACAGTTTCTTAAAACTTTAGGCGGAGGCTGTTCATCCCCTGTCGCCGCTTACGCGCAATTATGTAAAAACGAAATTTTGCTGACAGGGATGTATGTTGATGTTAGCGGCAATGCAGAAACAGGAAAAATCAGCGGCGATATTGACAAGCCTGAATTGTTAGGCGAAATGCTTGCCCTGCGCCTGAAAGAGAGGGTTAAATGAACGTTTCTTTGGTCGGAGCCGGTCCCGGAGGCAGGGGGCTATTAACTCTCAGGGGGGCGGAGCTTTTGCAAAGAGCCGATGTTGTGATGTACGACCGTATTGTCAGCGATGAGATTCTCGCTATGATACCAGAAAAGGCCGAAAAAATAAACGTTGGAAAAAGCGCGGGGAATCATCCCGTGCCGCAGGAGACGATAAACCGACTGCTGTTGGAAAAAGCGCGGCAGGGGTTAAACGTGGTCAGGCTAAAAGGCGGCGACCCCTTTGTTTTCGGACGCGGCGGCGAGGAACTGGAACTGTTAGCTGAAAATAACATTCCTTTTGAAGTAGTGCCGGGCCTTAGTTCCGCCATAGCAGGCGCGGCTTATGCCGGAATACCCGTGACTCACCGGGACTGTGCGTCTTCTGTGCACATAATAACCGCCCACGCGAAAAACAACGAAGCGCCTGACATCAACTATGACGCGCTTGTAAAAACAGGCGGCACTTTGGTGTTTATGATGGGCGTCGCGGCTATCGCCAATATTTGCGAGGGCTGCGCCGCCGCCGGTATGGACAAAGAGATGCCCGCCGCCATTGTAGAAAACGCCGCAACAAATTTACAGCGCAAGTTTTTAGGGACAGTGAGTAACTTGCCCGCTATAGCCCGCGCAAATAATGTTGAGTCTCCGGCGGTGATTATCATTGGAAAAGTATGCGGGTTTTCAGAGCGTAATGACTGGTTCAGCAAAAAGCCCCTGCGTGGCAAACGCGTCATTTTCGCGCGCGGCAGGGACGGAGCGTCCAGGCTGTCGGACAGTCTGCGGGAATTGGGCTGTCATGTTATCGAAATATCATGTTTGAAGATTTTTCCGCTCACAGGTTCCGGCTGCGTATTGGAAAAAAAACTCGCCGAAATAAAGGACTATACATGGCTGGTTTTCACAAGCGGCGTTGGAGTCAATATTTTTTTTGATTATCTTCTTGAAAAAAAAATTGACATAAGGGTATTAAACAACCTGAAAATAGCATGCGTTGGAATCGAAACTGAAAGAGAAGTTAATAAACGCGGCGTTAATGCGGATTACCGTCCGGCGGAATACAACGGAGAGTCTCTGGCGCGCGGTTTAGCCGCGTTAATAAAAAACCCCAAGGGCGAAAAATTACTTATCGCCGGAGCAAAAGACGCGGACGCGGATTTACCGCGCATACTGGCGGAAGCGGGCATCGCCTTTGACGAAGTGGCTGTTTATGAGAAAATTAAAAATATGCAGAACGCAAGCGCGGCTGTTAAAAAACTTTGCGAAAACGATATTGTCGCAATTACGAGTTCATCTGCCGCGGAAGTTTTCGCAGAGGCGGCTGCCGAAGCCGGCGCGTATTTAAATTTTGGTAAAATAAAAGTTGTGTGCATTGGAAAGAAAACGGCAGACACGGCAAGGGCGCATGGCATAGAAGTCTATGTAGCGGCAGAAGCTACTGTACAGAGTATGATGGAAAAGATAAAGGAGTTATGGGAAATATGAAAACACGCACAAGAAGACTGCGCGGCAGTGAGACACTCAGGCGCATGACGCGTGAAACAAGGCTTTCTGTGGACTCACTTATCTACCCTCTCTTCGTCAGAGAGGGCAGGGGGATTGAGGAAGAACTGCCTTCGCTTTCCGGACAGATTCGTTACAGCCCTGACACTGTAGCAAAAGGAATTGAGGCGGCAAAAAACGCGGGAGTACACTCGTTCCTGTTTTTCGGCATACCGGAAACCAAGGACGAAAAGGGCGGCGGCGCTTATTCCGAAAACGGCGTTGTTCAGCAGGCTCTCAGAAACGCAAAAAAAGCGTTTGGGAAAGACGCTTTCCTTATCACCGATGTTTGTCTGTGCGAATACACATCGCACGGGCATTGCGGCCTTGTTCATGACAGCAGGATTGACAACGACGCAACTTTGCCGCTTCTTGCGCAAACGGCTCTTTCGCAGATTTGCGCGGGCAGCGATATGATTGCCCCTTCGGGAATGATGGACGGAACAGTCTCCGCCATAAGAAGCGCGTTAGACGCTAACGGCTTCGAGGATATCCCCATAATGAGTTACTCCGCGAAATATGCGTCCGCTTTTTACGGCCCGTTTCGTGAAGCGGCAGGTTCCGCTCCCCAGTTTGGAGACAGAAAAACTTATCAAATGGATTTTCACAACAGCAAAGAAGCGTTAAAACGAATAGAGATCGACATTGAGGAAGGTGCGGATATTGTAATGGTTAAGCCCGCCCTTCCATGCCTCGACATAATTTCCAAGGCCTCGCAGATGATAAAACTGCCGTTAGCCGCATACAGCGTCAGCGGCGAATACGCTATGATTAAAGCCGCCGCCGCTTCAGGGTTAATTGACGAATATAGCGTAATGTGTGAGAGCGCAGCCGCCGTCTTTCGCGCCGGAGCGGGTCTTCTGATAACTTATTTTGCCAAAGAACTGTCCGAAGCGATAAGAAAGGGAGATATAGGATGACAGACAATTCGATTATTGATGCGTCAAAAGCGTTATTTGAAAGGGCGTTAAATGTAATGCCGGGCGGAGTAAACAGCCCTGTACGCGCTTTTAATGCTGTAGGCGGAACCCCTTTATTCATCGACCGGGCGGAAGGTTCAAAAATATACGACGCGGACGGTAACGGGTACATTGATTATGTCTGTTCGTGGGGGCCGTTGATCCTCGGTCATAACCATCCAACAATCCGTGAGGCTGTCATAAACGCGGCGCAAAAAGGCATGAGCTTCGGCGCACCGTCACAAGCGGAAGTTAAGATGGCGGAAAAGATTGTCTCGTTTTCGCCTAACGTCGAAATGGTGCGTATGGTAAATTCCGGCACAGAGGCTGTAATGAGCGTTTTGCGTCTCGCCCGCGCGTATACAGGACGGCAAAAGGTAATTAAATTTGAAGGCTGTTACCACGGACACGCGGACAGTATGCTGGTTAAAGCTGGCTCAGGCGCGCTGACAAACGGCGAGCCTGACAGCCCCGGCGTATCAAGCGCGGTTGCCTCCGATACGCTCATCGCCTCTTATAACGATTTGGCTTCGGTCGAAAAATTGCTGAAAAAAAAAGACGCCGCCTGCGTAATTGTTGAACCTGCCGCCGCCAATATGGGCGTGGTTCTTCCAAAGGATGGTTTTCTGAGCGGACTTCGGCAGTTATGCGACATTTACGGCGCGCTGCTGGTCTTTGACGAAGTGATTACCGGCTTCCGCCTGTGCAAGGGCGGCGCTCAGGAATATTACGGTGTACGCGCGGATTTAACCGCCTACGGAAAAATTATCGGCGGCGGCCTGCCTGTTGGAGCCTATGGCGGCAGAAAGGAGATCATGAAACTTGTTTCCCCAAGCGGACCCGTCTATCAGGCAGGGACGCTTTCAGGCAACCCGGTTGCAATGGCGGCGGGACTCGCCTTGCTTGAAGCCCTTGAAAATCAGGACATTTACCGCCGCATCAACACAATGGGCGAAAAACTTGCGCATGGGCTTTCCCTCATCACGCAAAACTCGGGGCTAAAGGCCTGCGTGAATCAAATAGGCTCGCTCGTCTGTCTGTTTTTCGGGATTGAGAAAGCTGACGATTACCCTTCGGTCAAAAACGCCGACACCGCCCTTTACGCAAATTACTTCCACGGAATGTTGAAAGAAGGCGTATATCTCGCGCCCTCACAGTTTGAGGCTCTGTTCGTCTCTTACGCCCACACGGAGGATGACATAAACCAGACGCTCAATATAGCCGAACGGACAATCAAAAAAATTGAACGTAATATCAACAGCACTTAGCCTGTCCGCGACAGTATTAGTTTCAGGATCAAATCCTTCTACATAACCGTATTTTTCTTCATGTTCCTTAAACCTTTCTATAACAGGAAGTACCAGCCCATACCAGCCATAGCCGCATGTTATTTCAATGCCTTTTAATCGCTCTAAATATTCATTTCCCATAAATCCTCCTTAATGCTATCTCTTTACATCATTATTTTCATTGTAAATTATTAATTTGCCGTTAACTCTGTCAATTACTTTAGTTGATTTATACAAATACTGGTATCCGTGTTTTGTTTCAGTTTCAAAATAATATTTATCTCTATGCCAATGACCGCACCACCATTCTTTGAATTGTATTCTGTCGTGTATATCGTCATTCAATTTCGCTACTTCATCAATAATACTTTGATTACTTTTTTCATCCCTAAACAATATTTTATTAATATGATGAGGGCCGGTGTGGGAAAGAATCAAGTCAAATGTATTTTCACTGTCTAACAATTTGAATACATCCTGTTTTTCCTTTTCAGTCCAATATTCCAGTTCCCACCATGTTTTTCTTGATTTTTGATAATTCTTATCAATAGAAAATGCGCCGCCCAATACCAAAAATCTAAAACCCTCAATGGTATACGCCTTCCCCCGTTTCAGATAAGCAACAAAAGGCTCGTCGTTAATTTTATAAACAGTTTCTCCAATCCCAATATCTGTTTCAGGCACATTGCTCATGCCGAGTATAGGTTCATGATTGCCGATTACGCAGAGGACAGGGAAACTCCGTTTAGCCAGTATCTCGTAATTCCGAATGTCAGTTTTTTGATTATTTGGCAGCATAAATTCTCCGTCTCCCAAAATGATATGATACTTTATGCCGCCGTATATTCTGTGTCCGTATCTTCTTATAAGAGTTTTCTTGGTTATAGAGTGAAGTTCGCCTTTTGCGTTGGCGTGAAAGTCGCCGGAAAATAAAATTGACATAATACTCACCACACCCCTTTCTCTTTCCATCTGTTAATTCTTTCCATTGTCTTTTTGAAATCCTTCCTTTTCAGTTTTTTTTTCAACATTTTAAGTAATTTTTCTTCTCCCATTTCTTCTTTCAATTTCATTAACCGTTTTTTTTCAGCTTCACGTTCAATTTGAACATAAAGATAAAATGTCGCCTCTTGAAAATCATTTGGCCTGTGATAAGGTTTTATTCCAAATTTACCCCAAAGTATTTCCCTCCAAAACCAATCGCCGAAACGGGTATGAAAAAACCAACTTTTAAGTTTCCAAATTGTTCTATTCATTATCCATATATAGATTCTATCGAAAATGTTGTAATGATAATGAATAACTCCTTTCTCATCTTTAGTTGTTTTCATTATTAATCTCCTGCTTTTCTCAATAATCAAGCGCCGAACGGCGGTATAGGCTCAATGCGCTCGCGTTTCTGAGATGCTTGCCATGCCCGCTCTCGCATGATAAGACTGATGAACTTCTCCGTATCGAACACCATAAACATCGTGCCTTTATCGATCTTAAATGTTTGGCTTGCCTTTTGGGGAGAACCAACCACGAACGGCAGCGGGCATGCCGAGGATTGGCGGTCGCGTTTTCCATGCTGGGTGAAATCGGTTATATGCAATTCGGTATGGATTTTGCTGAAATAAAAATCGCCGGAATTGCCGATGTTACTGCCTTTGAGATAAAACGAATCATGCAAGATAAAGAAATCATAATCGGTCAAAGCAAAAACGGTATTGTCCGGCTGTTTGAGAAACGCCGCTTTGTCCATTATGCGAAACATATGCTCGTTATCTGATGTTTGCAGTATGAATTTCTGATAACCAATCGTAGTGAAAGCGTCAAAAACAATATTCATCATGTCATTCAAAAAGAATATCTTTTCGCACCGCATCAATTCGTCATTGTGCATGCAGGGAAAAGTATAATAACCGCCGATACGGTATTCAACGGGTTCATTATCCCTATCAAAAATAACAACGGAAACACCGTTGACAACCATGCCCATATCGAACGGCCGCCGGGTAAT
>JGI24698J34947_10002400_pt1 | contig 10083 bp, 8 predicted proteins | sample TergutMp193P3_FD_34947 | JGI IMG/M metagenome (IMG submission 34947) | reverse complement strand
ACCGGGCTTTTGGATGGTACATTATCAGAAGTCAGGATTTTTTCTGATGTTATATTTCCGTTATTGGAATCACACACAAAAGGAGACAACTTCAGGACAGCAAATATTGTGAAAAAAAATTCCCAATTGTTCAAGACACAATACATGAATGAACATAAAAATTCCGCGCGGGAAATACTCGAAAGGACAAGAGCAGAAATAAATAAATTATATGCAGCGTATGATGAAAACCCGGATATTACATTTGGTGAATTATTACAAATTGCGGCTGATACCCAAATATTCGGAATCCCAAGGGGTTACACGCCGATATTGAGAAGATCAATAGAACCGGCGGTACTTAACGATCTCATTGATGAAGCTGACGGGGAAGAAGAGTCAGTTTCAGGTGACCATGTAAGTTGCCTGGATAAATTCCTGAGATGCAGGTTCTCACAAATCAAGGGGTATGTTGATTATATCGGCGAAAAATCTCCGTTTTTTACCCACCAGGGTGTAAAGGGGCTTGAATTCCCGCGAGTCATGGCGATCATAGATGATGAAGAAGCTCGTGGATTTATGTTTTCATACGACAAGTTGTTTGGAATAAAAAGCAAGACAGACACTGATAGAAGAAATGAGTATGAAGGAAAAGAAACGGGAATAGACAGAACACGCCGGTTATTATATGTCATTTGCAGCCGAGCGAAAGAGAGTCTGGCTGTTGTGGCTTATACCAGTAATCCGGCGACACTAAAAACAAATCTGAGCGGAAAAGGATGGTTCGCCGACAAGGAAATTATCGTTATATGATTGACTTGGACTTTTTTTAGGATAGTTGTTATACCAGAGTAATAGCAGGCCGAAGGTCACTGTAGCACAAAACTGTAGCATTTTTGACTTCGCTTGACATTTTTCTATATAATGGTCTATCATATACCAAGGGAAGATAGTGGATACTATACTGCGCCTCCGAAGTCCGAGTTCAAGCAAAAGATACATACGATACCAGCTGAAACTCGCGAACGATTAAAGCGGCGAAAATTACTGTTGGGGGGAGAACGGCGATACTAAAATCATCAGTTTCTTTTTCCATCCTTTCATTCTATCATACTTTTCTGTTTAAGTTAACGCATATGATACGTAGCCCCCATTGATCTGGATAGCCGATTCTTGGGGAAATGAAGGAATTGCAAGAAAAATGTTGTCTCTCTTTGGACAAAAATATATTTTTTGTAATCGCACAGGGCAACCGCATTATAAATTGAGTAAAATTTTGAGCAAGAAATCAGGGTTTTAGAAGCATAGAGGCGTTTGCGACCAAGTGAAAACTTTTGCTTCTCGTATTTCTCAATAGGCTCAAGACGAATGAGATTCAAAGTGATTTTTCTCAATACCGCCAGATTAGCGGCGGAATGATCCTTGCGGTTTCTCGTATAATCTTCGCAGAACGCCACGTCCAAGCACCAGTGTAGCTTGTTCCCCCAACTCCCACACACAATGAGATATGACCGAATGGGTGAATTGCGCGGTATCGTCTAGGCTGGTGAGGAAATAGTGGCATTCAACGGATGTTTTTTCTTTGACCATTCGGGTGGAACGAACACAGCCGAAAGCTTTAAGCCCCGGCTTCTCTGCCTTTGAACCATGCTATGTCCCGATACAGCCAAGCTTCTCGCTTCTCAATACACCCATGATCCTTGGTCACCTCGCTATATTCCACCTCAGGGAAGGTCGTTCTGGAGAAATAATTCCGTAACTTCGGCGTAGACTTCGGGATGATTTTCCCTGAGGGCCAGAACATAGTCCCCTTTTCCCCGCTTGATATCAGAGGCGATCTGTTTTTGACACCCCATAGTGTCAATAGTAACGATACAGCCCGCCAAATCTAGGGTGGCAAGCAATTGGGGAATGGCGGTGATCTCATTGGATTTTTCGGCGGTTTTCACCTGCCCGAGTACCAAACCCAACTCGTTAGCCCATGCGCTCACCAGATGGATGCCCCTCTCGCTTTCCGTGGTACTCCCCCTGACGGTTTTCCCGTCTATGGCTATGCCATAACCTAGCTGAGAGCGCTCCCACCCCCGCATCCAGTTCAGAAAGCATTCCTCAAACTTGGTATGGTCGATACGTGCTAATACTCTCAGGATGGTATCCGTGCTGGGGATACCATTAGGCAGTGCAAGGTACTGTTTCAGCCATTGAATGTGGGTTATGCCGAAAAAGGTGATAGTTTCCACCTAACAGATGCTTCTTGCGGCGTTCTATCCGCGGATCCGGAATGATAGCAAGATTGGCTCGTATGTCCATGTGTCCCCTCCTACTTCCCTATCGTCTATAATGCGGTTGCTCTATGCAATCGCAAAAAATCCATTGACATTTACAAGTAAGTCGGGTATAATAATAGTCACACCGTGAAGTTAGATTTTACGGAAATGAGGTACTTGTATGGAAATAAGCTATAACAAACTGTGGAAAATGCTGATTGACAAAAAAACGAACGAGCAAGACTTAAAGAAAATAGCGGGCATTAGCACGGCTTCCATAAGCAATGTGCAATAATTGAAAGGAGCCGGGTTATGCAGCTACTAAACGATCACCATCATTATAGAGAAGAACTCATTACGCCAGAAGATCGAGCGGCTGTATATGAGCGTTATGTTGCGGATTTATTGCTTTCCAGCAAAGTACCCGATTCACAACGGGAAAGCAGCATAGTCTTTGAATTAAAGCATCATCACAGCGTGGCACAATTTGCCCGCATATTAGCAAAACAAAGAAGATTGCAGGAAGATGTATGTGTGGTCGGTGCATTGCTCCATGACATTCATGTAATCGTTAATGGCACATACAAGAACCATGCTCACAAAAGTGCGGTGATTGCTTCCGATATTATAGATGAGATTGGCCTGTTTTCCGATACGGAAAAGGCTGACATTATAAAAATTGTTTATCACCATAGCGATAAAGACGTTTGGTCTGCTGACCCATACGAAGAAATCTGTAAAGATGCTGATACTTTAGATTCATTTTTATACCCTAACGCGTTCGGCTATTATTTGAAACATAAGACATTGCCTGTATTCAAGTGTTATATTGAGAGAGCCAAACGGATATGGAAAGAACTAAATATTCCGTTGCCTACCGATTATTCCGTAATAGATAATTACTGCGACGGGTGGCTTGGTGAAGAAATATGCCTTGATTATAAAAAAAGTGTAAAATGGCTGGCTTTTCTTATGTCAATTATTGATACACCGCATGATTTACTCACCCCGACCTTTTCTATTTTACAAAAAAGCGATGATTTTGTATTTTCATTTAACGCAAAGAACTGGCAGGATTTCGTGGTGACATTCAAAATGAAGTATACCGTACAGTTTTCTCTAGCGGACATTAACATGCCAAAGGAAATTACCGTTGCCCCCAGTTTATATGAAAAAGCCGAAACCATGTTAAAAGAATTGAAAGGTAGAGTTCTTATAATATGGTCGGTGATAAAATCATATGAATTTATCCCGGCCAATTCTGATCGAGTTACAGAATTGGGCATAAAATTATAATTTTTAGGAGGCTATCATTATGGCACATCGATTTAATTCCGAGGATTGGTTTGTTTGGGAGCAAAATGCTTCGCCAATGCTTTTAACTATGTCTGTGAATCCGGCGTTCAATGATCTGCGAAAATATTTGGGGTCTTGCCTGTTTAATTCAGTGATCGTATATGAACACGATGATGCAAACAATTATCAGGCAAGGTGGCTGTTCCGCTTTGACGAGGGACGCCTTTTAGGGCAAAAGATGCTTGATATGCTGCTTTGCCCTTCGTATGCGTCTTCATTTAACACGGGCGTCCAAGTTACAGAAGAACGGCTTACCAAAAAGGCAAAAAAGATTTGGAACAACTATAAGAATTATTCTTTGAATGAAGCTGTGACTGTTTTCGAGGATTTTCTTCAAGTATACTATGACTATTATAAACTCGGTTGGTTTACTGAACCTACCCAATGGCACATAGAATATTTACTATCGAAGTATATCAAAAAACATTACAAGGGGAATGTCCCTGCCGCCGATGCGACCAAAGCGCTCTTTGTAACTGAAAATGAGTCTTTTACGGTAGACATTATAAAAGACTTGTTGGAATGCGCCACAGCGTTTGATGAATTGTTAGCACATGACACCATCTTGCGTGACTTGGTTTTTACACCAAGGAATACCGACTTTAAAGATCGTGTTGCCGATTATGTTTTCTCTTCTGGTAAAGATGCCTGTGATTCGTTATTGAAAAAACTTCAAGCTCATTCAGAAAAATACCATTGGAAAAACAACAACTATTTCGCAACTTCGTTTATTTCGCCGAAAGATGTTCTTTTCGACTTGATTGATGAGAGCCATATTGACGAAAAAAGCATCTCCAATTATTACTCACAAATGATTAAGACAGTGAACGAGTCAAAGGCGAAGCAACTGGTCGTTAAGGCCGAGATTTTTAATGAATTGCCCCCGTACCATAAGAGCCTTGTCGGCATTTCAAATTCTATAGGATCTGTACTGATTGATAATCGTAAAAAGAATATAATGATGAGCAATTCAGTGTTTGATGCGCTTTTGGGTATCGTTTCCAAGGCGACAGCCTGTAGCCTTGAGGATATACATCTGCTTATCCCACAGGAATTACGGAATTTTATCAACGACCCGACTGCCTATCATGAAAGATTTGCGGAGCGCCGCAATTTATTTATATGTGTGCAAACTGACTTTCCTGTTGTGGACGAATTGATAGATGGTATTGATGCTTCTTCTGAGGAAAGTGTGTTGTCATGGCATGTTCCACCAATGTGGGAGCCGTACATCGCCGAAGGTGCGGTTGCAGAAGCAGTGTTAGGCAAACTTAATCAAACATTGAATCTGTTTGACAGTTCACAAGCTCCGACGAGCAAATTAAACGGTGTTGCGGCTTTTTACGATGCGGACAATTCCATTGTTGAGGGCGTTGTTCGGGTTATTCGCAATCCAAAGAGCGAACAATTATTAGACGGTGAGATTTTGGTCGCGCCGTCTACAACCCCGGATTACATTAACGCCATTAACAAATGTAAAGCCATTGTAACCGATTGGGGCAGTCAAACTTCACACGCCGCAATCGTGTCGCGCGAATTGAAAAAATCCTGTATCATCGGCACCAATTTTGCCACCCAAGTTTTGAAAACAGGGCAGCGAATCAGAATAAATTTCAATGATGGTATTATCGAAATTATTGGTGCGGAGGAAAAATAGTGTTTATTAATCCTGCACCAACTACATATAATCTCGGCGGTAAGGGCTATCAATTATCGCAATTAAGTGAATTTTGCCCTGTGCCGAAGTATTTTGTAATTTGCTTCGAGAACAATGATGAAATAGATAGTATTGAAATACAGGGAGAAGTTATCAAAGTTTTTGAATCGTGTGGCTTTGATTATGTTTCTGTTAGAAGTTCCGCAACAGTCGAGGACTCCGATGTTGCGAGTTTTGCCGGAATGTTTACAACAAAGTTAAATGTACACCGCAACAATTTAATAAAATCAATAAAAGAGGTTGCTGGCTCATCAAAAAACGAACGAGTAAATGAATACTGCGCGTTAAAGGGCTTGGATGCCAAAAATATTCAAGTACGTGTGATTGTACAGAAAATGGTTGGCAGCAAAGTGTCCGGGGTTTGCATAACTAAAGATATTGGCAACCCTGATATAATATTAATAGAAGCGTGTTGGGGTATCGGGGAGGCATTGGTAAGCGGAATGGTTGCGCCGGATACATATAAGGTCAACCGTAATGACTATAAAATCGAGTCAATTTCAATAGGTTTTCAAAAGAAGATGGTCGTACCTTTTAGCTCCGATAAAATTCAAGATGTCCCCTTTCATTTACGCAACGCTAAAAAGCTAAAGGAGATTGAATTACTAGAATTATGTAGAATATGTTTGTTTATAGAAAATAAATTGAGCTATCAAATAGCCGACATTGAATGGGCTTTCGAGAGGGACAAGCTGTATATCCTTCAAGCGAGACCATTTGTCGGCAGAATATAATTGTGAGCATAGGAGGTTAATATGAGCGCACAAAAAAACGAAGAATTGCACCATATCTTTACCGACGACACAATGCGTATCGAACTATTTGAAAAAATAGCTTATGAAACAAAAATATCGTTTATGAAAAACGGTTCTTTTTGTGATGGCATAACCCAGGCCGCTGAACAGGATAGTTTAGTAAATGGTTTTTTTGATCTTGCGACTCTTAAAAATCTTAAAGCGATCGGATTAAACAAGAATACTTATACTGCCTATTTAAAGGTTAAGTATACATATTTTTTATCAGTAATTCAAAGCCGCAAAGGAGACCTTTTAAACGAGTGCGATTTTCTTAGTTCGGGAACAAAAGAAAAATATCGTAAGCTATTCGATATATGGAATGACGAATATGTTTTTGCTGAATCACGAGTTTTATTGTTAAGATACAATCAAATTGGTGAATGCGCACTAAACCGTTGGTACAATGATTTGAACGAGTTTAAAATATGGTTTGAATATTTGTGTGAAAACCCAGGCGTTATAAGTGAGCTAGAATCGTTAGATATGGGGAAAAATAGCGATCATATTTCCATCCAAGAAGAAAGCCCAAAGTTGAATAAGGTAATTAAAGAGTGTACTGCAAAAATTTTAGCTCTGCTTTCTTCAGGAGTGCGAAACGAAGACAATTTATTGCAAGAATTTATTATAATTATAAGAGATGTCTTTGATGCTAAACTGACAGACCATATGAAAATTTACGATGACGGCAAATGTGTTAGGTATAATGCAGTTTCAGATAAATCTATTTCTGGAATCAATAACAAAGAATTAGAAAAAAACGAGTCATATATGTTGGGTGAGGGAATAACCGGCAGTATATTGCTTTGGAACGAGTTAACCGAAGAGGAAAGAGCAACTTTCCACGTTGGAACCAACTGCATTTCTAATGATGAGCGTCAATCTGATGAGCATAAAAATACATATACTGAGATTTATGGGAAAGAAATAAATACATTTTGGTCATTTCCTTATTTTGACGAAAAACGCAAAATTAAGGGGGTTTTCCGTGTTGTAAATAAACAACATGGTGAAAATGTATGGCATTACGAGGAACGAGCTGACTTAATTCTTGTTGCCAGATGGTTTGAAACATTTTGGGGTAACATATTAAACATTCTCCACCCTGAAAATAAGTTTATTTTTTCTGATGCAAAAATCGAAGAAATATACAAAAGATTGGACATGCCGTGGATTGATGAACCGTTTTTCGATTTATTATTAACACACTTAAAGACTACTGTGCATAAGAAAATAGAAAACCTTGATATGGGTGTAGGCACTATGATATTCGATGAGATGCAAACAAGAAAATATAAACAAGGGAAACCATACCCTATATTTCCTATGCAACCTTGGTTTTACAAAGGCAATGTATCAATACCATTTAACGTAGAAGACCCGATAAAAGTTGATACGAACACTACCGCGCTAAGAGATATTGGTTTGATGTATAAAACTATGAATACTCTTATATCGTTTTGTTTGTATTCATCGGAGGGGAAGTTTTATGGTATTCGTCATGTTAGTTTGACAAAAAACGAAACACCAAACATTAACAAAATTATACAGATAACTAAAGATGGGGATTCTTTATTTTTCCTAACCAAAGGTGAGGAAAAGTCAATAAAAGTATACAAGGACGGCTCATTTTTCTTAGATTATTATTTGTCTGAAAGCGATGGGGATTGGCGGGTTAGACTCTTTTCAGAATATGAAAAAGTCTTGAAAGAAAAGGCTAAAGTTGCCAGCACTTTACCCAAGTCCATATGTGAACTTATTTTTGAATTATCTTCAAGGCAAATAGGTTCGATGATAATATTTGCCAATAAGAGAATCGAAGAATTTACAGTAAATGATGAGAACCATAACAAGATAGAAAACGAATACATTACTAATAAGAACATAGCCGAACTTAGTTCATGGGCATCATTAGATGGTGCAGTAATATGCAATAGCAATGATGGTGAAATCTTGTATGCGGGTACGATACTACATGGTATTACTAACACCAACATTAATATTGACCCTATCTATCAAAAACTAAAAACTTTTATAAAAACACATCAAAAAGGTTCACGGCATACCGCCGCAGCACAATACACAATGGAAAACCCTGATGATTGCGTAATTGTCATATCGCAAAACAAAGGTATAAGTGTTTTTATTGGTGGCGAAATAATAATAGGTGACGACAAAATCATGTAGCGTATTAGCTATATTAAGTTGTGAACTGGTATAAATTGATGTATAAAGGAGTAAAAGAAATGCACACTTATTCATTGGGCGGCGGCAAAGAAAATATCCGGCGGACAATAATACTTTGGCTCTTTGGTCTTAGTATCATCGTTTGCACCCTCGGAAATCGACTGCTTGATACAATAAACACAAAATTCCCTGAGCTTTTCAAAGAAATTAATAATTTCTTTGCGCAATGGTCTTGGTTGGGTGTTTCCATAAGCGCCATATCCGCCTTTGCAGTTTTTGGGGTCTTATTCTGGCTGTTTGATAAGTTTTTGTGGAAGCTAGGGATTGTCAAGAAAATAACGGGCATTCCTAATTTTTCGGGTGAATGGGAAGGAATCCTAAAATCATCTTTTGATAAGACGAAGGATTTTCCTATAAACGTAGTTATAAAACAAAGCTGGAGCAGTATTTCTATTTTTTGCCGTTTTACCCAAGCGGATTCATGGAGCGATACCGCTTACATTAACCCTGAGCACAGTAGAGGGCCTATGTTAAAATTCACTTATGAGAATCGTGCTCAGAATGTATCATGGGAGGTTAAGGCACATCGTGGCGATAACGAATTGTTTTTAGGCCCCTACGATAAAGTAAATAAACGGTTCACTACACTAAATGGGGACTATTTTAATAACCGTGGGGAACATGGTAACGTAGGTTACATTGAGTTGAATTTTATTAAGTAGAGAAGAATTTGCAATACGAACAAGCATATATTCATATATAGTGGATCAACATAAATAATTGTAAAAGAAGAAGAAATCATAAACAGCACAATTAAGTTTCCTAGATTCATACAGGTTGTCCTGAAAATAGCGTTTCGTATTCGCCCATGATTTCTCTATGGGATTAAAGTCAAGTGAATAAGCAGACAGAAGATGTAAATTCAATATGACTTATTATATATTAAATTTCGTTTCTAATGGTTATGAATTTGATGAACAGACTAAAAATGAATATCTCTTAGATAGCCCAAATAGGAAACTGGCCGTTATAATTTTGAATGTGATGTTGAACAAATGGAACTTTGGCGTTATGCCTGACTTCATCATTAACTTTTTGCATAAACCGCGCGTGGTCATGCCCTTTTGTGCGTAAAGCCGTGTTGTCAAAATATTCTAAAGTACCGTATTGCTCCTCGTGATAATGGGCAAATTGCGCGCACAAAAAAAACTTCTATACGGGCGACTGCGGAAAAGATTATTGACCACAATTTCCGGTCGAACTCATAGATACGATAACCCGACATAAATGAAGTCTTAGGTCTACAGTTACCGTCTTTCCCTTTAAACGGCAAAAAATAGGTCGAGAACCGGTAATAGCTTACTCGGGAAAGAACCGTCTGGGCAAACAGCTTATCTTAAATTTTACAGCCGCGAGCAATGAAGCGGTCAATTTGCCCGTCATAAGAAAGAAAGGGTTTTATCTGCTTCATAAAAAAACGCCCTCCGCTGTTAGGAGGTGCGGAGGGTCCTGTTATTATTAAGTATATACCGCTTTGACGGTAAAGTCAATCAAGATGCGATCTCTCGTAAAATCAATTTAGGTGTAAGTACAGGATTTTCCCGACTGTAAGCACGGAGGTGTCTGCAAAACCCGAAATGTCAGGAGTATTCATTGGTTGTCATAAGCTATCAGGCTTGATCTTTCTTCTATAATATGATATCTTATTTACGGAGGATGAGCGCTTCTGACACTTAAAGACATGAAAAATACCGAACTGCAAAACCTTTATGCATCAGTTCGA
>JGI24698J34947_10002399_pt1 | contig 10085 bp, 7 predicted proteins | sample TergutMp193P3_FD_34947 | JGI IMG/M metagenome (IMG submission 34947) | reverse complement strand
AGGGCTGTTTGACGCGGGACACGCCGATTACGCCGCCAAGGTCAAGGCGGCCGAAGCCCAGGGCAAGAAGATCACATCAAAAAGCACGTGGTTCATACTCGCTACCAAAACAACCGCGTACGCCAAGTAACCTGGTAGAGGCATTCAACTGAGCTAAAATTGCAAAACCTTCTGATAGCGTTGCGCGCCAGTGTGGCAATTCCTGAAAAACGCGCGTCTGACGTCCGCGTTTTCGGCAAGGTCGGAGGTTTTGCAATTAGCTCTCAGGATTAATCTTTCCTGCTATTTCTGCCATGAGGAGCATCAATGCTTAATCTTCAAACTTGTTTTAAAACCTTTGTCCTGTGTTTGGCCGCGCTCGTTTGCGCCGCCCCGCTGGCGTCTCAGGACACGCGGCCCACAGTGGCTGTCATGGCGCCTGTTGGCAACTCCAGCGTAACCCCGATAAACAGGATGACGGCCAGGGGCGCCCTTGAGCAATATATCGTAAACAGCCGGAGGTACAAGGTTGTTGACAGATCGCGCATAGACCAAATCATGAAAGAACAGACTTTTGCGAGAGACGGGCTGGTTAATGCCGCCAACGTAAAAGAAATAGGCAAGATGCTCCAGGCGGATATAGTCTGCTCTACGGAGATGCGAAAGGAAGAGGGCGCTTTTATAGCGCTTTGCTCGCTCATTGACGTAGAAAGCGGTGAAGTATCAGCGTCGGCTTACGAATTGATAGAATCAGATACAGTTGTGGACATCAGGGACGCTATGAACAGAGCCGCCATGACTATGCTCGGCATGATGGATAGTTCGGCGCCGCCAGCAACATCAGCGGCGCCGATAGCAAAGGCGAGCGATTCCCTGCAAGACCCGCGTCAGGCGCGGATTGCGGTTATTGTGCCGGAAAAACATATTGCAAGGCCCATTCCCGACCCCGCCGCGGAGACGGCCATTATCAGAAAACTGACGGAAGCCGGGTTTACTCGCGTAGTTGATAAAAACCAGGTTGATAAAATCCGTGAGAGCGACGCCGTCAAAGCCCTTTTGAGTGGCGATGTTGCCGCCGCCACGGGTATCGGACAACAACTGGGCGTTGATTATCTCATGGTTGGAGAAGCCTTTAGTGAAGCAGTGGGGCCGGTTGGAGGCGGGTTGTTTTCCTGCCGCGCCAGGGCTGAGGCAAGGATTATCAGGACGGATAACGCCAGAATAATAGCGGCTAACGGTTTTCACGCCGGCGGCGTTGACCTCACTGAAAACACTTCATCGAAAATGGCCCTGAATAACGCGGGCGAGCAAATGGGCGACTACATGGTCAAACAGCTCCTGAGCGTTGGGGGCAGCAGCGCGTCAGGCATAAAACTTACCGCTACAGGCGCGCACAGTTTTTCCAAAGTGTCTGAACTCGAAAAGGCGCTCAAGAGCATAAAAGGCGTTGATAGTGTCCGTATAAACGAATACGGCAACAGTGTAGCCACTATTGATGTTAGCACTAAACTTTCGGCGCAGGCTCTGGCGGCCAGTATTGGCGACTTAAAAACACTGCGCCTGGAAGTAATAGAAGCCTCGGGCAGCGCGATAAAAGTTCAAATGCGCTGATGAAAACAAATCTCAAACCGCCCGCGCTTATGCGCGTCTTTCACAAAACACTCAGACATGATTGATTGCAACTTGGAATAACTTCCATCGGTTCTTTATTTCGGCAATTCCGCCGACTTTTAACAAGGATTAACCTTGAGCCGTTTTACTTCCCCCGCTGCAGAACCATAGCTGTAGCTAGGCTGCGCCTTCTAAGCGCCAGTGGCGCGTTTAGAGAGTGTAGCGAGCCGCCGCAAGGCGGGGAGCTTCACTAAAAGCGCAGACGTAACTTTAATACTACAAGTCGCTTCTCAAGTCGAATCACTATATCAAACAGATAGCTGTTATGTAGCACACTGTCAAAAGCGCAGACGATGTCTGCGCTTTTTCTTCACATGGCGCGAAAGAGGCGCGTGCGCCGAATTTACGACGCCGCAGGTTCCAAGCGCGCAACGAAATCCGGCTCGTCAGCTTAAAAAAATTCTGATATAATCATTCATCATAAAGACAAGACGAGCCTTGTTTTCATGATGAATGAAAAAAAACTGCGTCCCTGCTTATGTCAGGAAGCAGAAAAACATTACATTGCTTCTATATATCAGCACAACCTACACTATAATAGCGTCATTCCTGTTTTGACGTCAGGAGATTCCCGGGAGCCTTAATGTCTGAAATCACAGCGCGATTGGCTGATTGCCGAAAACCCTTTCCGGCCTCAGAAAAGGTTTATGTGGATGGTTCACGGCCAGACATAAGGGTTCCCTTTCGCTCTGTCAAATTGAGCCGCACTGTTGACTACAACGGTCAAATCAGGCTCAACGACCCTGTGTTTCTCTATGACGCCACGGGCATATATACCGACCCTGGAGCGGTCATTGATTTGACTAAAGGGCTTCCTCCCCTGCGCCTGCCCTGGATACTCGAAAGGGGGGATACGGAAGAACTGTCTGGCGCTTCCAGCGCGTACCGTCAACTGCGTGAAGGGGATAAGAGTTTAGACGCCATTCGCTTTCCGCTCAACCGCAAGCCCCGTCGCGCAAAGCCTGGGCATCGCGTCACGCAAATGCGCTATGCCCGCAATGGCGTTATTACACCTGAAATGGAATTTGTCGCAATCAGGGAAAACCTCGGCCGCATGAAAGGCGGCGCGATGGACAGCCACATCACGCCGGAATTTGTCAGGCGGGAAGTCGCCAGCGGACGCGCCGTGATAAGCGCCAACATCAATCATCTGGAAGCCGAGCCTATGATCATTGGCAGCGCCTTTTTGGTGAAGATCAACGCCAATATAGGCAATTCGGCGTTAGCTTCTTCCATAGAAAAAGAAGTTGAAAAAATGGCCTGGGCCATCAGATGGGGCGCCGATACCGTGATGGATTTAAGCACCGGCGCAAATATCCACGAAACCAGGGAATGGATACTGCGAAACGCGCCTGTGCCAATCGGCACTGTTCCTATTTATCAGGCATTAGAAAAGGTTGACGGCAGGGCCGAAGAGCTTACATGGGAGATATTCCGCGATACGCTGCTTGAACAGTGCGAACAGGGCGTGGATTATTTCACCATTCACGCAGGGGTGCGTCTGGCCCACGTTCCTTTAACCGCAAAGAGAACCACGGGAATCGTGAGCAGGGGCGGTTCTATACTTGCCAGATGGTGTCTGGCCCATCACAGGGAAAATTTTATCTACACCCACTTTGATGAAATATGTGAACTGCTGGCCAGTTACGACGTGGCCTTCAGTCTTGGCGATGGTCTGCGCCCCGGCTCAATAGCCGATGCCAACGATGAGGCCCAGTTCGCCGAGCTAGATACATTGGGCGAATTGACGCTGCGGGCCTGGGAACACGACTGTCAGGTATTCATAGAAGGCCCTGGTCATGTGCCCATGCACTTGATCAGGGAAAACATGGAGCGCCAGATAAAAGTCTGCCACGGCGCGCCTTTTTATACACTGGGGCCTCTGACCACTGATGTCGCCCCTGGCTATGACCACATAACATCAGCCATAGGCGCGGCCATGATTGGCTGGATGGGCGCCGCGATGCTCTGCTACGTCACACCCAAAGAACACCTTGGCCTGCCGGATAAAAAAGACGTTAAGGACGGCGTAGTAGCTTACAAAATAGCCGCCCACGCGGCGGATTTGGCAAAGGGACACCCTGGAGCAAGGGCCTGGGACGATGCCATGAGCAAGGCGCGCTTTGAGTTTCGCTGGGAAGACCAGTTTAATCTGGCGATGGACCCAGAAACCGCCCACGCCTTTCATGATGAAGCCAACGCCGCGAAAATAGCCCAGGGAAGGCTTTCACAGGCAACAGACGGCGCAGCGTCCAGCCATGACGCCGCGGCCACAGAGCATCAGGAAGGCGCGGGGGCCGCCCACTTTTGCTCCATGTGCGGCCCCCGCTTCTGCGCCATGAAGATGACCGAGGAAATAAGGCAATACGCCTCGGCAAAAAATATTGACCCCGCCCTTGCTATTGAGGAAGGCTTGAAAGAAAGGGCTGAAGAGTTCAGTAAGACAGGGGCTGAAATATATATCGTTGGCAGTCAGGTTGAAAAACATGCAATCGCTAATCAGTCGAGCTAATTGCAAAACCTCCGACTTTGCCGGGAACGCGGACGCCAGACCCCCATTTTTCAGCGACTGCCACGCTGGTTTTCGATGTTTCCAGAGGTTTTGCAATTACCTCAGTCTTGAAAACGGGAAAATCAATGTTTTCAAGTTGATTAAAAAAATCCAGGCTTGGCTTAAATCAAGCCCCTGAAAAACATTTAGATTGGGGGCTGGATGTCGCTTGGTCATAAAATCAGTTCCATGCTCTCCGCGCTATTTAGCGCTTGGGTAATTTGCCGTGGTTGTCTGAAGTCAATGCCGGATGGCGGGGAGGCGGGATTATGCGCGTCCTGCTGGAGCGGGCTTTGGCCGCTGGCCGAAGATCGCTGTCCGCGCTGCGCTCTGGCGCATGGCGCTGAACGGGCTTGCCCTGATGAAGTGTCCTGGGAATACGGCGACGCCCTGTGGAACTACAAGGGGGGAAGGCCGGCCATGGGAATGCTGTTGGTTCCAGGCATCAAGTCAGGCGAAAAGGGCTGGCGGCTTGCGCTGTTAAGGCGCGTTTCATCAGCAGAACTGCCAGGCTGGGCAGGAAACGTTGACCTGGTGACATCCGTCCCGCCATCGCCATGGCACAAACTGATGCGCGGTTTCGACCTGGCAGGGGAAGCGGCGCAGCTCATATCAAAAAAAACAGCCCGCCCCTATACAAAAACCATGAGCAGGGCTTGGTTCTCAAAGCGCCAGGCCAAACAAACAGAGAGCCAGCGGCGGAGGATGCCTCAAAAAAATATGCGCTTACGCCGCAACGCCGATGTGTCAGGAAAAATAATCCTGCTTGTTGACGACGTCTGGACTACAGGGACAACCCTCCTGCGCTGCGCGAGGACGCTGTTGAAGTCTGGCGCGAAAGAAGTAAGGGTGATTAGTTTATTCAGGGCGGTTTGATTCAGGTCGCCTGTAGCTCTAGCGAATAACTTTTTTGATGGCTTCGGCGAGCTGTCCCGTCTTTACCTCCGCCAGTTCATATGAGGCGCGCGCCATGGGCTTGTTTACCTTGAGGACGCGGGTGATGTCTATTGGCGTGGCGGAGAGGACTACGTCGCAGGGAGTAGCGTCAATGGTGGCCTCTAAATCTTTGATCTGCCCCTCGCCATAGCCCATGGCCGGCAAAATGCCCTTGGCGTTGGGGTATTTTTTATATGTGGCGGCTATGGTAGCAACGGCGTACGGGCTTGGGTCAACGATTTCGCTTACGCCCACGTTACGGGCGGCGACGACGCCCGCGCCGAAGGACATGGAACCGTGGGTCAACGTTGGGCCGTCTTCAATGACCAGCGCTTTTTTGCCTTTGACCATTTCGGGTTTGTCTATTGCGACAGGGCTGTTGGCGCGGATGACAAGGGCATTGGGATTGCATTTTTTGGCGTTTTCTTCTATTGCCCTAATTCCCTCTTCTTTGGCGCTGTCGCACTTGTTGATGATGATTATGTCGGCGCGGCGGAAGTTGATTTCGCTGGGGTAGTAGGTCAGTTCGTGACCAGAGCGGTGGGGGTCGGCTATGACGATGTGGATGTCGCTGACGTAAAATGGCAAATCGTTATTTCCGCCGTCCCAGAGTATTACATCGGCCTCCGCTTCGGCTTGGCGGATTATTTTTTCGTAGTCCACGCCAGAGTAAATAATGAAGCCGTTGTCAATGTGGGGTTCGTACTCCTCGCGCTCTTCAATGGTGCATTTGTGCAAATCTAAATCGGCGTATGTTTCAAAGCGCTGACAGGCCTGGGCGGCCAGGTCGCCGTAGGGCATGGGGTGTCTGACGGCGACCACCTTCTTACCCATTTCTTTGAGTATGCGGCTGATGTAGCGGGTGGTCTGGCTCTTGCCGCAGCCCGTGCGGACTGCGGTGACGGCTATGACGGGCTTGCTCGACTTGATCATGGTGCTGTTGCAGCCCATGAGTTTGAAATCCGCGTTGGCAACCATGCAAATGCTTGCCAGGTGCATGACAAAGGCGTTGGTCACGTCAGAATAAGCAAAAACACACTCGTCAATCTTTTCCCGCTTGATGATGTCCGCCGCTCCAGATTCTTCATAGATGGGGATGCCGTTTGGATACAATTTACCCGCCAGTTCAACCGGGTACTTGCGCCCGGCTATGTCGGGAATTTGCGCGGCCGTGAAAGCCACGACGTTGTACATCGGGTTGTCACGGTAGTAGGTGTTGAAGTTGTGGAAGTCCCGGCCTGCTGCGCCAAGGATGAGAATGCGCTTTGGTGCTGACATACTTTGCTCCGTTTATCTGGAATGCCCGCCCTCGGCCTGCCTGATGCAGGCTTGTGACAGTGTTCTATAATAGCCTGATGCTGTTTGCGTTTCAAGTTTTGATATTTTGCCCAAGCCGTGTTAAATTATCTATTGAATTCAGCGCCTCGGCCCCTCCGGGGCGTCTGTTTTTTTACTTGATAATTCTCGGCAGAATGGCAAATATTGACGCGCCGCTCTGTGGCGCGTCCACCGTTAAACTCTTCGCTCCCCCCTCCTCACTCTCCACTTTATTTTCATGAAACACGCCGTCGAATATGCCCTTTATCGCCTTGCGGAAGGCGTTTTGCGCTATTTGCAATGGGATGCGGCCCTTGCCGCGGGCAAGCTTGCCGGCGCCGCCGCCTACTGGGTTGACAGACGACACAGAAAGGTTGTTTTGGATAATATTCAAAATTCTGATCTGGGGTTATCCAAAAAAGACTCCATACGCACGGCCAAAGCGTGTTTTCGGCATTTTGGCGCGCTTTCCTTTTCACTGCCGCGGCTGCTATTTATGAATGCAGATGAGTTAAAACGCCGCGTGGCGTTTCAGGGCATCGAACACTGGGACGCCGCCCAGCGGCTTGGCAAAGGGTTCATAGGGCTTACAGGGCACTTTGGCAACTGGGAGGCCATGGCTCTGGCCCTGTCGGCCTCCGGCAGAAGCCTGGCCGTTATCGGGAGAAAACTGGAAAACCCCTGGCTTAACGAGCGCCTGCGCATACTGCGAACCAGGTTTGGCAACCTGACCATAGATAAGGGCGGCGCGCTAAAGGAAGCCGTCAAAGTTTTAAGAAGGGGTATGGGAGTGGGCTTCCTCCTGGATCAGGACGCGCGTTCAAATGGCGTATTTGTTGATTTTTTGGGCCGCCAGGCCTCAACCCACCCTGCGGCGGCGGCCCTGGCGTTGCGTTTTAATTTACCGATAGTCCCTATCTTTAGCCACCCCCAATCAGATGGTACAATTATCGTAAGAGTTGAACCCGCACTGGAAATTTCGCGGACGGGCAACCTTGAAGCGGATATTCTGAGCGCCACCCAGCTGATGAGCGACGCCCTTGAACGTCAGGTGCGACTTTCACCCCACGTCTGGTTTTGGATGCACAGGAGATTCAAAACCCAGCCCTATCCGCCGACAAGGGGCTAACGCCTCAATTTTTTAAGGAGAGTTTATGCCTAAGCACGTGCTGGCCAAATTGGAAGCCGAACACAGAGCGATAAAACAGGCTCTCTTGGTTGAAATCCCAAAGGAAATAGCCGCTGCCGCCTCCCAGGGGGACCTGTCCGAAAACGCCGAATATGAACAGGCCCTGGCAAAAAGGGACATGCACCAATCCAAGCTGGTATCCCTGGAGCAAAGAATAGCCGAAATAGCAACGCTCGACGTATCCAGGCTCCCGTCTGACAAGGCAGCTTACGGCTCAAGGGTAAAACTCCTTGACCTTGACAGCGATAAAGAGGTTACATACAAATTGGTTCTTCCTGAAGAACTATCGGATGATTCAACCTTGCTGAGCATTAGCAGCCCTTTGGGCGCCGCCCTAGTGGGGTTAGAAGAGGGCGAAGAAGTGCGTATCAGGATACCTGCGGGAATGAAACACTTTGAGTTACTTGAGCTTCAAACGGTTCACCAGCAATAGAAACCCTTTTTAGGCGGTATGAAGATTATGAACAGGCAGCAGACAGGTCAAGGTTGTTCTTTTTGCGGCAAGGGGCCGCACGAGGTTGAGCACCTGTTACAGGGCGCCCACGCTTACATTTGCGACGAGTGCCTTGAGGCGGCCAGCGTCCAGGTTCGCATGTCCAAACAGAATATAGCCCCGGCGAAAAAGGAGCATATTCTCTATCGCCCCAAAGAAATCAAGGCCTTTTTGGACGACTACGTAATAGGTCAGGACGAAGCAAAAAAGCGCCTGTCAGTCGCCGTCTATAACCACTACAAGCGCATCCTTCAACCAGCCCAGGGGCTTAAGGGCCACGCCGACGTAGAGCTTTCCAAGAGCAACATACTCCTGCTCGGCCCTACAGGCACGGGCAAGACGCTCCTCGCCCAGACGCTCGCCAATTTGCTGGACGTTCCCCTGGCCTTAGCCGACGCGACAACGCTCACCGAGGCTGGCTACGTGGGCGAAGACGTTGAAAACATTCTCACCAAGCTGCTCCAGGCCGCCAACTACGACGTGGCCCGCGCCCAGCGCGGCATTGTATTTATTGATGAAATTGACAAAATCGGCCGCAAAAGCGAAAACCCATCTATCACGCGGGACGTATCGGGCGAAGGCGTGCAGCAGGCGCTCCTCAAGCTGGTCGAGGGCACGGTCGCAAACGTGCCGCCCCAGGGGGGGCGCAAGCATCCCCAGCAGGAGTTCATACACCTGGACACAAAAAACATTCTGTTTATCTGCGGCGGCGCCTTTGTGGGCATAGAAGACATCGTAAAACAGAGAGTGCGCGCAAAGGCTATGGGCTTTGGGGCGGTGGTTTCCCAAAGGTCTGACAAAAGCGAATTCTTAAAGCTGGTTGAACCCGAAGACGTCATTAAATTTGGCTTGATTCCGGAACTGGTAGGGCGCTTGCCCGTTTTTGCCTCCCTCGACCCGCTGGACAGAGACGCCCTGGTGCGCATACTGACGATGCCTAAAAACGCCGTGGTCAAACAATTTGTCCGCCTCTTTGAAATGGATAACGTCCTGCTCAGCTTTGAGGATGCCGCCTTAGAAGCCATAGCGGACAGAGCCATGGTCAAAAAGCTGGGCGCCCGCGGTCTGCGGGCGATGCTTGAGCAAACGCTCCTTGACCAAATGTTTGAACTGCCCGACCCGGAACGTAATGAGTGTGTAACGCTGCACGTAACCCGCGCCCAAATAGAAGAAAAACTAGGCGCCATGCCCCAGGCTATAGAAGAGGCGGGATGAGCGCTGAGCGCGGTGTTGCTGGCCTCTGATTCCATTTCCGCATAGAATGCGCCGTTTTGTTTGGAGATAAAAATCACGCCGCGCTCATACCTGCCGGTATATAGCGTTTCAGGCTCAAAACCGCATTCAGCAGTTAGATTGGTGCCTGGAGCCGGAATCGAACCAGCGACACATGGATTTTCAGTCCATTGCTCTACCAACTGAGCTATCCAGGCTGAATAACAATACTACCACACGTCGGCTGTTTTTCAAGCGTGAAAATGGTATAAACTGTTTTACTTGGAGTTGTTAAAAGCCATGGCAAGCAAGAAGGACATCAAACAAAAAGAAATCAGGATTCAAAAACCGGCCCAGAGCCTGACTGCTTTTCAGCACAAGGTTGCCTCCGGCATGGACGACCGCTCTGAATTGATGAAACGCTTTCTCATCGCGGGCGCGGCTATTCTGGTTGTGATAGCCATTTTGGTTTTTTGGAATTTTTGGCGGCAGCACAAAATCGAACAGCACGAAACAGCCCTGGCCGCGCTGATTGCTGAAGTAACGGGCAATCGCTCCGATGTTCCCGCGCCAGATGAAAAGGAACAGCGTATGCGCAACGCCCTGCCGAGGCTTGAGGCCCTCGTCAGCGCCGCCCCAGGCCCATGCAGGGCCGTTGCCAAGGGTATTCTTTCAACCTGGAAGCTGGAATTAGGCGATGCCGACCCCCCCCCCTTGCCCGCCCCGACAGACCCCTG
>JGI24698J34947_10002398_pt1 | contig 10087 bp, 7 predicted proteins | sample TergutMp193P3_FD_34947 | JGI IMG/M metagenome (IMG submission 34947) | reverse complement strand
GTACTTGCCATAACCGACACCGTCCATAATAACCAAAACCACCGGCCCGCGCCGGCCTTTCCACGAGGGGTTCTTTTTCAGGGCTTCCATGCGTTTCTCCTGTTATTATGATAGCGGGTTATGGGGAAAGAGTCTATGGAAGTAAACCCCGTTTTTCCTTGCCTTTTCCCGCTTTTTTCAATATATTAGTAGTAGCGGAGGGTAAAAAATGGGTCTAGTACGCACAGAAATTACCTTAAAAAATGCCGAGGATTTATTAAGAGTTAAAGATGGCCTCATGCCGGAACAGAAAATCCGGCAGGTTACCGTGAACGCGCTGGTTGACTCAGGCGCGTGGACGCTGGTTATCAATGAATCCACCCGCGAACAATTGGGGCTGGAAGCGGAAAGAGTCGCGCCGGGTATCCTTGCTGATGGGACTAAGTCAATGTATAAAGTGATTGGCCCGCTTGAAATTGCATGGAAAGACCGCTTCTACATTGGCGAAGCCTTAGTCGTACCCAATGCCGAGGAAAACCTGCTCGGCGCCATCCCGCTTGAAGCATTGGACTTGACGATTAACCCCCGCACCGAGCAAGTTGTCGGCGCGCATGGCGATGAGATAATGCACATGCTCGCTTAAACCTATGGCTTTTTAGTATAATAACGGTGCATTTTTTTTATCGATCGTTTAACGGCCGGCCGCACCGCTTCTTCAATGGATTTAATTAAAGCGTCATCCACATCATCAAGGTGCCGCGCGATTGCGGCGGTAACATCATCGCGTATGTTTTTTTCCGGCTTGAAAAGTTCATAAACCTCTATTTTCAGGGTTTTCGCGATTTTGGAGAGCGTTTGCGCGGAAACCCACTTTTTTCCGGTCTCAATATCGCTGAGGAAAGTAGTGGAAATCCCCAGCTCAAGGGCCAGATGAAGCTGAGATAAACCTATCCGGTTACGAAAACGTTTGATATTCCGGCTTAATATCGCCCGGCAGTCTTTTTCATTCCTATCCATTATTTCTCTTACTTAATCTAAATAATATTACAGGGCTGTTGACAAATTTTCAAAAATCCAATAGTTTAATTAAAATAGTACAACTAACAGCGGACTGATGTTGGGAGTCTACAATATTTGATTGTCTCAGAAGGAATGTTATGAGAAAGCGCGGGGTTTTTCCTCTATTGTTGGTGTATGTGTCGCTTATGGCGTTGTTTTTGGTTTCATGTGAAAGTCCCGCCGGCAGCACATCTGGAGATAGGGTCGACAACGGTACGCCTATCGGCGGCATACCTGACAACGGTACACCTGGCGGCGGCACACCCAAGACCTATACCGTAACCTTCGATGCCGATGGCGGAACGCCCGCGCCTGCGCAGCAAAATATAGCCCGCGACGGCAAAGTTATCGAACCGGAACCCATGACCAAACACGCTATGGGGTTTGAGGGCTGGTTTTGGTTTGATAACCGTGGCGAGCATCAATGGGACTTCGCAAATGACACGGTTATCGGCGATATTACCCTGTATGCCAGGTGGAACACCAATTTTTACACCGTAACTTTCATCGCCGATGGCGGAATGCCAGAACCGGCGCCGCAGAACATAGCACACGAGGGCAAGGCGAGCGAACCGTCAGCCATAAGCAAAACAAATTACACTTTCGGCGGCTGGTTTAAGGAAAATAACTTTACCAATCAATGGAACTTCGCCAACGACATTGTTACCAGCAATATCACGTTATACGCAAAATGGACGCTGAACCAGCACACCGTTACCTTTAACGCCGACGGCGGAACGCCTGCGCCCTCAGCGCAAACCATAGACCACGGCGGCAAGGTGAGCGAACCGTCAGCCATAAGCAAAACAAATTACACCTTCGGCGGCTGGTTTAAGGAAGCGGCGTTTACCAATCAATGGAACTTCGCAAGCGACATTGTTACTACAAACACCACCTTGTACGCCAAATGGACGCTGAACCTGCACACCGTTACCTTTAACGCCAACGGCGGAACGCCCGCGCCGGCACCGCAAACCATCGACCACGGCGGCAAAGTTACCGCACCGCCGGACATGAGCAAGACAAATTACACCTTCGGCGGCTGGTTTAAGGAAGCGGCGTTTACCAATCAATGGAACTTCACCAGCGACACCGTTACTACAAACACCACCCTGTACGCAAAATGGAACATTAACCAGCACACCGTTACCTTTAACGCCGACGGCGGAACGCCCACGCCCTCACCGCAAACCATCGACCACGGCGGCAAAGTTACCGCACCGCCGGACATGAGCAAAACAAATTACACTTTCGGCGGCTGGTTTAAGGAAAGCAGTTTTACCAATCAATGGAATTTCGCAAGCGATACCGTTACTACAAACACCATCCTGTACGCCAAATGGACGCTGAACCAGCACACCGTTACGTTTAACGCCAACGGTGGAACGCCCGCGCCCTCACCGCAAACCATAGACCACGGCGGCAAAGTTACCGCACCGCCAGCCGTGACTAAAACGGATTACGTCTTTGGCGGCTGGTTTAAGGAAAGCAGCTTTATCAACCAATGGAACTTTGCCAACGATACCGTTACCGCGAATACCGCTTTGTATGCCAGGTGGGATGCCGTTATGCAGTCCAGCAGGATTGAATACTATTGGGTAGACCAACACGGCAGTCTGGTAACAACCAGCGGCGGCGCAACTACTATAGCCCCCGGTACAACGCTGACCATTACCACGCAGGGCTCCGGTTATGTGGTTAAGCAATGGCATTTGAACGGCGTTAATACCGGACAGAGTGGGATTACGTATAACTTCTCAAGCACAACAATCGGAAGGTATACCGTAGGCTTGTTTATTGAAAAGGACGGCAAGCTGTATAACACCAACATCACCGTTAAGGTACGAGACCTAACCGTTGTCATTGATCTGTATGTATTGAATAATACTGGCTGGCGCGGCGACGGCGCGTTGAGAATCAATGTAAATGGCGTTGATATTGCCACTAATGTAAGAGTTCACCCTTATGCCAGCGGCATTAATAATAGTCCCAGCGGTCAAAGCAGCAGCAATAAGTTCACCTTTCAGGTAGCAGTAGGCGATGTCGTTCAAATATATTGGGTTGGAGAAGATTTCCTGCAAAATTATCAGGAAGATAACGCATTTATGGTGTATTACGCCGACACGCCGCCCAGCCCGGCATTTATCCGAAACGGCAATGACGCTATCTGGAGCGGCAGTAACGCATTGGTCTACCGGTTACGCGCCGCCAACAATCCTGCCGGTCCTACTAATTTGAAGGGTGTAACCGGCGGTACATTGCTGGGTTCATTTACGGTTCAGGAATAAGGGAGAATAAAAATGAAGAACATGAAATATAGATTGACATTTGGCATTGCGCTTGCTTGTGTGATGTTGTTTACCGCTTGTGATACGAGTATTGATCCTCCGGCAATCCAACCGCCCATTGAGAGCGGCTATGGGAGCATAAGCATCAGCTTCGCGGGAGAAACATCGGCGCGGACGGCGCTGCCTCCAACGGTTTTTGATAAATATGTGTATACCTTTACCAAAGCGGGCGAACAAAGCGGTGTGGTTAAAACCTCCGACAATAACGGCTTCTTTATTCTGGAAATTGGCAGTTATACGGTGGCAGTACAAGCATACATCGGCAACGCGGAGCCGTATGCGCTGGCGGCAAGCGGGGTATCTTCCGCATTTAGCGTCGGCTCCGGCAATAACGATCCGGTAATCGTGTACCTTTCTGCGGTTACCGTGGAAGCGCAGGGGGAATTCAGCTACACGATAACGTATCCGGCGGGCGCTGAGGCGGCGGTTACTTTGCAAAAATGGCCGGATATGAGCAATATTACCTTAACCCCTCATAACTTGACTCAAGGAGAAGGCATTTCTGAAACGCTTGCATTGGAATCAGGTTCTTATCTGCTTACCGTTCTCATGAGCAAAGACGGGCTGTATGCGGGTATCAGCGAGGCGGTGCATATACGACCATCGCTTGCAACCGTATACGCCAAAGATTTTAATGATAATGATTTTAACACCAGAGGCCCCGGCGCGGCGGTGAGCGCCCCGACGTTGAATGTAGTTTCACCGGACAGCATTACCCTTAACCCGGCATCTCCGCCCATCAACGGACAGATCGTCGAGTACGGTATCAATACCGTTAATACCGCGCCCTCCGCATGGCAGACAGGCGTAACGTTTAGCGGCCTTGACGCGGGAACGACATACTATATCTTTGCCCGCGCAAAGGAAAACAACAACTTCCATACGGGCGCGGTAAGTACATCTCTGCCAGTAACCACGTTGAACGTTCCGGGCGCGCCGCAAAACTTCACGGCAATTCCGGATAACCAGCAGGTTTCGCTTTCATGGTCGGCTCCGTCCAGTAACGGCGGCAGCGCGATTATCAGATACGAAGTTTCCAGCAATAACGGATCGACTTGGATAACGGCATCCGCCAACACCAGCCATACCTTTACCGGTTTGACCAACGGCACCAGTTACACATTCCAGGTTCGTGCGGTCAACAATACCGGAAATGGCGTGACAGCTTCCGCCACGGCGACACCGAGAACAACCCCGGCTGCCCCGCACAATGTAACCGCGACAGCAGGCGATCGGCAAATAACGCTTGCATGGATTGAATCCAACGACGGTGGCAGTCCGGTTATCAGATACGAAGTTTCCAGTAATAACGGATCGACCTGGATAACGGCGACCGCCAATACCGGCCATACCGTTACCGGTCTGACCAACGGCACGAGTTACACCTTCCAGGTTCGCGCGGTCAATGCCGCCGGCAACAGTGCGGCGGTCAGTGTTAATGGCACTCCGATGACCGTACCTACCGAACCGCGATACCCCTCGATAAATCCGGGTAGTGGGCAGGCTTCGCTTTTATGGTCGGTTCCGGGCAGTAACGGCGGCAGTGCGATTATCAGATACGAAGTTTCCAGTGATAACGGTTCAAGCTGGATAACCGTGACCGGCGGCAACAGCCATACATTTACCGGTTTAACTAATGGTCAAGAATATACTTTCTGTGTCCGGGCAGTCAATGCCGCCGGTAATGGCGCGATAGCCAGTATTACCGTAACGGTTTACGCCTATTACACCGTTACCTATAACGGTAACGGCGCAACAAGCGGAACAGTTCCTGCCACACAGACCGTAATCGTCGGTACAAGTATAACGCTTCCGGGTCAGGGTACGCTTTTAAGAAGCGGGTATGTTTTTGGCGGCTGGAACACCTATTCAAGTGGCACGGGAACCAATTATAACGCCAACTCTTCCTTTACGCCGACCGGTGATATTACCCTGTATGGCAAGTGGGATTATAATACAGCTGTACCGCCTCGCGCTCCCTATAATATCGAGCGTGATGATGTGATAAATTCAACCAGTATCACTCTATACTGGGATGCGGTTTCCAACGCTACGGGGTATACGGTTTATCGTAGTTCCAGCGCTTCTGGTCCCTATACCTCTGTAGGAACGACATCTTCCACGTCATACACCTATTCAGTGTCAACCAGTTATTACTACAAGGTAAGCGCTTCCAATAGCTACGGAGAAGGTCTGTTATCTGAGGAATCGGTATGGGCGACTACCGGTGGTTTAGCGGCTAACATTAGAGCAAGATATTATTCTGAACTCGTCCCGAGCTACTGGATAGAGTTTGGTTCCGGCAATACATATACGGAGGGGGATGAGAGGTATGGCAGTGCTCCCAGCTATACAGGTACCTATACGGTAACGGCAAACCGTTACTCGGGAACTTGCGGAGAGCCTGGTGATTGGGTTGCTTTTTATATCATTGACCCTGATACCATCCTGCTGCTTGAGAACGGATGGATCTTTAGGAGACAATAGCATAAGATCGATAGCGTCGTGTAACAGACACCAATCCCTTCTTATGCTATAATACCCTCAAGGCTCCCCATGGCATTATTAACCGATCTGCACAATCATTCCTGTCTCTCCCCCTGCGGCTCGCTGGATTTGTCGCCGCGGCGGATGCTGGAAATTGCCGCCGCCCGCAAGCTCAAGGTGATGGCGTTGACCGATCATAATTCAAGCCTTAACTGCCCCGCTTTTGCGAAACTCTGCCCGCAGTTCGGGATTATTCCCGTCTTTGGCATGGAGGCGACCACGAGCGAGGAGATCCACGCCCTCTGCCTGTTTACCAATCTGGAGGCAAGCCTCTCCTTCGGCGAATATGCCTATTCCATTCTCGCCCCCTTTTTGAACAACCCGGAAAAAACCGGCGATCAGGTATATGTTGACGAAGAGGACAATATTGAGGGCGAGGTTGAATACTATCTGGTGAATCCGCTGGATATTTCCATTGACTCGTTGGGGGCGAAGGTCGGCGAATACGGCGGCATCGTAATTCCCGCCCATGTCGACCGCGCCGCTTTTTCCATGACGAGTCAGTTGGGCGTGGTGGTACCGGGCCCCTGGGCGGCGGTCGAGTGCGTGCGCCTGCCGCCGTCGCTGGACAATAAGCCGCTGGATACGCTGGGCTATCCCCTCACCACGTCGTCCGACGCCCATTACCCGGAACACGTCGCCCGACGCCCCTTTGAACTCGACATTACTATGGAAGAATTGCAGCCGGGCGGCCCCGGAACCGAAGCCGATATGGAAGCCTTCAAACGGGCGCTGGCAAAAAGACCCCGAGGCTAGACTAAACCCCCGCGAAATGCTACACTGCCATGAGAGGTAACATGGTGGAAAAACACGATTCTGAGCTGATGCATCGTTTTAAACAAAATCCCGGGGTTTTTATAGGTACTTTTGTCGTACTGGTTATTGTTATCGTAGCTTTTGTGCTGGTTCCGGCGATAGTGCCCAGCGCCGGAGGCCCTGCCGTAGACCTGACTTTTGGATACTACGACAAGGTTCCCATCACCTATGTGCCGGGAAATTATTTTGCTGAATACCGCGATATGCTTAGCCGCTACCGTCAGAACTCCATGAACAGCGAAAATTCTTCTTATATCAATTACCAAATATGGCGCGAGGCTTTTGAGGCAACCATTATCCATATAGCCATGCTGCAGGAAATGAAGAAAGCCGGTTACATCGCGCCGGAAAAAATAGTTGACCGCAATGTGGCGCGGCTTCCGCGGTTTCAGGAAAACGGGCGTTTCTCCGCGTCCCTCTACCGCCAAATGGACGAGAACGAGCGGCTGTCCCTGTGGCGGCAGATACAGGAAGAAACCGCCAAAGAACATTACCGTTCCGATGTTATGGGATTGCTCACCCCGGCGGCGGAGGGGGAGTTTATCGGAAAAATGGCCGCCGTACAGCGCAGTTTTGACATGACGGTTTTTTCAGTGGACGCTTATCCCGAATCCGGATATGAAGCCTATATTCAGGAACACCCCGATCTGTTCCGCTCTATCCACCTCTCCATGATCACGGTCAATTCCAATGAAAGGGAAGCGCGGCAGATACTCAATTCGATTAAAAACGGCGCAACGACTTTTGAGGACGCCGCCCGTTCATATTCCAAAGACGGTTACGCGGACAGGGGCGGCGATATGGGAATAAAGATGGTATATGAACTCAGCATGGATATTCCCGAAGAAGAGGCGCGCGAAAAAATCATCGTTCTGGCAAGAGACGAGTACAGCGACATTATCAAAAACGATTTAAGCTGGGTTTTCTTCCACGTCAATGGCGCTATACAGAGAGCGGAGCCTTCCGACCCGGCTGTTATGGAAAAAGTCCGTTCGTACGTACGCAATTATGAACGCGGACGTATGGAAGACTGGGCGATAGCGCAGGCGGACAACTTTATCGCGCTGGTGAATGAAATCGGTTTTGAAGAAGCCCTGACCGAACGGGCGATGGAAAAACGCAGCTTCGGCCCCATCCCGCTTAACTTCGGCAGCATCGATCTTTTTCCCGCTTTAGCCTCGCAGTCCGTTGCCGAACTTGCGTCCGCCGACAATGATGAAAATTTCTGGAAAGTCGCCTTTTCCACCCCGGTTGCGTCTCCGTCACGGCCCGTGGTACAGAGGAGCAATGTGCTGGTGCTGTGGGTTACGGAAGAAACCGAAATCGACGCGGAAGCCGTTGAAACCATTGTATCCATCTACAATTCCTACTGGCTGAATTATGCGGTAGAGTCGTCCATGCAGCAGCATTTTATTAACAGCCCCAAACTGGAAGATAATTTCCTTGACATTTACTTCCGCTACTTCATGGAATAACCCCGACGATAATCGGGGTTTTTCCTGGAAGGGAAAGACTCTCCTCTCCGGCGTTGATCCTGCCGGAAGGGCGCGGCGCGCGGCGGAATCGGTTTCCGTAATAGACCGGACTCTGTACCTGTGCCCTTCCCCCCTCTACGGTTACGGGCTGGAACGCCTGCTTGAGCGCATTGCCGCTTTTCCCAACTGCGCCCTGTTATGCGTTGAGGCGGAGCCCGAATTGTTCGCCCTTGCGCGGGAACACATAAGCGCGCCATTGCAGAACAGCCCAAAATTACGCCTAACTGATCGATGCGAAGCGGGAACGCTGTGCGCCCTGCTGCGGCAGGAATGGGGGCCGCGTTTTTTCCGCCGTGTGGAGATGGTCCGCCTGAACGGGGGCTGGCAATTACATCAACCGTTATATGATATGCTGATAGGATCCCTGCGGCGGGAAATCGCCCTTGACTGGGGCAACGCCATAACCCTGACAAAACTGGGACGCCGCTATATCCGCAACGCCCTGCGCAACCTCCCCCTGATCCCCCGCTGCAATTCGCTGCAGGAACTGAACTTTGGCGATGACCCCGCGCTGGTACTGGGGGCCGGCCCCTCGCTGGATCATCTGCTCGACGGGCTTCAGTCCCGTTTTGGCGAGACTCTACAACTGCCGCAGGAGCGTCCGTTCAGGATCATCTGCGTTGACACCTGCCTTACCAGCCTGAAGGATCGGGGCATAACGCCCGACTTGGCGGTTATTCTGGAATGTCAGCACTGGAATCTGGATGACTTTGTCGGGCTGTCCGGCTGGAATGTTCCCGCGGCGCTGGATCTTTCCGCCCTGCCCCGCTCAGGCACGGTGCTGTGCGGCGGCCTGTTCTTGTTTTTTACCCCGTGGACCACGCTGAAAATTTTTGAACGGCTGGCAGCCGCCGATCTGCTTCCCCCCCGCCTGCCCCCGCTGGGGTCGGTGGGTTTAAGCGCCGCGGCCATTGCCCGGCGTTTAACGCAGGGTCCCGTTATAACCGCCGGACTGGATTTTTCGTTTACGCCGGATTCCTACCACGCGCGTTCAACGCCGGGACACAAGAGCAGACTGCGCCGCCAAACCCGCTTTACCGGTATTCTGAACGCCGACGCCGCTTTTGGCGTGGCGGTTCTCGGCGCCGTTTCCAAAACAGGCGGTACGGTTCTTTCAAATCCCGCTATGCGCAACTACCGCGATTTGTTTGAACGCGAATTCGGCGCCGCCGCGTATAGCGGCGGCTTCTACGATATTGAAGGCAGCGGCCTCCCATTAGGCGTAAAAACACTTTCGCTGGAGGCGGCGTTTGATGTGCTGTCTGAGAAAGAAGAATCTCACGGAGGCACGGAGGGCACGGGGAACACGGAGGGAATTCAAAATTTTAATTCTCCGTGTCCTCCGTGTCCCCCGTGCCTCCGTGAGAGGTCTTTAGGAACATTCATTCATGATGAACGGGCTCGCCTCATTTTACTGCGGGATATGTTGACTGGCGCCGCGGCTATGGATAGCGATGTTCTGGTTACGCTGATTGATGAATGTGACTATCTGTGGGCGCACTTTCCCGATTACGCCGGAACGGATCGCCGTCCCGGTAAAGCGGAACTGTCCGGCGGCGCGGGACTCTCCTTCCTCAACCGCATCCGCGTGGAAATCGATCCGTTTCTGAAATTGTGGGAGTTAGTCGCACTATGAAATATAGCCGCCTGTCGTTATTATTCATCGCCGCGGTATTTTTTATGGGCTGCGACAGCGCCCCCCAAATTGTTCAAAAGGATTATGTCTACGAGAAAATGTTTTTTGGAACGCATCGTATTGAATTTGATATTCATCTGGAAAATATTGGCGATTCGGGTAAAATA
>JGI24698J34947_10002397_pt1 | contig 10088 bp, 9 predicted proteins | sample TergutMp193P3_FD_34947 | JGI IMG/M metagenome (IMG submission 34947) | reverse complement strand
CAGCTCACCGAGGCGGTCAGGCGTCGTCCCTACAGCGTGATCCTTTTTGACGAAATTGAAAAAGCGCACCCGGAAGTTTTCAACGTGTTTTTGCAAATACTTGATGACGGACGGCTGACGGACGGACAGGGGCGCGTTGTCGATTTCAAAAACGTGATCATCATAATGACAAGCAACCTCGGTTCAGACTTGATCCTTGAAGCGAAAGAGCCGCAGGCGCTGCGCAACTCGCTTTTGGAACTACTCAAACAGAGTTTCAGACCGGAGTTTTTGAACCGCATTGACGAGACGGTAATTTTCAACAGGCTTGGCAAGGGCGAAATTGGCAAAATTGTCGATATTCAGCTAACGCGGCTTTCACAGCGGCTGGCTGAGCGCAAGATCACTCTCAAGCTGACCGATGCGGCAAAGTCCCTGCTTGCCGAGCGCGGCTATGATCCGCAGTTTGGGGCGCGTCCCCTCAAGCGCACGATTCAGAGCGACTTGGAAAATCCGCTGGCAAAGCAGGTGATCGCAGGCACTATCCGCGAGGGCGATACTGTCACTGCGGACGCGGACAAGGACGGGATTGTTTTTAAGAAGAAGTGAGAAGTTATATTGACACAAAAAAGGCGTTAAGCGCCAGTTTGGCTTGACATTTTTACAAAAAATGGTATAAATATATTATGAAAATAAAAATATTATTTATACTTTTTATTTTTTCAATAAATGGGTTTGCAAATGCCCAAAATTTTGATTTAAAACGTTATTCTGACTATACAAATGGTTTTCGTGGTGTTGCAGTGGCTGTATATTTGGATAATATTGGAGCAGATAATTTAAGATTAGAAACATCGAAATTAAATGATCTAATGGCTGAATTTTTTGAAGAAATATTTCCGTCAACTGGCAGAACAATTGATAAATTATCGAAAAATAATTATTGGTTATGTCAGCAAGCCCTTAATGAATGGAATACAGAAGCTGGAGAGATTTACATGATAATCTGTGCGGACAATATGTATTCAGATGATTGTATAGTTATTATTGCAATAATAGAAAATAGTAGAGGAGCATTTAATTGGTGGGGTAAAACTATATCTACAAATGATTTGGAATAGAATAAATGCATTATTGTGGAAAAATATGTATTGACAAATAATTGAAGAATTATGAAAAAAGAACATTAAAAATAAAAACCCGGTCATAAATGACCGGGTTGTGGCAGAGGAGGCTATTTCGGACTTTCGCCCGCTGCCGCCTCCCCAAGTGGCGTCTTAAATATAACATATTTTTGGCAATTTATCAAATGCTTTTTCATGACCAGTTGGTTCGTTAAAAATTTCAAGACGCGGCGGCGGACAAGGGTGGAGAAGCCATCATTTTTAAGAAAAAGTAGATAAAGCGCCAACCTTTTTATAAATGTTCTCACTATATATATGGATTATGAATATCTGTATGAATTCATGACAGGTAAAATAACCAAGGACACGGTTCACGCCGACAAATTCAAGAGGCTGTTTGATAAAGGTTATCTTGCAACAAAGGGCAATTCGGAATATGTCAACATAATTGTTACTACGCTGTCCCAATATGTTCTGCGATACATTGCCAAACGAATAACCGCTAACCATCAATTTTTTTCATTACCGCCGCCCTTTAAATACTTTGCCACATCGCGGTCAAATTCAGAAATGTAGTCTCTGTCCTGTTTAACACGGAACTGTTCGTAAATTTTTCCGGCTTTTTTTACTACCTCATCGTGAGAAATTTGTCCCTTGCTGCTCAGTACACGGCGGCGGTTGTTTTTCAGAAAGGTATCTGTTTCGTTTAGCCAGTCATGCATACTCATAGCAACGCCGTCCTCTGCCATTAATTCGGCGTAATCTATGAACATCGTTACAAGCCGGTTCAGGCCGGAAAGTTCTTTTTCATTCAGGTAGTTTTTGGCAACAGAAACATCACTTTTCAATATTTTCCCATCAGGTGCGTTCTTCCATGTTGTCAATCCCATTGTCGGATGATCGGGAGAGACCCGCTCGGAAATTAGCTGCGCGGCGGTTTTTCCGGTTACTGCAAAATGAAGTTTGTTTTGTACAAAGGCATAAAACTCTTTGGTAAGGCTGCTGTCTTTATCGTAATCGTAACTGCACTGCTCAAATATGTCGGCGATCTTCTGGTATGCCCGCCGTTCGCTGGCGCGAATTTCACGGATTTTTTCAAGTAATTCGTCAAAATAATCCCGTCCGAACGGTCTGCCGTTTTTCAACAGTTCCTCATTGAGTAGATACCCTTTTTGGATATACTCTCTCAGTGTTTTTGTTGCCCATTGGCGGAATTTGGTGGCTTTTTTGGAGTTTACACGGTAGCCAACGGCGATAATTGCGTCAAGGCTGTAGAATTCAGGGGTGCGCGTTACCTCGCGCCCGCCTTCATTTTGAACTATTGCAATTTTTGCAACAGTTGCCCTTTCGTCAAGTTCTTCTTCTTCAAAGATATTTTTCAAATGACGGGAGATAACTGATTTATCAGCATCAAAAAGCTCTGACATTGCCTTTTGCGTCATCCAAAAAGTTTCGTCTTTGAAAACCACATCTACATAAACATTGCTGTTTGGTGTGGAGTAAATTGCGATTTTCCCCTCTGACACTTTTACAACATTGTTCATCACAGCCTCTTCCGGTAACCGTTACCCGTCAATCTTTTTCAATATCGCAAGCAGTTCCGCGCCGCGAATTGGCTGTAAAGGGTGGAAATTCCGTCCGTCGGGGAGGGATAGGAGTTCCGTTTCCACACAGCCGAGTATTGAATCAAAGAAGGGCGAGAGAGGGGGAACGTCCGTTATCGGGCTGCGTGGGTTTGCGCCTGTCGCGTAACGCGCGGAATAGCGGGAAAGCAGTCCGCGATCGGCACGCGCTTCGGCGTATAGATGCCAGATAAACCACGCCGCGCCTGCGCGGGTAACAGTCTCATCTCTTCGGGGTCTGTTGGTTGGCCATTCGCTTACGCTGATATCCTGTGTGTGGGGAATAAAGTCGCGTTCCAGCAGGCGGTTAAAAAACTCGGCTTCGCCGATGTCCCTGCCGCCGCTTATGAAACGCAGAAGCTGGGTTTCATTTTTTGCGATGGCTATACAGTCATTCCAGCTAACGCTGTCCCGCCCCAGCATATCAATGGTAACGGCGGAAGCGCCGCCGGTATTCCGCAGTTCCCAGGCACGGTTACGGTCTTTCCCATAACTTTCCTGATAAACATTGTCCAGTCCCGAAGAAAAGGCGGCGTCAAAAGCGCCCGCGGCTTCGGCAAAGCGATTCAATTCCATGAGGGAACGGCCTCTTTCAATGTTTAGTTCGCCAAAACCGGACATGGAAGAATGTTGACCCGCAAGAGCCAATTCTTTATCGGCGAGTTCCAGCCGTTTTGCCGGGTCGCCTTCAAGACGGATACCCAAAATAATTGAGGGAATGTTACCGGGTGAAAGAGCGCTTGATTGCCGGTACAAACGCTGGGCTTCGCTGTACTTTCCTTCCAAAATGGCAAGCCTGCCCGACCACGCGATAAGCTGTCCCGAATAATGAACGTCAGCAGACGCCTCTTTTTCCATGCCGCCAATCATCTGCCGCGCCGTTGTCATCTCACTCTGCCGTTTTCGCGCCTCTACCCCTCCCACAGCTTCAAGGGGAACGATCATCACTTCCAGTTCTGAAAGATTGGTTTCCATCTGATCTTTTTGGCTGTCAATAAATATGTCCTTCTGCTGTAAAGAAGTACAGGAAGAAAGTGCCGCTATTATACACACGAGAAATGTTGTTATGTGCTTTTTCACTTTTCAACTCCTATTTAAATTGCCAGCGGTACATCCGGCGGTCCATTCCCAATCCGACGATTTCAGCCTTTCTCTTGCCGCTTGGATCGATAAACAGCGGCTTTCCCCATACCGGCAGAGGAAAACCTTCCAGAGAACGGAAGTTACGTGAATAGGCGTGCAGGGCGTTTCCTTCTCCCGTAATAAAAACTTCGGGAATTTTATCGCCGTCACAGTCAAAGGTTGTTATGTAGCCCTCTTCCATTACGGAAAAATTTGCGATACGTTGATATAGAACTTCGCCTGAAAGACTTACCCGAAAGAGGGTTCCATTGGATGAAACCAGCCAGAGAAACTCTCCGTCAAAAACAGGCTGCTGGTAGAAAACACCGTCAAGAATGAGCGGAAACGGCGAAACAGGGGCGGCATTTTCATCAAAAACCGAAAGTTCCCCAGCCTGGCTGACAAAAACAACATGAACACGGTTGTTATGTGCAAATAACAGCGGCGAACCAAAACCAATGCCTGAATTTTCCTGTTCGCCAATGCCTGATATTGGCGCTGGCCAGTTGGGGAGGACTTTTCCGTCCGCATCAAGGAGCCAGATTTCGCCGAAAAAACTTTTTGGGTAAACTGCCGCATAACTACTGTGTGTACGCGAACTGTTTCTTGATGCAAGCGTCAGGAAAGAAGGCGGAGAGCGGAGAGCCGCGAAAAACGAAGTTTCCCAAACGCTTTGCCCGCCATCTGCGTCAATGGCATGGACCTTTCCGTCTTCGTCACATAGGTAGAGCCTGCCGTTATACGACATTGGTGGGGAAGAAAGCCTTAAGCCTGTAAGCGCCGGAAAACCCTGCGCCGGTTCCATGTCGCCGTTTACCAGCGTAACGCGCCCGCGCTCACTCACCACCCAGGCGTTCACCGCGTTCTTTTCACCCACGCCTTCGGCGGGAATAACCCAAAGCGGTCCCTGACCGGAAAGTTCATGGATACTGTTATCTGCAAGATCAACAGAAATTGCGGAATCGCCGCGTGTAAAAAATACCCGGCTGTCTCCCGCTCCGTAAATTTTATTTGACGGTCTCCCGCCAATTTCAAGCGGATAGCCGTTCACAGGCGTTACGCCGCTTCCCGAACCGGGAACCAGAGCCAATGAAATATCCGCCAGGCCTCTGTCAAAACTCATGCGGATGAGTCCATGGCGGTAAAGAGCCAAAAATCCGCTAAGGGCGGTATTTTTTCGCAGAAAGAAAGGCATTGACAGGTCGAGAGAATAGTACACGCTGAAGGCGCTTGCGGCTGCTTTTCCTCCGGCAATGTTCCGCCATACGGCGGTTTTGGGCAGCACATCGTTCCTTTGCATTGCGCGTAACGCCGAAAGCAAGGTTTCAGCCGATTCACTTACGAGAAGGCAGTCCCCGTGGATCATGTAGTAGGGCGAAGGTATAAAAAGATTCCATTGCCTCAGCAGGGATTGCAGGAAATCGGGAACCTCAATCCTGGGGATTCGCACTCCGTCAAGATTCAGCCTGACATTTTCGCTAAGCGCGATGGATTTAAATGCCCGATCAAAAACTTCCTGCCGTTTACGCTCATTGGCTATTTGAACAGCATAGACCGGATGCGGACGGCCTTCCATTCCGAAGACCGCAAATTCTTTTCCCGACCAGGAAAAAAGTAGATCGTTAAGTGTCAGTCCCAGTATGGCGCGGGAAGAACTGTCCACCCGTCTGAGAGTTTCATCCAGACCGGGGGTAAACACAAGCGCAGCCTGATAAAGTTCTTCCAATGTTCCCGCTGAAAGGATCGTCGCGTATTGAGCGGCAGCGGGAAGGCGCTCCGCTATGCCAGGCGTCTGGGAACGCTGTTCAAGCAGACGGCCCAACGCCGCCTGCCGTGACGACAGCGGAGCCGTTATGCGCAATTCAAGTTTTTTGGGGTATACCGAAAGACCGCCTTCTACAGTGGAATTAAATTCGATATTGTTCAAGATTGCCGCAATACTTGAGTCCTGTTCGGCTAGAAGAGTCCTGAGAAAGACCGGAGAAAGCTGAATAGCCGCGTCATACGCTGAAGGCTTGATACTTTTGAAAGCCGCCGCATCTGTCTTTGTATCCGCACGGGATTCAAAAACCGCCGAACTGTCGGTAATGAAAAGCAGATTGCGATACGGACCGATGAAAAGCGTCCTGCCTTCCATACGGTATTCAAAGCGGGAATTTTTCCCCGCCTGCACATAGTAAAGGTTTGGAAGATTGATAAAGCCGGAAATAATGGGAAGGACACGCAACAACGGCGAAAAAAAGCCCATGTCCCAGACAGCCAATAACGCCTCTGATTTGCCGGGATCGGCAGGCAGCAGGGCAAATTCAATGTTTCCCCGCGCGGCAAGGCGCAGCAGGCGGTTTTTCAGAAGAGGGTTTTCCTCCAGCGTCTTTAGCAATGGGGCTGCCTGAGCCAGCGCGGGTACGGCGGTAATTTCATTCAGGGATTCATGGGACAGAACCCCGTCAAGCAAACGTACCGGATTGGAAACGCCAAGACGAAGAATTGCCGAATCGGGGATTACTGTACCGGCCTTGACCCGGCTCATCAGGGAAAAGGCTGCCCAAACAAGTGAAATGAGAACGAGGATTAATATCAGTATCAATATAAATTTTATGAACCGTACTAAAATTTTTGGCTTGGATTTTTTGGAATTATCTTTGTTCATGAGATATATTGTAAGTTATCAGGGCAAAAAAATGAAGATATTCATTTTTTACCTGTCTGGAGGTATGGTTTCGGAATTTTCAGATTCATGATGGCTGTTTACAGTTTTGGCAAAAACAAGCGCCTGAAGAATACCAAGGATGTAGTTCTGCTGCTCGTCATTGAGTAATGAGAAGTCGTTGCATACTTTTCTAAGTTTTTCTTCCTGTGATCATACTGCCCTCCGTACTGGCGGTTGACCTCAGCTTTCAGCTTAAATACCCGACGGGAAACCCGAATTTCAGCTTCGGCGGAAGTTACCACACTCTATATGTGAGTATAATATATTATTTTGTGAGAATTGTAAATAGATAATGCTTTTTTTAACTTTAATTTCGAAAAAGACTCATACTCAAATTGTAAATTTCAATCTTGCATAGTGAGTTCCAATGTAATATGATATGATATGGATATGACAATTAGTAAGCGTATAAGGCACTTACGGCAGACTTTGAATATGTCGCAAGTTGAATTTGCGAAAGCAATCTATATAAGCAACGGGTATATCGCAGAACTGGAATGTGAACACCGAAGGGTCAATGACCGTATAATTCATCTAATTTCGTTAACGTTCGGCGTTAATGAAAAATGGCTTAAAAACGGCGAGGGAGATATGTTCTTTAAAACACCGGGAGAAAAATTACAGCGTATGGTGGGGCTTTTTAACGAATTGCCGCCTCAATTCCAGGACTACGCAATGCAGCAAATTGAACAGCTTTTGAATGTTACAAATAAAGAACAATGATTCCCCTGTATAAACTGGAAAAACTGCCCCGCATTCAAAAATTTAGAAAAATAGCGAAAATATTTACCATGGCGGAAAACCGGCTCAGTCCGGCTGCTGAAGAAAAGGGCGCCGGCATTTTCACTGCCGCCGAATTTATTTTCTTCGCTGATGCCGCAAAATTGCTTGCGGAGGATACGCTCTTTTCACCGGATGCCAGAAAAATATTAAATGAGGCGGCTGATACTTTCGCACTGGCAGATGTTCAGAAAGCGCCCATGCTTCGGCGGGCTTTAAATAACGTTAAACATATTTTACTTAACGAAACAGGCCGCGATCAGGCTGACTGGGATTTTACCGGCAGTGACGGCAGGCTCGATCCCGTGAAGCGGCGTGTTTTTGAGGGTATGTGGGTTTTTATGGAAGATATACGCTCCCCCTTCAACGTGGGCGCCATGTTCCGCACTGCTGAGAGTTTTGGCGTAGAGAAAATTATTCTGTCCCCATTCTGCGCCGATCCGCGCCACCGGAGGGCGGAGCGGACAGCGATGGGCTGTGTAGACATCGTTCCCTGGGAGCGGCAAGACCTTTTTGCCGCGCCGGAAATTCCCCGCCTGCCATACCCTGTCTTTGCCCTGGAAACCGGAGGCATCCCCCTGGCGGAATTCCCTTTTCCGCGCCAAGGTCTTTTAATAGCCGGTTCCGAAGAACTGGGGGTAAGCCCCCGCGCCCTGGCAGCGGCAGATGCCTCCCTGGGCAGGGTGTCAATTCCCTGTTACGGCGCAAAAGCCTCCCTAAATGTGTCAGTAGCCTTTGGAATAGCCGTATATAATTGGGGACAAGCAAACGCAGTCCGAAGGACTGTGGATGAATAAAAAATTGGATTATAACAAGGGAAATTCTTTGAGGGCGAATATATAAAATGAATAAGGAAATTTCTGATTTTATAGATATTTTTAAAAACACATTATTGGAAAAATGTGGGAATATTATAGGTATATACTTGTTCGGATCATTGACTTACGGCGGTTTTGATGAAAAAAATAGCGACATTGATTTGGTTGTCATAACAAAAACCTTATTAAATAAAACAGAATTGGAAGATATTAAAAATATTCATAAAAAACTCAATGAAATGAATATAAAATGGGCAAAAAGATTTGAAGTATCGTATACGCCTGTTAATATGCTAGGTGAAAAAACTATCCCGATTGTACCGCGTCCTTATTATAATGAAATATTTTATGATGAGGCAACTTATGGGAATGAATGGCTGATAAATAATTATCTATTGATTAATTATGGAAAAACAATATACGGACATGATTTTAAAACATTAGTCAAATATAGTATCACTATAGATGATATAATAGGAGCGTGTATAAATGATTTTTATAAAGAATGGGTTCCAAAGATTAATGATGATGAATGGCTGTCAAATAGCCATAATCAATCATATATAGTGTTAAATATTTGCAGGATTATTCACACAATATTCAATTCAAAGACGGAAAACAAACAGAAATCGGCAAAATGGGTTAAGGAACAATACAAGAAATGGAAAAATTTAATTGAAGAAGCCGAAGAATGGGACTATACAATAACAATGAATAAACAAAATGAAATAAAAGGATTTATAAAATATATGGAGAAAATAATAGATAAAAAAACAAGTCAATAGAGTTGTTCGGAAACTTCAGTTTTTGAATGTAAACGAAGTTTGTATTACAGCGCCAACACATCCTTTTCAATAATCTTGAAAACTTTGCTGGGACACTTTTCCGCGCAGGTTCCGCAGGAGTTGCATTTTGAAAGATCGACAACGGGGATAAAAGTATCCAAACTGATGCACTGTTGCGGGCAGTTCTTCACGCACAGGCCGCACTTAAAGCACGCGATCTTGCAGGTTTTTGCCACCGCCTGTCTTACGGGGTTTTTGTTGGAACAGAGAACCATCGCGCCCTTCTGTTCCTTCGCGACGCTTTTGAACAGTCCCTGAGGACACTCGCTAACGCAAAGCCCGCAGCCGGTGCATTTCACGTAACTGACTTTCGGCAGATTGAGATCGCTCATTTGGAGCGCGTCGAATTTGCATACCTTTACGCAGTCGCCGAAACCGAGACAGCCCCAGGAGCAGAGTTTTGTGCCGCCCGCGAGTTTCGCGCCCCGGCAGGTTTTAAGGCCGGTGTACGTTCCTTTTAGCGGTGTGTGCAATGCCGATCCCTGACATGCGAGAACTGACACTGTCTGCACGACTGTGCCGCCCGACTTGCCTGTGATGGCGGCGATTTTCTCCGCGACGGAAGGTCCGCCGGCTGTGCAGGAATTTATCTCCGCGCTGCCGGCGGTGATCGCGGCGGCGTAGCTGTCGCAGCCGGGATAGCCGCACGCGCCGCAGTTTGCGCCGGGCAAAGCGGCACGAATGTTAGCCGTCATCGGGTCTTCCGGCACGGCGAAAATTTCTCTGAAAAAGCCGAGGGCGGTTCCCAGTACAAAGGCGAGAATGAGCGCAAATATCGCGGTAGTTAAAATCATTGTGCCAACCCCTTAAAGCCCATAAAGGCAATAGAAAGAAGCGCGGTCGCCGCGAAAAGTACAGGCGTTCCTTTCAAAAATGACGGAATGGGACTTGTTCGCAGACGGTTGCGAATACCTGCCAACAACAGCATGGAGAGCAGAAAACCCATCGCGACGCCGACAGCGTAAACGATAGACTCAATGAAGCTGAAGCCGTTGTCAATTACATTGAATGTTACCGCGAGGATTGCGCAGTTCGTTGTGATGAGAGCCAGATAAATTCCCATTGATTTGTACAGAGACGGAACTATT
>JGI24698J34947_10002396_pt1 | contig 10091 bp, 10 predicted proteins | sample TergutMp193P3_FD_34947 | JGI IMG/M metagenome (IMG submission 34947) | reverse complement strand
TACTGCGGAATACGCCGTTCAAATAAAAACATCGAACGATACCGGCTTTCACAGGACGATATTCTTGACTGCTGCCGCGCCGGGGACAAATTGGGTTTTAAAACTTTCGTATTGCAGGGCGGAGAGGACCCGTTTTTTNCAACAGAGCGCGTAACAGAAATCGTCTGTGCCATAAGGCAGGAATTCCCCGAACACGCGATTACCCTGTCCATAGGAGAGCGTCCCAAGGCTGACTACGAATCCTTTTTCCGCGCCGGGGCTAACCGCTACCTGTTACGCCACGAAACCGCTTCGGATGAGCATTACGCGAAACTCCACCCCCCCTCCATGAGTCTTTCTGAGCGCAAACAGTGCCTTTGGGAACTAAAAAAAATCGGCTTTCAGACAGGAGCCGGTTTCATGGTAGGAACTCCCCATCAAACGCCCCAGTGCCTGCTTGCTGACATCCGCTTCCTTGAGGAGTTACAACCGCAGATGGTCGGTATCGGCCCGTTTATCCCGCACAAGGACACGCCATTTGCCGAACATCCTCCCGGCAGTCTCCAGCTTTGCCTTAAAATGCTTGCCCTTACCCGCATCCTTCTGCCGAAGGCGCTTATGCCCGCGACAACCGCTATGGGAACCATTTCGCCTAACGGCAGGGAACTTGCCCTTAATGCCGGGGCTAACGTTGTCATGCCCAATTTAACGCCCACGGCATTGCGAAAACTCTACGCTCTGTACGACGACAAAATCTGCATAGGAGACGATGCCGTCAAATGCAGATTTTGCATAGAGGGCAAAATAGTCAATGCAGGCTATATAAGCGAAATGGTCAGAGGCGACGCAAGATAACTCAAAAAACGAAGAATTCAACCACGGAGTACGCGGAGTTGCACGGAGGAAAAAGCAAAAATTGTCTTACCGGGAAGTTCAGGGGTACAACGATAAGTTTACGAATTATAACTCCGTGAAACTCCGTGCCCTCCGCGGTTAATTATTCTTTCTCTATAACATGGCGATATGCCCTTGTTCTTATCGCGCAATTTTATGTATAATGAAAAAGACAAAATTACAACCTGGAGTTCGTATATGGAAAAAAGAAAAGTTATCAAGGTTGCGTTATTCGCATTTTTAGCGGTTGTTATCTCGTTTGCGGGCTGTACCCGGCAAAACAACACAGAGGAAACTGCGACGGAACTGCGCTACGGTTTTACAACCGAGCCCCCGTCGCTTGACCCGCTCAGTCCCAGAGGTACGGCGGATTCAAGAAGCATCCTTTTCAATGTTTTTGAGGGACTGGTAAAGCCCGATACAAATGGAAGGATGCAACCCTGCATTGCCGAGTCATGGACAGTTGAACAGAACGGACGCATTTACAATTTCACGCTTAGAGACGGAGTTCGCTTTCACGACGGTTCGATTGTAAATTCCGCCGATGTAAAGTTCAGTCTGGATACGGCTGTCGCCGTGGGTTTTGAAGGCTTGAACAGAATAGAAGAAATCGCAATCACCGGCAATAATCGGGTAACAGTAACTCTTACGGGACCGGACCCGGATTTCCTCCCGTACCTGACAATTGGAATCGTAAAAGCGGAAAATCCAGATCGCGAAAAAAATGTTATCGGCACTGGGCCATTCTTCATCGAAAGTTATACGACACAGCAAAATCTTGTATTGAAAAAATTTAACGATTACTGGCAGCGATCCCTTCCCCAGCCTGTAGACATACCGCATCTTGAAAAAGTAACAATTGTATTCCTGGCAAATTCCGACGCGCTTATGCTTGCACTTCGAGGAGGCAGTATAGACGGCGCGGATATAACAGGCTCAATGGTAGCTCAGCTTGATTTGGGAAATTTCGACACCTTTGTCGGCTATTCGGCATCGGTACAGCTTATGGCGCTTAACAACGCCGTCCCCCCTCTTGATGACCTGCGTGTCCGGCGTGCCCTTAACTACGGCATTGACATTCAGGAGATAATTGACATCGCTTTCTTCGGCATGGGAACTCCATCGGGCAGTCCAATTATTCCGGGACTATCCGCCTATTACGAAAATTCATTGACATACCCGTACAATCCCGATACCGCAAGGGCCCTTCTCGCACAGGCCGGTTTCAATGAATCGCGCAGGCTCTCACTGGAAATTACAGTCCCTTCGAGTTACACAATGCATGTTGATACCGCGCAGGTAATAGTGAGCCAGCTTGGAAGAATCGGCGTTGACGCGACTATCAAACTTGTCGATTGGTCCACATGGCGCTCCGATACGTACGAGGGCAGAAATTACATGGCGACAATTATCTCTGTTGACAGCGCAGTCGTCTCTCCCAGGAATTTTCTTTCCAGATATAATTCCCAGGCCGGCAATAATTTTTTTAATTACAAAAGCGGACAATTCGACACTGTGTATAATAACATACTTGCGGAAATGGATGAGGCAAGAAGGATACAGCTTTACAGGGAAGCTCAGCGCGTTATTACCCAGGACGCGGCAAATGTTTTCATACAGGATATTCTCTATCCCAAAGCATTCCGGGGCGGAGCTTTCGCCGGGGTTTTAACTTATCCGTTATACGTTACTGATTTTTCCTCGATTTACGGGATACAGAAGAATTGAAATTTCTACTGCGGAGGATCGGCATTGCTTTTATTACGATGTTTCTCGTTTCGGTTTTCTGCTTCCTCACTTTCAGCGTTATCAGGGGAGATCCGGCAAGCTCTATCGCGGGAATGGACGCTACGAGCGAACAGCTTTCGGCGTTACGTGAAGAAATGGGGCTTAACAAAAATGTTTTTTTGCGTTACTTCGACTGGCTTAAAAACTTTCTTACCGGTAATCCCGGAAATTCCCTGCGTTTCCGTGGAGAGGCAATTTCTTCGATGATCGCGCAACGTCTGCCCGTAAGTTTTACGCTTGCCCTACTCTCCCTGTTTTTTATTCTATTGATTTCCCTGCCCCTCTCCATTTTAACCGTCAAACGGGAAGGAGGCGCGGCAGATCGTGTTGTGAATTTTTTTACCGCCGCCGGTATCAGCACACCGGGGTTTTTCCTGGGGCTTTTATTTATCTTTTTTTTTGGCTTTATCCTGAATATTTTTATTCCCGGCAATTATATTGATTACAGGCAAGATTTTTTTGCTTTTCTGGGCTGTCTCTTTTTTCCCGCGCTTGCGATTGCAATTCCAAACGCGGCGGTCATGGTAAAATTTTTAAGAGGATCCCTCTTTGCGGAACTGCAAAGCGATTATGTGAGGACGGCAAAAAGCAAGGGAGCAGGCTCCCTTTATATACTGCGCCGTCATGTGCTTAAAAACGCGGCAATTCCGGCAATCACAGTCCTCGGCATGATCATCGCCGAAGTTTTTTCAGGAAGTATAATAATTGAACAGGTTTTTTCCATTCCCGGAATTGGCAGGCTTCTCATCGCCGCAATCAGTTCCAGAGACTACCCTCTGATTCAAGCCTTGATGGTTTACATCGCCTTCATCGTAGTTGCGGCTAACACAATCGCCGATATTGCCATCATTATCATCGATCCAAGAATAAGACCGTCCGGGGAAGTTAAATGAAATGGAACTTTGAGTTAAAATTTGGAGCCTCTGTCGGTCTTGTCATTGCGATCATGTCTTTGTTGAGTTTTTTCTGGGTTCCACATGATTACAACCTGATGGATCAAAACAGCCGTCTTTTGCCTCCGGGAGCGAACCACCTTTTGGGAACAGATAATTTTGGAAGGGACATTTTTTCGCGCGTAATGGCGGGGGGAAGGAATTCGCTTCTCCTTGCCGTATGCACCGTAACGGGAGCCGCGGCTGTCGGAAGCATACTTGGACTTTTAGCGGGCTACATCGGCGGAATAACGGGTGAAATTATAATGCGGATTATCGACACATTGAATTCATTCCCGGGAATTGTACTTGCGCTCCTGTTGGTTGCCGTCATGGACAACAGCCAGTTCACCCTGTTTATCGCGCTGTTGATTCTTTTTATACCGAGTTACACCCGCGTTATGCGCACAGGGGCAATGCAGTACAAGAACTCAAGTTTCGTTCAGGCAGAAAAAATTCTCGGCGCGGGTTTCTTTCGCATAACGTTTATCCATATCATGCCGAACGTAGCGCCCTCCCTTCTCTCCGCATCGGTACTGGGCCTTTCAAACGCGATTCTCGCCGAGGCCGCGATGAGCTATCTGGGGATGGGCATTCAGCCGCCTGACCCTTCATGGGGGCGTATGTTAAATGAATCGCAGGCGTGGTTTTTCAACGCCCCCTGGTGCGCCCTTGCGCCGGGACTGTTCATCATGCTGACGGTAGCCGCCTTTCACCTGCTCGGCGAAGGCATCCGCCGAAGTTTTGGAGGTTAGCGTGTCACATCTGCTTGAGGTACGCGATCTCGTTGTCGGCATAAAAAGGGGCGAAAATGTTTTTAACGCTGTCGATAATATCAGCTTTACGATTGACGAAGGTGAAATTTTGGGACTTGCCGGGGAATCGGGATGCGGTAAGAGCATGACTGCCCTTTCCATTCCAAACCTTTTGCCTCAAAACGCGAAAATCCTGAGCGGTGAAATTATTTACAACGATCACCCTCTTGTTTCTTTAAGTGAAAAGGAAATGTGCCTCTACAGGGGAAGTGAAATTTCTTTTATCTTTCAGGAGGTAAGGCAGTCTCTAAATCCCCTTCTGCGTATCGGCAGTCAGATTACAGAAACTCTGGAGCTTGCGGGTAACAGGGACAAGGAAAACAATAAAAAAATTGCACTCGAAACGCTATCTTCTCTTGGGTTTAACGAACCTGAAAAAATATTTTACGCTTATCCGCACCAGCTTTCAGGCGGAATGTGCCAGCGCGTAATGGCGGCTATCGCAATAATCCGCCGACCGTGCCTTCTGTTAGCTGACGAGCCTTCCAGTTCCCTTGACAAAGAAAGTCAGGAGCGAATTCTTTCGGTACTTATGGAAATGAACCGCGGGTATAAAACGTCCTTTTTGATCATATCTCACGATCTTTCGATAATAAAGAGATTCTGCGGGCGTTTCATTGTCATGTACTCAGGAAGAATTGTCGAAGAAGCTCCGGCGGAAAATCTCTTCTCTCCCCTTCACCCGTACACCCGCGCTTTGTTAGGTGCAATCCCGGACAGGGAAAAACACGGTAAAGACCTTGAAAATATCAGCGGAAAAGTTCCGTCGATAGAAGATCGTTTCCCGGGCTGTCCCTTCGCTCCCCGATGCAAAAAGACTCAAAATATCTGCCGGGAAACACTCCCGCCGTCAAAAGAATTTGACGGCAAACGAAAAGTTCACTGCTTTTTCCCGCTGACAGGAGGCGCAAATGGTTGAACCCCCTGCCCTGCTTTCAATCCGTGACGTTTCAAATGCCTACATCAGCCGAAGGCTCGCCCTTTTTGGAAAGAGGGAAATAAAGCCTGTCTTAAATCACATCAATCTGGAATTGAGGGCAGGTGAAATTTTCGGCCTGACAGGAATTTCCGGCTGCGGCAAGACAACTCTTGCCCGCTGTATTTTGGGACTCATTGATTATGAAGGAGAAATTCTGCTCGAAGGGCAAAAACAGAAAAAAAAATCGTATAACGTTCAAATGGTTTTTCAGGAGCCGGGCGCGTCTTTAAATCCCGTGAAAAAAATCGGCTGGCTGATGGAAGAGCCGCTGGTTATTCATAAAATAGGAGACGAGCGGGATCGCACGCAAAAAATTGATGAAATGCTTCTGCGCGTAGGGCTTGACCCTTCCTACAAAACCCGCCGTGTAAACGAACTTTCAGGCGGGCAAAAACAGCGCGTCTGCATAAGCCGCGCCCTTATCCTGCAACCCCGCCTTCTAATCGCAGATGAGGCAATCAGCTCTCTTGACGTATCGGCAGGCGCGCAGATACTTAACCTGTTCCGTGAGTTACGTGAAAATTACGCTCTTAACATTCTTTTCATTTCGCATAACAAGGACGCTGTGGAGTATCTCTGCGACAGGATCGCTGTTATGCGGGACGGGAAAGTTGAGGATTTTGTTTAGGATTTTTTTACCGCGAACTCGTACCTACGGTACGGATTTACGTTCCTCCAAATCAAAATTCCTGTCTTGCCATAGTTATAATCTCGGCAGTTTGAATATCCAATGCTTTTAGTGTAAGGCGGCCGGAACCATCTGTATAATTTACGCTGATTATAACAACAACACTTGCGCCGGCCATTTTTCCAATACTTACAGCGGAATTGTCATCAACATCCCCGGAAATTTGAAAATCCTGCTCACCGCGTATCCTTTCAATTTGCTGGCGATCTACCAATCTAAAACCGGCTTTCACTAAATTATACTCTAAATCTTCAACAGCGTAATCGGCATAACTATTGACTTGGATGTTTGTCCCCGCCATTCTGAATTGCGCAGCCAATGACGTAACTTGCTGCCGATCCAAACTTTGAACAATACTTCGAGCCTCACTGTCAGAATAACCATTGGCTTTAAAATTGGCTATTACAACTTCCTGATCGCTTCCGCCTGATGAACTGCTGGATAAAACAGCAATTCTTATTCTTTCAGGTAAACTGGCAATTAGTTCATTAGAGGCTTTGTCAACTGCCGATGTTATTTTCTTCCTGATAGATGCCTCTGATTCTTGAGGTTCAGGAATCCCATACACAGCCCTTAATACAGTACAGGAAACCGGTAAGCTTCCCAAAATTACAACAAATCCCAAAAAGACAATCTTTTTAAATACCTTCATAATCACCTCCGAAGATTTATATTTGCATAGAAACAAGTTCATTAACTTCATAGATATTTTATTTAAACAATTCCCTGAAGAGAGGTTCAAGAGGACTAAACATACTAACAAAGACATCACGGATAATGCGTAAAGGACCCAAGTCGCCGCCGGTAAAGAGTTGATAGAAAAAAGTAATGGCTATAGCGATGATAGCGCGCGGCACTGCGCCAGAGAAGAGACCCTCGATAAAAGGATTGTTTTCAATGCTGAATCTTCTGTCCCTTCCCCCGCCTTTGCGTTCATGAAGAAAGCCGCTCGTGAAAATGTTAACAATAATTACACCGACATATACAAGGAGTACCCCTCCGATGATCTGAGGTAAAAATACGAGTGAGTAAAAAAAGAGCGCAGTTGCCACAGCGGTAGAAAGAATGGTGGCAAGGAGGTCTTTGTTACGAAACAAAAGCCCCAGCAGTGCCGGGATAACACACAATCCGGCTACCCCTGCGATAACCCCATACTTAAACATTATCCTTTACCATGCCCCTTCATAAATATTTTTTATGTACCAGTTCTTGGTCTGCTTGTCCATGTTGTAAAAATGGAGCAATTCTTCATCGCTTCCAGCCAGAGCGCGTTCCGCGTCATGTATGCACCGCTCAAAACTCCCGCTAATTTTATTCCATTTGTCCTTCACCTCTGCAAGATCGGTTTCCTCCATTTTAATCAACTCGTCATTAGAGGCCTTCACTTTATCAAACCCAGTGTCGTTACGCCATTCACTGGCAACTTCATCGGTGAAGTCATGTGATTCCGCATGGCGTTTAGCTTTTAATAATTCTACCACGGCCTTGCCAAGAATAAAAACCGCCAACACTATCATTGCTAAATTGATGTAGAGATCAGGAATCCCAAGATTGAATAATGGAATAATCCATTTGAAACTGATAAAAAGGCCTATCGCCGACCCGATCATATTAAGCAGAAACGGGCGTATCGCACGGCGTTTCGCCTGTTGTCTTTTCTTTTCAACATCACGGGGAAGCCATTCTTTCAGATATTCAGCATATGATGCCTGTCGCTGATCCTGCCATCTATTGAACTCATCCAGATCTTTACTGTGCTCCTGTAGACGCTCGGCGAATTGGGCTTGTTTATCGGCATAATTTTTCCGCCACTCCTCAATGCGCCCCCTGATAAACGGGGGAAGTTTTGCACGGAGCTCATCAATGAATTCCCTACGATCCACCCATGCGTGCTCTATATCTCCACGTTCATTGTAAACGTATTTGTATTCACACTCGGACGATGATCGCCGCGACTGTTCCTTCCCGCATTTTATGCAGATCACCATTTCAGTATCTCCTCTTTATGCCTTCACGTTTTCCAGTTCACGGGCAATGTTGATGATTTTGTCCGCCGCTTCCTGCGGGTGATCGGTATACAACTTACACAGATGAAACTGGTACAGATCGTCTCTGGCAAAATCAGGCCATGCGGTTTCTTCGCTGTACCATGCAAATCCGCTGTTGGGAGACGGGCGTATGCCAAACAGGGCGCTCATCTTTTCGTAAAGCGCTTTGCCTTCGGCGCTTGAGGCGTCCCCGGCATTTTCAGCCTGTACGCATGCTTTGTCCCAAAGGTAGTTGACCTCGAACCAATACTTTCCATCCTTGATGGGAACGTTGAGGTAATACCACCCTGAGTCTACAAGGTATTCGACATCCGGGAACGCTTTTTTCACCAGGGCCAGCACGGGGCCTTTGAAGGCTTCCAACGCCCTGTTGTCAAAATCCGCAACGCCGCGTATTGCCAGCGCCGCCCGAACTGAATCATCGTCTTTGGTGACCAGTTTGTAAATTGCGTCTTCCATTTCCGCATCCTCCGATTTTCCGCACAGCGATTTAATCGCCGCGATTAACTGCCGCAGGCTCTCCCGAACGGGAACCGTTGTTTCCGGCGTATTCCCCTGCGCGCACGCCTGAAGCCAGACGATAATGTCGTCCCTGAAGGAGAGCGGCACATAAGCATCCTTGCCGACACCGGCTTTTGAAAAGTCCGACGGTTCATGGCCGTCAACGGTGAGGTACAGCACCGGGACATTAACGCTGTTTTTCTTCCTGGCAAATTCGTAGTAATCCGCTACCTGTTTTGGCTGGTCTGTCGCCCAAATTTTGACTTCGATGGGAATGAAAACCCTGCCGTCCTCAAGGGTGATGTCAATACGGCGGTTCTCATCAATAACATACTCTGCCGTTACCTTCGTGTCTTTGATACTAAGCTCAAGTCCTTCCGGTAATTTTGGCGATATGGTCTCCCAAAACAAGTAGAGGTAACGGCTCCCCTGACAGTGTTTGCCATGCGGGTCAAGCAAGTCGGCGAGAACACGGCACATTATAACTTCTTTGTGCGCTATATCGGCGACCTTGAAGAGATTGTACTTCTCTCCCGTCCTCAGCCACTTAGCCTCGAAGCGTTTCCTCTCCTCCTCGACACCGGTCAACAATTGACAGATGTTATTTTTCAGTGTATTTTCCATTTGCCTCTCCCTCTTGCCGTCTTCAGTTTGTTTTATAGACGTAAGCAATTGTTGCATCTTCAGTTTGGAACCAAATATAAACATTTACTTTATCTGGAAGCCTCACAAAGTATACGCTATCCTTAAATCTAGCATATTTCCCCTCCCTCTCTTTAACCGCATCAAAAGCTTGCCGGCCGTAAGTAGAAAATTCTTCACCTTCCAGCCTAGTCACTGATACTCCAGAAATAGCTTTATTAATAATTGAAACAAATTTCTCTTGTGTGTCACAAGAAGCAGACACGGTGTCGATCTTAATAGGGGAAAATGCATTCTTAACTCTATCAACCGCAAATAAGATAAGTCCAATAATAAGAATAATTCCAACTGCCGGAACTATAAGTTTCATTCTTCTGCTTAAGTCTGCGCTCGAAGAACCGCTTGAATAAGAGGCATACTTCGCTGCTTCCGCTGCTCGCCCATCTCGCTCACATTTAGCTGAACAATATTTCGTGTCAATTCTTTCACGACCCATTGCCATAGCATCATACTGTCTACCACATTCAGCACAAATCCTCATATCTGCCATTATTTTCTCCTTTAACATTGGTAATCAATGTTTTATGTGTATAAATTCATAAAACCATTATTTTTGACCATATTTTAACAAAATATTTAGCCAAAATATTCAGATTTTACGGCACATAACTCCCCATTACAAAATAATCGCGCTCTGTATCTCGCTCCACACCCCGATATGGTTGCGCCCGCTCTGAAACGATGAGAATGTTACGGCATGAGAAAGGAGAGGACGCGGAAAAGACCGTATTTATAGATGATTTGCAGTTAATTACAATATTGTAC
>JGI24698J34947_10002395_pt1 | contig 10093 bp, 8 predicted proteins | sample TergutMp193P3_FD_34947 | JGI IMG/M metagenome (IMG submission 34947) | reverse complement strand
ATAACATCCGGCCCCTTAGCGGGCATGGAAAGCCAAATCAAACGAATCAACCGCCACAAACGCGAAGCGGTAGTAGAGATGGAGATGATGGGGAGAGTGGGGGAAGTGAGGTTGATGTTGGAAGTGGTGGAGAGGGTGGGGTGAGGTTGTTGATTGATGTATCAGAATAAAATAATTTTATTATACGTGGTTAAATTATGATCGAGAAGTAAAAAAGATCAAAGGAGATTTATTATGCATACTACTTTTACGGAACAGATTTTATTTAACGAAGAAAGTCGCCTTTTACGATTTTTATTATCAAATACTTATACAGAAGAGGGGAAAGAGATATTAAAAGGTCTTAGATTACCCTTAACACACAAAGAATTTTTTAAAGGAATTTACGTAGAGCCTTTTTTTATTCGTCAAGAAAATGAAGAAGTCTCAACTGTGACGACACCCGAGGATAAAATTCCTGATGATTATAATTTTAAGTCAAATGATGCTACCATACGTAGTGGTAGTTTTTTTAAAGAATGGTCAAATTTTCGCGAAGTTTTTTTTAACTTAAACGAACATCCGCTTCTATTTATTAGGGGTAATTCTGGAACCGGGAAATCGACGTTTTTATATTATCTTATAACGTTGTTAAGTGAAGATGAAAATATAAAACACACGCAAGTTACGCTTGAACGATACAGAAGTCAGTCCAGGTACTATGATATTGAGTTACCTTTGAGCTGTGATGGTGCCGTTTCAAGATTTATTGATATGTTATTTAACCAACTAAAGGATCTTATTGAAAATATTCTTAGTCGAACCGAGGATACAACCAATAATAACCTGTTTGGTACATATGAGGAATATTTTTTAACCAGATATGATGAAAATCCTATAATAATTGAATTTTTTGAGTTTTTCAATCTCAAAAAAATAGATGTCCGCGATTGCAATAATGGAGGTCCGGCTGGGAATAGATCCAACAAAACAAATATTATGCGCACATTAATAAAATTGATTGAATCAGATAATTCTCAACCAAAAACGATAAGTAACCTTTTGATTTGTATTTGTGAATTATTGTTTTGCTTAGACAATAATAAATTTAATTTATTGACATTTGACGGAATTGAATATTTAATTGATCGTAACCTTCATATATATGATCCTGATGTCAATAAAATCATTAGTGCTTTTTTAGATGCGGAGGAAAAGCTCAAAGAGCGTTTTGAGAAAATTAATTTCGCTTCAAGATTCAAGCTTATTTTGGCCGCAAGGAATACAACCTATGGTTACTGCTTCGATCGAGTACAAGAACGGATTATGGATGGTAAAGCTTCTGTTGACGTAACAGAATGGTATAGGAATTGTGATATTTATAAATCTAAAGTTGGATACTTTGCCACACACATCGGAAATTTTCAATCAAACCTTAAGAAAATTACTGATGAAGTAATTAAAGATAAATGCTCTTTAAGAGATAGAAGAGCAACTGGCATTATGGATATGCTAGAGAGAATGTATAATTTTGACAAAAGAAGTTTACAGAGTAATTTGTTATATTCAATCGCTCAGATTATATTAGGAGATAAAAACAATACCATCTCTGAAAAGTTTATTAAGTTTTTTAATGAAAAAGGAGATATGGTATATTCATCGGACAAGGGGTATTGTTATAGATATTTATGCCGACGCGCTATTTTAAGGATTATTCTTAATAGGGTTGTTTCGGAAACGAAAGGTACTCTTTTTCGTGATTTATATATTTCAGAAGTCGCTGGTGAGCGGAAGAAAAGTACGTTTGTAAGGAAAATGTTAATTTACATGATGCACCGCCTTGTTAAAAACTATAGAATTACTGATGATTACGTAAATTTAAATGACTTAGTAAACGCTATTGCACGACCAAAGCCGCAGGCAAAAGTAGATGATATATCACTAAAACATATAGCGAAATTAGTTTATACGTTAGGAGATTTTTGTCTACATGATAGTGCATGGCAACAACTGATAACGATTAAATTCATTTCGTCGAATGGAAGTACCATGAGTGATATTGATGTATTTGTTGAGGAATTTATAAAAGCGTATAATGAAAATGGATCGAATGAAAATTATGGAGTAAAAATTAATTATGCCGGGACTTTTTTGGCTTATATACAAAGCGATTATGAGTATTTCGCTTGCAGATGTCATGACATCAATAATAACGTTCCGCTGATATTTTCTAATGATGTTGGTTATATTAAATCATTGATTAAAGCTGTTTATAAAAAAGCTATAGCTTGTATTAAGTTTGTAATTAGCGACGAGAGAGATATTTTTGACTCTTATAGGTCAATGTATAATGAGCGCGCAGAGTATCTTTTTAATGATTATATCGATAATAACCGTTTAATATCACATCCTAAGAGAATTTTGGACAATCATATTTGTTATCTTGAGCATTACAAACATTTTGTTAAGACTGTTCAAGGCGTTTTTAAAGAAAACAATAATGAAATTTTATTAAAATATGTCGATTCGTATATAAAAAAATACAAAGAGATACACGATGATTTAGTAGACGGCGAAGGAAGAGTTGGGGGAAGTTTGGAAGGTTTTAACGTAAAGGATTACAACGGTAATGCTTATTTATTCGGTGAAAAAAAATTATTAACAAATACAATATTGACAGGAAAAGGAACATAATAACCAATGAACAAATTTTTTGAATATTTAAAACAAGTATTAGGAAATTGGTTGTTTTTAACAATCATAATAATTTTATCAATATTATGTATTTTCGGACATGAAACAATTACATGTTTTTTACTTAGAAACAAACCATTAATTGATATAATTATTGGCATTGTTGGGATTGTAAGTGCTTTAGGGTTATTTAATAATTATTTCGCCAAAAAGCAACGTGAGGCGGTTTTTGGCTTTTACGCAAATATGCTCGTTTATTTAAAAAGGTTAAGCTTTTTTCTTGGAAAACAATTTCCAGACGCTATTATTTTTGAAAAACTATATACAAGAGAGGCTTCCTCAAAGAACTGTGTAAATTGCCCCAAACTTGAACATATTGAATCATTTAAATCATTATCAGCAGATTTTTTAACATTTCTATCAACAACAAAAGATAATGTGCCACCACAAAAAAACCAAGCTATTTTTAAGGATTGGTATGAAAACCAAATTTTATTAGTTGAATTGTTTCAAAGAGGAATTTCTTTGGATAATGAATCTCATGGAGATTGTGAATCCAAAGAGGAATTAGAAGATTTTTATAATAAAATTGTAAATAGCGTAACTTTCCTTGAAAAAACGATTAAGAAAAAATTGAAAATTTCATAGGGAGAAATTTAAGTTTATTTACTTCGTTCGGTGCATTTGGCTATATGTGGTAGGAAATGTTGTGGTTAATGGACGGAATTGGATAGCCCTGTATCAGAAAAAGGTGTAATAACTTAAAAAATAATAAGCGCTTGTAAAAACGTTAATCACTGATTTGAATGCGTTAGCGTCAGGAGGAAATGTAGACGGGCAAGATTGCTTCGGTGAAAATCGGTGGTAATGGCAAAGGTATGTCTTTGGGATATTCAAATTAAAAACTGAGAGATGTTGTAATGTCTATCGTCGGTATATTTTAATTAAGAAAATAGAAACTATGTACAAAATACTCAGAAATATTGTTGTGTCAACGACAGTAATAGCCGCAATAATTTATCTTATATACAGCTTTTTTGGGGATACGCGTACTTTATATGAATACATGGTTTTGTCTCTTCTGATCTTAATCTCTACAACGTTTTTATTGGAGATTTTTGAAGATAAAAATAGATGGAATAAGATTATTAGTGATATTAGCAATATTAACAATAACGTTCAAAATCTTGCAGAATGTAAAATATCCATATATGAAAATAGTAATGATTGGGTTGAAGCTATGAATAAACTCATTTCAGATGGTAAACATTCCATTGATACTGCATCGCTTGATTCAACTACTCGTTCTAAAGTCAAAACAAAACACGATAAAATATGGAATCATATTAAAAACCTTTGCGAAAATAAGAATATTAAATTCAGGCACATTATTCGTATTCGAAAAAACAATTTTGAGAATTTACTTGATAGAATCATAAGCGGAAATAGTTACAATGATACCTATTTTGCATACTATGAACTTCCGCAAAAATATTCTTTTGCAACCTTTGGCATCATTGACAATAAATACATATCAACTAGAAACCCATACGGAGATGGGGAAATACCTAAATATATTATTATAGAAAATAAAGAAATGGTTCAACATTATAAATCATGGTTTGATAATCTATGGATAAATTCGAATAAAATTATATCTGCGGAGTGTCTAGATAAACTATATAAACTTTTCTCAGAAGAATATACAAATACTGAAAAAAATCGTATCGTGAAAAAGATAACGAAGATTAGAGGTATTGGTATAATGGATGATATTTAGTCAGGGGGGTTATTATCTACAATGTTATTGATTTGTTCAAAATAGACCAAAACCTCGATAACTGGGGAGGGAAAGCTGTTTTTCTTTCCCAATTAGGTAAGCATGGTTTTAATATTCCAGTTGGATTTGTAATTCCATCAAACATTTTTGAAGATTATATAAATGACCGACTCGATTTTTTGGAACTTGAATCTATATTAGATACTGCATTGAATAAATATATTAATAATACGCACAATATAATATTTAGATCTTCTGCGAATATTGAAGGCGTTAAAGAGAATTGTTGTTGTGGTGTTTTTAATTCATTCATTTATGATAAAAATGAAAGCCTTTTAGAAAATGTGAAAAAGATTTGGGATTCGGTTTTTGATCTAAGTGCTCAAAATTATTTTAGGTTGATGTCAATTGACATCAAGACCATAAAGATGGCTGTTCTTGTTCAAGAAATAAAGATAGGTGTTTTAAGTGGTGTTGTCCAAACATTTGATATGGTCAATAATATTGACAGAATAATTCTTGAATATGAAACTGGTTCGGTTAATGCTGTAGTCAACGGATGTAATAATGCTGAATTATTGTTATTTGATAAAAGGTGTAATTTAATTCAAGGAATTTGTCCTACAAATGTTTCTTTTCAATGTTTTCATGAATTGGTAAAACAATGTATTGAAATTGAGAATATTTTTTCTATGCCGACAGAAGTTGAATTTCAATTATTCGAGAATAAAACATATATTATACAAGCCCGAAAATTGACATAACGGAGAAATACCCCAATGAACATATTTTATGGATTATGTGTTAGTCAAGGAAATGTAAAAGGACGCGCATTCACAATAACATCTATTCAACAACTTGGATGTCATATACCCAAAGATAGTATCATTGTTATAATGCAGTTAGATAGAGAAATGCTACTCAATTTAAATGATACTGTCATTGGAGTAGTAGCAGAATTGGGTAATATCGGTAGTCATGGTTCTGGTATACTCAGACAACTTGGTATTCCGTGTGTATTAAGAATAAAAAATGCTACTAAAGTAATAAATACTGGTGACATAATAGAAGTTTGTGGTGATAAAAATTGCGTTATATCTTATAATTCTACTTTAACTGGCATCAACGAAAGTAAAAATATTAAATATGGACAGCTTTACAAAAAAATTGCTAAAAAAGATTTTAATGTTTCAGATATTGGAATTATTAGTAATTTAACATGTGCCAGACCAGAAAGATCATATCAACGAATGAGATTCGATATTATTCGTGAAGCGTATGCGACTGGAGCGAATTTTCTATTTGGCTTACCTAAGGGAAACGTAATTCAAAATGACTTTGGCGCTATAGCTGTCTATGGAGCTCCGTGTATCGCGGATATTTGCTCTTTTGTTTTAGCTAACCCAGAATGGTTACTAAAGAAATCTCAAGAAAGAACTTTTGTAATTGACAAAATAAAAGCAATACTTTCAAGCCAACTCAATATAATCCATTCTTGTGATCTAAAAGATGTCTTAACAATATTTACCACTGGAATCGATTTATATAGAGAATTATTTCTATATGCGCATATGTCTCAAGCTATTTCTGATGAAATATTGGAAATATACCTTGATTTTTTGGGTTTTTTGTATGGTAAAAGTTATGTAACAGATATTATCAATCTGAAATCTGATTACGTTGAAAAGTGTTTGAATAGTAGAATTGATCCTGGAGTTTCTCAAAGATGGTTTCCTGATAAAGCAATACCGCATATTTGGGATGGTTCAATAAATTATGATCGCCTAACGGAAGATGCGTCAGTACTTGATAGAATTAAACAATGTGACTATTATGATAAGGGACAATTACTTAAAGATTATAATTCTTTTCGTATAATTGTACCATTGGTTTATCAATTATCAGAAGAATTTTTTTATATTTCAAGTACTATTAACACATTTATTAACTGGGGAATATCTATTTTATATCAAAAAATCAATGAATTAAAATCTCTGAAGCTATCTCTGTTTGACATTTACGAATGGCCTCTTGATAAATTCATGCGTGAAGTCAATGAATGTATTAACCTACAAGAACATTACAATCTGTCATAGAGGCTGATATATACTCTACGACATATTAATTTTTAACTAACAAAAGGAGACGAATTATTATGTTAGGGAACAATTTGGAATTTATGAAAGTTTTTAAACCAGAAATATACTACGTGAAAGAGTTTGAGCATTGGATTATCATACTTCGCGAAGGACAGGTTACTCTTGGTAGTTGTATTATTGTGCTAAAGAGAGAAATATTATCCTTTGGTAATATGACTCGTTCTGAAGCGATAGAACTTCCTGCTGTAATAAGTTGGTATGAAAAAAAGTGTATATCTATATTTTGCGCAGTAAAATTCAATTACATAACCGCCATGATGAAAGATAATTTCGCACATTTTCACGCATTTCCTAGATATGCAGAGCCTGTTTTTAGATATGGCCTTGAATGGGTTGACGAACGTTGGCCTAGAGTTATTCAATTTAAACCAACAACAATAAATGATGATATTTTACAACTTATAGTTACAGAAATGCGTGAATAAAAAATCTTGAACATTTTTGATAATACTAATCGATAAATGTGTCAGGAAATGTTAGTACAAATAGGATATTTGGCTTGATATCGGTGATTGGGGGTTGTCGCAAATCCAATATAACCCCGATCGACCTGACAGTAGCCATACTGATAATCCGCATCCTCGCTGTCCCGCTTCGGCGTTATGTATTACTGGAAAGTTTAGTGGTAGCCTCGTGGCTACATTGAAACAAAACCGCTAACGCTAACCACAAGGATTGTTATTTTTGGAAAACTCTACCATCACCCTGCTAATCCGAAACTTCGACGTCCTCGCCACAACCGTAATGGGCTTTTTCGCCATTTACGGCGTCATTACAATTTTCGGCAAAAAGCTGTCAATCAACATATTTCGCGGGAGAGCGTTCGCACAGGCGTTTTGCGTCGCGTCGTTAGTCGCGTTCGCGGTTGAAATTACGGTTTTTAATTTCCCGCACTATCTGAAATATTTTTCCGATGGGGAATGCTACATCACGGAAGTTTCATTAAAAGATTCCACAACCCTATTGACGTCCGACGGTACTTTGGCTGAATTGATTTTTCGGGATAAGGATACGACAAAAAATTCTATCGAAAAAATAAAACTGGCAGAAGACAGCCTCACCGCGAAAGCGGCTACGGAAGATGGTGGCGCGGCGGTAACGGCGTTAGCGAAAATAACGCTCACGAAAGAGGGCGACGCGAAAGACAGCGCGGACAGTACGCGGCTCCCCATCGGCGTGGTCTTCAAAAATCTTGACAGAAGAATAACATCCATATACGTAAAACCTGTTTTCGACAGTACCGCCGATTGGAAAGTTATAGGTGTTAATTGGGCAGATAAGGCTGACGAGAGCGCCGGTTTTATGAAACCAATTTACAACGGACTGTCATTTACCAACTATATTTCATTTAATGGTTGCGGAAAGCTGTCAGAACTAAAAGTCTATTTTTCCGGCGACATTTCCGAGATAGCGGTAAACAGGCAAATCCCGTTCTATTTCAGCGGACTACGACTTATCGCCGTATCGTGTTTGTTTTTCGCGGCCATCGTGTTCATGCGCAAAAAACTTCGCGCGAAAGCCGCGTATTTTTTGTTCGAGTACAGATTTGACCCGACAAGCAAAAAACAAAATTTAATATACCTATTCGCCGTTATATCCTTGCTCGTTTTTTCATGGTTCTGCGCTTTTACATCGGAAACGAAGCAATCGCTGGCTCAAAAGCCTTATATGCAGTACAATGAATTTTTAGTCGACGCGCTCTTAGCCGGCAGGACGCACCTTGTGTTTGGAAACCCGGAAAAACTGCTTAAGGCCGAGCGTCCCTACGACATTAGGTGGTTGACAAATAACGGTTACGAGAATGGCGTTGACTATGCATCGGACTGGGTGTGGTACAAGGGGAAATTTTACAGTTATTTCGGCATCGTTCCGGCGGTAATCCTCTATGTTCCATACAAGGTATTCACCGGTAATTACCTGTCTAACCACGCGGGAATATTTTTATTCATAGCGGTTGCGGTAGTATTTATGGCGTTATTGTGGCGGCACTGCGTCAAAAGGTATATGCCGAACGCGCGTTTCGCGTTTTACCTGCTCTCGTTTTTAGCGTTGTTTTTCGCAAGCGGGCTTTTCGGCCCGTTGAGGTTTTTGAAATTTTACTCTATCGTCTCGGCAGCCGGTTTTATGTTTATCATTGCCGGTGCTTATTTGCTGCTTAAATCAATAGAGCGCGATAAAACGAATTTGAGGGCGCTGTTCTTCGCTTGCCTGTGCTTCGCGCTGGCCGTAGGCTGTCGCCCGAACCTCGCGTTTGCGTCGCTTATGATTCCCGCTCTGCTGTGGAAGCGCAGGTCGTGGAAATTACTTGCTCTTGTTGCAGTACCTTATATAATTGTTGCGATTCCGCTGTGTTACTATAATTATATCCGTTTCGGTTCGATTTTCGATTTCGGGGTCAACTACAACATGACGAATCTTAATATTGCCGCGTATTCATTAATGGACCCGATAGGAAAAGCCGTCATAACATTTATAGCCTCAATGTGTTATCTGTTTAATGTGAACGTGTACTCGCTAACGTTCCCTTACGTTGAATGTATTCCACAACATAGTTGGTTCAAGTATCCGGTCGTACGTTTCCACGACAAAGTTTGTGGAATGATAAATTTCCCGATAGTCTTGTGCCTGTTTTATTTTGTCAAGTCAATATTCGCCCGTTGCAAGCCTAAAACGTTTTTAATATCATCAACGTTTTTAATCATAGCCGCAATCATAATATTCTTAGATTCATTTTTAGTAGGCATATCAGGCCGCTACATAATAGATTTCGCCATATTCATACTAATCCCATCAATATTCTGCGCTTATCACTTATGCGACGAGCAAGTATGCGATTATCGCAAAGTATTTCGCCTCAAAGCGATATACGTTATGCTGATTTTCAGCATATTGGTAGGCTTAGCCCTCTTCGCGACAAGCATAACGAACGACGCCACGTTCGGCGACCCCGCGCTGTACCGCTATTTGCAGATTTCGCTTGGGATTCCGGGGACGGTGTGAGGGGGGCGGGCGGCAGTCGCTCTTATTAGGTGTCCTTTGACGGTTGTTTTTCCGAAAGTATCTTCTTAATCTCGTCTAACGGAATGCCTTTTTCGATAAGTGAGATTACCTCATCTCTGCCTTCCGCCTTTGCCTCTTTCAGCATAACACGGTTATCCATCTCAAACCGCCGGTAACTCTCCAAGCGGTGGCGAGTGTGCTCGTCTTCCGAGATTTCCATCAATAATGCCGATGCCATACCGATTTCCTCACGTCAAAGTTTTTCTATTTCTTGTACAGAAAGTTTAGTCAACCGCGCTATAACATCAAACGGCATCCCCTCATTTTTCATACTAACCGCGACTTCCGTCCTACCCTCTGCCTTCGCCTCTTTCAGCATCACACGGTTATCCATCTCAAACCGCCGGTAACTCTCCAAGCGGTGGCGGGTATGCTCGTCTTCCGAGATTTCAAGCAGGCGGGTGGCCGCCTTTGCCATTAT
>JGI24698J34947_10002394_pt1 | contig 10095 bp, 6 predicted proteins | sample TergutMp193P3_FD_34947 | JGI IMG/M metagenome (IMG submission 34947) | reverse complement strand
GGGTGTCCGCTGAAGAGCGGTTAACGCAGTAGGCGCAGTCGAAACGGCAGGCATTGGAAAAAAGCACCTTGAGGAGGCTCACGCAGCGGCCGTCTTCAGTCCAGCTATGGCAGACCCCAGCGGGCACCCTCACCCCGAAGGCCTCCCCTGCCCGCCCAGGCTTTTTTCCGGCCGGGCCTTTTTCGCCGCTGCCGGAGGACGCGCAGGACGCATCGTACCTTGCCGAGGAAGAAAGAAGGGATAGCTTTTCCGCCAGTTCCATGAAATAACTATACAATTGTATAGGCATTATTACAAGCTCTACTTCAGCGCCTTGAAACCTTCGAGGGATTGAACCAGGATGGGGAGGGATTTCAGGCCGTGGTGCATGGCGCTGAAATCACGGTACCAGCTCATGTTACATTCGTTGCAGGCGGGCATTTTGAAATCGTCTTCCTTCATGGTAAGGATGTTGCCCATCACGTTTGGAAGCTGCATACATGGGCGTACGTCGAAAAACCAGTCCACAAACAGCACGTGTTTCCCTCCCAGGCAATGGTATTTAACCGTCGCCGGGTCTTTAAGGAAGCGGATGATATTTTCCATGGACGCCGCAGTGTTCACGATGCCATATTTGCCGGAGTTTCGCAGCTTGATGGCCGTTTCCAGCCCATATATCACGTTTTCACGGGAAAGGCTTATTCCTTCCCCGCCCAGGGGATAGACCTGGGATTTGGAAAAGGTAGGGTAGTTGAGGGATATAAAATTGAAGCCCAGGTTTTTTGCGCGGACGCAGACCTCCTCGAGTTTGTCATAATTGTTGTTCCAGATAAGCACTGAGGCCATAGTCTTTACCCTGGTTTTGCCAATGAGTTCAACCGCTTTGGTTATATTTTCCATGATGTCAGGGATTTGGCGTGATTCAGCCATAGTCGCGGGGTCGCCTGAATCAAGGGAGATGCATATCATGTCGTTCCCGGCATCTTCAAGGCGCTTGATGATGTCATTCAAAAGAAGGAGCTGGGGCGCGGCGTTGAGAACGGCTGTGTGTATCCTGTGTTTTGTTGCCTGGCTGACAAAATCCACGACATGGGGGTGAAGCAGGGGTTCGCCGCCGGTTATTGTTATGTGGACGGTCCCGAAATCTGCCAGGCGGTCAATCGCTTCAATGGCTCTTTTCCTGTCCACAAAGACCTTAGGCTGCTGCTTCCAAATCTCGCAAAAGGAACACTTGGCGATACAGGCGTTGGTGATTGCGAATTCGGCTGTTTTAGCCCTGCCCAGGAAGAAATTTTTAAAAACATTTCTGGTTTTGCCTTGCGCCATTTATATGCTCTCGTTTCTTTTAGATATTTTTATTTTTTTTCATGCGTTTGTCAATAATAGCAGGGGAGCATGGGAATAAGGGAGCAAGGGAGAATAAAATTATTGGGCTTTCTTTTAAAAAAATGGAGTTATTAAAGTATTTATACAAAATGAATATTTATAAGTGTAAAAAAGGATGAGATAATTAGCCCTTCTATAACAATTCTCAACTTTTGGAGGAAACATGAGAAAAGCGGCTTTTTTGGCAATACTCATTGTGATTGCCATAGCGTCCCTCTTTGCGGCAGGCGGCAGGCAGACGCTCAGCTCGAAAAGGGTGATCCTGACAATGGGTTCGTGGCGTGCGGATGACGCGGCCCAGATGAACGACTTGCTGGCGGAATACAGGAAGGTTAAGCCCAATGTGGAGATTCAGTTCCGGCCCACAAACCCGCCTGATTACAACGCAACCCTACGGCTCCAGCTTGAAGGCGGCACCGGCCCTGATTTGATGTACGCCCGTTCCTACGCCACGGGACAGGAGCTCTTCAGCTCGGGCTATTTCGGGGATTGTACCGACATTCCGGGCGTAAGGCAGAATTTCACCGCCTCAAACGGCGCGCCGTGGCAGATGCCCGACGGCAGGTTCTTCGCGGTGCCTTTCGCGGCGGTCTCCCACGCGGTATACTACAATCAAACGATCTTCTGGAGGGAAGGCCTTTCCATCCCCCAGTCCTGGGAGGATTTCCTCACCCTCTGCCAGACCCTTTCTTCCAGGGGGATTACCCCGCTGGCCAACGGCGTGGCGGACGAATGGGACATTCTCGAGGTGTTTTTCCTCGGAATGCTGCCCAACTACATAGGCGGCGCGGCTGAGCGTGTCAAGTACGAGAGTGGGGCAAAGAGGCTGAACGACGCCGATTTCACCGCCGCCTTCCAGGGCATGGCGGATTCGGCCAGATTCCTGCCCAGGGGCTTCGAATCGGTGACCTACAACGATTCCCAGGCTCTCTTTGCCACCCAGCAGGCGGCAATGTTCATTGACGGTTCCTGGACAGCCGGGGTCTACGACGGCGTGCCGTTCCAATGGGGCCTCTTTGCAATCCCCGCGCCCAGGGGGAAGGCCGCCGCCATCTGCTTCCACCCTGACATGGCGATTACCTGGAACGCCAAAACCAGGTATCCCAACGAAGCAAAGGAATTCCTTGCGTGGCTCGCAAGCCGCGAGGGCTCTACCGCCGCGTCAGCCGCCCTGCCTTTGGGCTTCTTCCCTATGATCAACTTCCCGATCCAGCTCTCCGATGCCCACGCGAACGAGTTCCTCGCCCTCAACCAGGGCAAGGAGACGGACGCCCGTTTTGTCTGGCCCAGGTTCATGGACCTCTACGCGCCCATGAACCTGGCGGTGATTCAGGTTCTCAAGGGAGAGATTACGCCCAGCCAGGCCGCAAACGCCATGGAAACTGCGGCAACCAGGCTAAGATAGGGAAGAGAGAAGAATTTTTTTACCACGAACCAACACGAACCTTCACGAACAATAGCAAAATGACGAAGTACGAGTTCGTGATGTTTGTGTGGTTCGTGGTAAAATTTTCTGAAATTTATCGGGGTTACGAATATTTTCGTGTAAGCATATAATTATGGATAAAAGAAAACTAAAGAACTCAGGCGCTGTCTGGGTTCCCTGGCTGATACCGGCCTTGTTCTTTTACGTGCTCTTCATGGCATGGCCGCTCATGGACTCCCTGCGCCTTTCGCTCTATACCGGTTCCGCAGGGCTGGGCCGTAGTTTTGTGGGCCTCGACAACTTCAAGCGGCTCTTCACCGTGGAGCAGTACGCAGAACGTTACCGGGGCGCCTTTGCCAACACGGTTGTCTTCTTTGTTATCCACATGACGGTGCAAAACTGCCTGGGAATCTTCTTCGCGGTCCTGCTAACCAACAAGGCGATGAAGGGGAGGCAGATTTACCAGGCGGTGATCTTCCTCCCGACGACACTGGCGGTGCTGGTGACAGGCTACCTCTGGAAGCTGCTCCTGAACCCGGTATGGAGCGGCCCCTTCCTTCAATCGCTAAAACTGGGGTTTCTTGCGCGGCCCTGGCTGGGCGACAGGAACACTGCGCTGCTCTGCGTTTCATTGGTGTCCTGCTGGCAGTGGATGGGCATACCGGTGATGATGTTCGTCGCGGCCCTGCGGGGCATCAGCGAGGACTACATCGAAGCCGCCGACATCGAGGGTGCAAGCAACGTTCAGATCTTCTGGCGGATTAAACTGCCCCTTGTGAAGCCCGTGGCGGGGATGATCGCCATCCTCACCTTTGTCAACAACTTCAACGCCTTCGACGTGGCCTTCTCCATGACAAACGTCAACGGTGCGCCGAATTACGCGACTGATTTAATCGGCACCCTCTTCTACCGGGTGGGCATAGCGGGCCAGCATCCGGTGGGCATTCCCGATCCCGGTTTGGGAGCGGCTATCGCAACCATCACCTTCTTTGTGCTTTGCGTCGGGGTCATCCCCACCTTGCGCCTTACCCAGGGGAGGGACTGATGTCGCGAAGCAAGTTCACGTCGCGAAGCAAGTTCGCGTCGCGAAACAAGTTCGCGTCGCTTAAAAAGCAGAACCGGCACGTTGGTTCCCATGTGATTCTTGTCGGCTGGTCTTTCATCGTGCTTTTCCCCATCTGGGTGATGGTGATTAATTCGTTCAAGGACAGGCTCTCGATTTACCGGAACCCCTTCGGCCTTCCCCAAAAATGGAATTTCATTAACTACAGCGCGGTGATGGGAGACGGCGACTTTCTGGTCTACTTCAAAAACAGTTTCATCGTGGTTGTCCTTTCGCTGGCCCTGCTTTTAGTATTCAGCAGCCTCGCGGCATACGCACTGGCCAACTGGCGCGGGAAAATCTCCCGCTCCCTTTACTTTTTCTTTATCGCAGGAATGATGCTTCCCATTAAAATCGCCTCAATACGGATACTGGAGCTCGTCCGCATTTTGGGGCTTATCAACACGATCTGGTCGCTCGTCCCCGTTTATACCGCCATGGGCATACCTGTCGCGGTGTTCATCCTGACCGCGTTTATCCGCCAGATCCCCAACGAACTGACCGAAGCGGGGATCATCGACGGCGCGGGCCGCCTCGGGGTCTTCATGCGTATCATCGCGCCGCTTTTGCGGCCCGCCCTGGCGACCGCGGCGATTTACAACCTGGTCCCGTTCTGGAACGATCTCTGGTTCCCATTGATCTTCATTACCGACGACCATGTGAAAACCCTGCTTCTGGGCGTCACCCGGCTCTTCGGCCAGTACCAGACCGACTGGTCCCGCGTGCTGGCAGTGCTTACCCTTTCTGCGATACCTGTCATTTCGCTCTATCTCCTGATGAGCAAGCAGTTCATCAAGGGCCTGACCGCCGGGGCGGTAAAAGGCTGAAAAAAAAGCCTCTCACGAAGGCACAGAGGCGCAGAGGAGGAAGAGGGCCTCAGGCTAATCTATGATACCATTAATTTATTCTGACTATTCCATCCTTCATTAACTCCTGGAGATAACGTTTTGCCTTGAAATTTTAGAAAAAGATTGATTTTCTTGCCCCCGTGCCCCCATGAGAGACTCTTCTTTTGTTTTCCTCTGTGCCCCAGTGCCCCCGTGAGAGACTCTTCTTTTGTCCTCCTCTGTGCCTCTGTGCCCCTGTGAGAGTAAATTTGGAATTATCCCTTAAGTTCATAATGTTGAATCGGGTTTTTTTCCCTGTTTTTCCTGAATTCCCCGGCAATCTGGGATATATTATTAACAAATGGCTTGTTAATTACCGCAGAGCCGCAAAGGAGCATATATGAAAAATGTGCACAAATTGTTTCACGTTGTGGGAAGCATTGCGATTGTCGCAGTTTTCGCGGGAATTGCCTTTGCTTTCACCGCCTGTGCTAACGGCGTAGTAGAAAACACCTACGAACCCCTCATCCTTAAGGGAAAAGACGCAAAAGGCAATGCTGTCGAGGTAGAATTCTCCACCATGAGGACAGTACCCCGCGTGGTTTTGACCCCGTTAAACGGCGACGATTACGAGATACGCTTGAAAGATAGGGTAATCTCACGCGGCAATATAGAAATTGCCAAGCACATCTTCATCTTCAATTCCCTTGGCGGGGAAAAGTTTTTTTCCACCTTCCTTAACAATATACTGACCCTGGGCGATGTACCGGACATGGATGGCGGGCTCGTAAACGGCATAATAGTAATGACGCCAGGCACGGTTATCCCGGCGAACCACCCACCATCCCCTGGACCACAACCCCCGACCGAGGAGGGAAATGGCGGTGACGGAGGCGAGGACGGTGACGGCGGCGAAGGCGAGGACGGTGACGGAGAAGGCGGTGACGAAGATGGTGATGGCGGCGACGAGGGCGGTGACGGAGGCGATGACGGTGACGGAGGCGATGACGGTGACGGTTGACCATATGCGTTAACTTTATTTCAAATTTCATCTCACGGAGGCACGAAGGCACAAAGGAAAGAAGTTTAGAAGGGGACGCGCTATTTGGAAATAATGCGTTCCCTTCCGTGCCCTCCACGGCAATTTTTCTTTCTTCTCTTTTATCTTTTCACTTTTCCCTCTTCCCTTCCGAAGATTTAAGTAATGCGCGGAAAAATAACCATTACAATGTTGATCGGACTTTTCATGTTTTCGCTGGTTTCTGCCCAGGGCATTTATGCCCAGAATAACGGGGTTACGCCAATTGGCGCCAATACAGCCCAGGACCTTTACTCGCCTGGCATGGCCGGGGCCGGGGGATTTGTCACGTCCCGGGGCGGGGCGCCTGCGAGCGCCCTGAATCCGGCTGCCGAGGGGGAAAGCCAGCGTATGCTCCTGAACCTGGGATACACGGGGCTTTTCAGCCTCAGTAATGAAAGAGGATACGGCATTGGCGCGATCAACCTGGGGGCGATTTACCCCACAAGACTCGCGGTACTTGGCGCTTCACTCTGGCTCCTTTCCAGCCACTTTGATTCTTTCCCCGTGGAAACCACTTTTCAGGGGAACTTCAACGTCGCGAAGGAGATTTTAAGCGGAATGAGTATCGGGGTGGGCCTCAATGCCGGGTACAATACCGGAAATAACTGGACCGTCTCAGGGGACCTCGGCTTTCGTTACAATATGGGAAACCTGGGCCCGCTGGAAAATTTCACCTGGGCCGTAACAGCAAGAAGCCTCGGCAAGAGCTGGATACCTCCCAGGTTTACCCCGGTGGGGGGCGTTTCGTTTGATTTTCTGGGTATACGGGGGATAGACGGCAAACCGGATCCCATACTGGTTAGCTTTGCGGGGGACCTCATGCTGCCCACGGTGCAAAACCTCGCAGGCAAACTTGGGCTGCGGGTTGCCATTGCGGAGCTTATCAATGTTTCTGCATCCACGCAATTTAATTTGCGGGAAAGCATTAATGGAAAGGGCCCTTCGCCGATTCCTTCCATCGGGATAGGCGTTAACTGGAAGCTAAAGCCCTCAGGCGGAAAAACCACCACGGGCTCTTTGCCCAGGGACGGGGAGCTGTCGATAGACCTGGGCGCAAAACCCCTTTATAACGGAATTTGGGGCATGGGAGGCGGCGTTACATGGGCAATAGGGGTAGCGGACAGAAGCCCCCCGGTGATAATTGTAGACTACCCGGAACCGGCGTGGATATCGCCTAACAATGACGGCAAGGCCGATTACCTGGAATTCCCCATAACGATAAGGGACGAACGCTACATCGCGGAATGGGTCTTTGAGATTATGGACGAGGGAGGCGTTCCTGTCAGGGAATACCGGAACAAGGAAACAAGGCCGGAGACACAGGGAGCGCAGGAAATTTTCGGCAATATTCAGTCAGCCAAAGGCGGGGTAGAAGTGCCTTCCACACTGCGCTGGGACGGTATCTTTGAATCGGGGGAGCTGGCGCCTGACGGTAAGTATTATTTTACCATTACGGCGAAGGACGACAACGGCAACCTCGGGATAGCCGGGCCATATGAAGTAAACGTGGATTGTACCCCGCCGTTAGTCGAAATTACGCCGTTTGGGGAAAACATGGACACTTTTGCCCCAGGGGACGGCGGCAGCAGGGACAGGCTGACCATCACCCAGACAGGCTCCACGGAGGATCTTTGGGAGGGCGGAATTTACACCAGCCTGGGCGAGAAAGTAAAGACCATTGAATTTGCCAATCAGGCGCCAGCCAGCTTTGTATGGGACGGGAGGGACGACTCCGGCTCTATAGTGGGCGACGGTGTCTACAATTACCGCATAAGCGCAACCGACAAGGCCCTTAACACAGGCGGGGCGGTCCTTGAGAATATTATTGTAAACACAACCCGGCCGGCGGTGAGGCTCGCCATTACAGATGCGTACTTTTCGCCTAACGGCGACGGCGTAAAGGACACGATGATTTTTGTGCCTTCAGCCCCTGTAAGTGAAGGAATCGCGGGCTGGGAGCTCAGGGTGAGCGATTTTTCCGGCGCCGTAAGGAGTACCAGAACCGGTGCTACAGGTCTTCCCGCAAGGATAGAATTCGACGGTAGGGACGCAACGGGGAGGATACTCCCGGAAGCGATTTATTCCGCTTCGATTTTGGTTCGTTACCGGAACGGCTATACAGCGACCGCATCTTCACCGCCTTTCAGCCTGGATATAACCGCCCCCAGGGCATCGGTGCGAATCAATGATCCGGATCAGGGACCGGGGAGGCCTGCCGTATTTTCACCCACAGGGGACAAAAACAGGCTTGTTATCATTCAGGAAGGTTCAAATGAGCTTTCCTGGACAGGCGACATTCGCCGTCAGGAGGAACCGGCGGGAACCCCTGTGAGGGCTTTCAGGTTTTCCGGGAGCCCGCCGGGAAGAATTGAATGGGACGGGTTTACAACCACAGGCGCCCTTGCGCCTGACGGCCTTTTCACATACGAGCTTTACTGTACCGATCCGGCAGGGAATACGGGGCGGTCAAATATCGTGGAATTCGAGATTGACACCAGGGACACCCCCGTCTACATTTCTGCGGAATTCAGGGCGTTTTCGCCCAATGGCGACGGCGTGAAGGATGCAATAAACCTGATACCCCAGATTCAGGAAAAAGACGGTATCATGACATGGAAGATTGATATCCTCACCGCCAGCGCCCTTTCTTCAGTACGTACTTTTGAAGGGAGGGAATCGGTTCCTGCCCAGGTGAGCTGGAACGGCAGGACCAGCGCCGGCGCAGCCGCCCCTGACGGAAATTATGTCGCGAGAATTGACCTGGAATACCGTTCCGGGAACAGGCCTTTTTCCGTTTCAATGCCCTTCGTTCTGGACACGGTTCCCCCCCAGGGGGAGCTTTCCGTGCCGTATAACATTTTTGCGCCTAACGGGAACGGGAACCGCGAGACCCTGCCCATCCAGGCAAGCACCCGGGGCGACGACGAATGGAGCCTCGTTATAACTGGCAGGGATACAAGCCCTGTCAGAACCTGGAACTGGACAGGCAGCCCCACTGTTATACCCGTCGTCTGGGACGGAAAGGACGAGGCGGGCAATATTGTAGGTAACGGGAATTACAACCTTACGCTCAGCTCCACCGACGAGGCGGGGAACAGCACGCGAAGAACCGTAAACAACATTGAGGTGGACGCGACGGTGCCGAGAATATTCCTGACAGCTTCTTCCCAGGCAATAGCGCCAAAGGCAAACCAGGCCGAGGCAATGCGCTTTAACATTATCTCAAACATTAGTAGCGGAGTAAATTCCTGGAAGCTGGAATTGAGGGATGAAAACAATGATGTAATAAAATCGTTCCCTTCAACGGCCGGCGGAAGCGGGACGCTTCCCACGTTTGTTCCCTGGAACGGCGCTGACGACAGCGGAAGGCTGAGGGAAGGCCGTTTCACGCCAAGCCTGGCGGTGAGTTACACCAAGGGAGACCAGGCTAGCGTTTCGGCGCCGCCCGTGACGGTGGACATTTCCGGGCCGATTCTTGGCTTCCACTCCGAACCAGAGTATTTCAGTCCCGATAACGACGGGGTGGACGATGAACTCTTTATCTACCTTTCCGCCAGGGACGCTTCGCCAATAGCGGATTGGTCCCTGGAAATTCATGAGACTGAAGGGACCAGTCAGCTCTTCTATCGGATAGGAGGCCGTGGGAACCCATCGGAGAAGATCATCTGGGATGGCAGAAGCAACAGGGGGGAGCTCGTCCAGGGCGCAACCGATTACGAATTCACCTATACGGCCAGCGACACCCTGGGCAACTCCAGTACTACAACGGGAATAATAGGTACCGACGTGCTTGTCATTCGTGACGGGGACATCCTGCGTATCCAGATACCGTCGATAACTTTCAGGGCCTACTATGCGGACTTTATCGACATTCCGCAAGACAGGCTGGAACACAATATCAGGGTATTGAGGCGGGTAGCGGAAATCCTCAGCAGATTCCGCGACTACAGGATCACCGTTGAAGGCCACGCCAACCCGGTACTGGGAACCGAAAGGGAAGAAACCGAGACGCTCATGCCGCTAAGCCTTGCCAGGGCGGAATTCACAATAGATCAGCTTGGCACTTACGGCGTTAGCCGCAACCGTCTTTCCCCCGTGGGCCGCGGCGGCACCATAAACGTCGCGAACCCGCAGGATCAGGCCAATAGCTGGAAGAACCGTCGTGTGGAGTTCCTACTAATTAGATAGCAAACTCTAATTTGTCGTGATGATTACAAACGACATCATACATATCGAGTCGATCAGTGCGGGAATCCGCCCATTCGGGCAGCTCGTGGCGTGGTCTTTTTTACGC
>JGI24698J34947_10002393_pt1 | contig 10103 bp, 10 predicted proteins | sample TergutMp193P3_FD_34947 | JGI IMG/M metagenome (IMG submission 34947) | reverse complement strand
CATAATTATCTAATAAATTCCTTTTATTATATATATTATATTTTGAATTATTAATTTTGTCAATATCTTAAAATAATTTTAGCCCATATTTCGCATAACGTATCATACCCAAATTTCACTATTTGTGCAAGCCTTTTTTGTAAAATGTATTCGTTTTAAATCATAACGTTTTGGGGGAAAAGCGAAGGAAGTTTCGTTTTAAATACCTTTTTGGGATTAAAACTCGTGTTAACATAGTGAGTGGCAGAAGGGTGTTTGCTTGTCCACTTACGGCTTTTGGTTTTTTGGTCGAAAGTCATAGGAACAATTTTTTGTAAAAGTTTCGGCTATTGTTACATCTATACCCGAATCGCTTCAACGGCAAAGCATATAAAATCTTGTTATGCGTTCTATATTTTAAATTTCTTTTATATGATCAATAAAATACGGAATTATTTCATTGTCTTTAAAAAATTTTTGCGTATCTTTTAATGTTTTCTTTACAAAAAGATAATCTTTATTATCAATTTTTTTGGGATCAAAGGCTAAATCTTCCATTAAACTCTCTTCAAGTCTTTTTGCCTTAGGATGTACTAACCCATTTCTTCTGTCAAATAATTTTCTAATATTTTTTATATTTTCGTTGCTGTCATCTATTTCCTCTTTTTTATGTATAGCTATTAATATTTTAATTTTTTCAATAATACCCATTCTTTCAATATTTTTATGATAGTAATCTTCATTTAATAAATGAATGCCAAATGAATTTACCCATAATTCAATCATTGCACAGCCTAATATTATAAATAGACTATTATAAATTGATATTTCTATATATCTTTCCCAATTTCTTTCTTCTTCATAATTTCTCAAAATTTGTTCTTTTTCTAAATAAAAACGTTCATAAATTTTTATAAAATCATTCTCAAGATATGAAAATGCTTCACCTGCCATAACAGCATCAGCTATCAGGCTCATATTTTCCCATGGATCAATAGGTATTTTATACATAATATTATCCTCTAAAAACTATTATACAACTTTTTATAATCAATGTCAATTTATATTTATTTAAAATATCTAATTTCACCTAACGCCGTTAAATACTATCAAGCGGGCTTTTAATGCTCAGGACGCTGCGTTTGGCGACGTGGGTGTAGCGTTCGGTGGTGCGCAGGTTGGCGTGGCCGAGAAGGGTTTGAATGTAGCGAATGTCGGTGCCGCTTTCAAGGAGGTGGGTGGCGAATGTGTGGCGCAGGCCGTGGATTGTGATTTTCTTCTCTATTCCGGCGCGGCGGATCGCTTTGTCGAAAATGTGCTGGGCGGAGCGGATTGTTAGATGACGAGCGGCGGGCTGACCGGGAAAAAGCCACTTTTCGATTCCGTAAAAATCACAGTACTCCTCAATAAAACCGGCGGCTCTTTCTGAAAGTAATGTGCTGCGATCTTTGCGCCCCTTGCCAAGTCTGATGTAAATTACTTTGCGGGACAGATCAATGTGTTCTTTTTTTAAAGCGACAACTTCGCTGACACGCAGGCCGGACGAATATACCAGCATTAACAGCAGGCGGTGTTTGGGATTTTTTTCCATGTCGAGGATTTCGCGGATTTCCTCTTTTGAAAGTACCATGGGCAGTCGCCCGTCGCGGCGGGGGCGGTGATGTTCGCTGATGCTGTCGTTCTTTAAAACATTTTTGAAAAAAAACTTTATCGCGCTTACGGCAAGATTAATCGAGGAGGCGGAATAGTCCTTGCTCTTTTCCATGATTGCAAGAAATTCTGTTACATCATCGGCTTGTATCTCTTCAGGAGGTTTTTGAAGTGTGCGGCAGATCAGGCGGTTGTAATAGATATACGCCTTTTGGGTGCGGGGGCTGTACTTTCTGGAACGGAGCGCGGCTTCAAGTTTGTTCAGCCACTGTTCAGATAACGTTTCCGGCAGTGAGGGCGGAACGTGAAACGCAAATGGCTGTTTCGGAGGGACGGTTGGGTAACAGGAAGATTCATCGTGAGGCGGAGAATTATCCGTGAGTTGTTTTTGGGGGACGGGGGAGTAACCGGAGGGATTGTCGTGAGGCGGAGAATCATCCGCGTGAAAGACAGCGCGGGTTTCTTCGCCTCTATTGAGATGGGAAAGGTGTTCATTCTTTTCCCAGGGGCGTTCCAGAAAACCGGAAACGTGAAGGCGGTCGGGGGAACTTTCTTCCAGGACGCGCACGCAGGGGATGCCGGGCAAAATCCTGTTCAAATTTTCGGCGCTTATGGCGCGCTGGAAAATAAATTCACTACGGGCGGCGTCCCAGGCGCAGCCGTGCTGTGACGCAATCAGTTTGAATAAACGCCTGTTGCAGCCATGAATGAAAACCTGCACCTGCCGCTGATCACCCATTGGTTCAACGGCGGGTTCGTTGAAAAGATAGACAACTTCCATTGCTGTCCTCGTTGTAATTTGATATGTGTCTTGTTAAATTGGCGAATGTGTCAAAATCAACCAGTGTTGTCCGAAAGCCAACCGGGTTTCCGAACAGATCAATTGTACTTTCATTGTAGAACGAATCAAGCGGAAAAGCAAGCGGTACTGCAATATTTGGATTGACAAGATTCAACCCCATGTGTTAGTATACTATTTTAGGAGAGAAATATGCAGGTTTCAATACTTTCTATAGTCTTTATGGCTGTATCGGCTGTCATTTCGATTGGGCTTCCCATCGCTTTGTTTATTTTCATTTTCAAAAAATATAACGCGAAATTCCTGCCCATGATTGTCGGCGCCGCCGCGTTTGTGATTTTCGCGCTTGTCCTGGAGCAGGCTGTTCATTCGGTCGTTTTGGGGAATACGGCGATTGCGCAAAATACGCCGCTCTACATTTTGTACGGCGTTTTTATGGCGGGGATTTTTGAGGAAACGGCGCGGTTTGTCTCTTTCAAATTTCTGAAGAAAAAATACGACGGCATTGAAACAGGTTTGTCCTACGGGATTGGTCACGGCGGAATAGAGGCAGTACTGCTCGCAGGCGTGGCAATGATCAACAACATTGTTTTCAGCGTTGCCATAAATTCGGGAAACGTTGAAGCGTTAACTGTCAATATGAGCGGCGACGCTCTTGCAAACATAGGTTACGTGATAAACGAAATTGTAACAATGCCTCCATACGTGTTTCTTTTCAGCGGGATTGAGCGCGTAATGGCAATAACTGTTCAAATCGCGCTGTCAGTAATTGTTTTTTACTCAGTCTACAGTGAAGGAAAACTGTGGCTGTTCCCCCTGGCGATTGTGTTACACGCAACTGTTGACGTCGCGGCAATGCTGATGCAGACCGGCATACTGAAAAGCGTTTTCGCCGTGGAAGGAATCGTTCTCGTGTGTACGGTTTTGGTGACAATTTTCGCGCTGTACCTGCACAAAAAACTGAAAGCGTCCGCATAAAGGGCTGAAAGGCGCGTAAAACCGGTACTCACAATTATACTCCTTTAAAAGTAAAGCCGCCATGCGCGCCGTCTGCGCTTGCGCACCAGCCGAACAAGCAAGCATACGGACGGCGCGGTCTGCAATCCGGGCTGTGCGGGGATGCCCCAAAACAGTTTTGTGCATGCACAAAACTGTCAGTTTTTGTCAAATTCGGGCTGAATTCAGCCAAATTTCTGCTGGTGTACAGGCCTGACACTGCCCTGCCCTGCCCTGTTCACAGGTTTATTTCAACACTTTGTTATGATATGATGCTCAATATGGAAAATGTTGAAACCGCTGCCGCCCTGTGCGCGGTCGGGGCTGAAAAAGCCGTGTCCAACGAATTGCGGAAGCTCAATCTTAAGGTCGAAGATTCACTGTACGGCAGGGTTCGTTTTAAGGCGGATACGCGGGGGCTTTATCAGGCGTTGATTGGGCTTCGCGCCGCGGATCGTGTGCTGCTGGAAATTGCCCTTTTTAATGCCGCCGATTTTGACGCGCTGTTTGAGGGAGCGGCGGCTGCGCCGTGGGAACGGCTCGTGCCGAGGGGCGTTGGGTTGAAAGTGGTCAAGGTGCGTTCCAACCGTTCCCAGTTGAAAGCCGAGACGAGTATTCAGTCCGTGGTTCACAAGGCGGCGGCGCAGAGGCTCTGCGGCAAATACAGGGTCAACCGGCTTCCCGATGACGGGAAAGCCGCGGAAGTGCGGGTGTACATCGAAAAGGATATGGTTTCGCTCCTCGTGGATCTGTGCGGCGAGCCGCTTTTTAAAAGGGGCTACCGAAGTGAGGGCGGCGCCGCGCCGCTTAGGGAGACGACGGCGGCTTCCATGCTGCTCCTGTCCGGCTGGAAGCGCAAGTTTCCGCTTTACGACCCGTTTTGCGGTTCCGGCACTATCCTGATTGAAGCGGCGATGTACGCGTGGGATATGGCTCCGGGTCTTGGCAGGCAGTTCGCCGTCGGGGATCTGCTCATCGCCGACAGCAAAACTGAACAGGAGGTGCGCGACGAATTTCGGGGCAAGATCGACTTTAGCCGGCTTGTCAGAATCTCCGGCAGTGACGAAGATCCGCGCTCTGTTTCTATCGCCTCGTCCAATGTCGCGCGGCTTCGGGACATTGCGGAGGGAAAAACGCCCCAGCGCGGCATCCGCTCCGACAGCGGCGCGTCCGCCGTCAATTTAAAAGTCCTGCCGATGGGGGAGACCCGCGCTCCCTTCGACGATTCCGGCTTTTTGGTGACTAACCCGCCCTACGGCAAACGGCTTGGGGATCCGTCCGCGTCTGAGCAAACCTACCGTGAAATGGGGAGCCTCGGCCAGCGGTTTCCCGGCTGGAAACTCGCTCTCATTACCGACCACAGCGGCTTTGAAAGTTTCTACGGGAAGAAGGCGGATTCCTGCCGGGAGATGAGCAACGGCGCTATTCCTTCCTATTTTTACCAATATGAGATAATATAAATTATATAAGGAGTGAATATGGCAGTTGTAGTTGAACATGATAAACGCCGGAAAAAAATCCTTGATAAAGCGCTGGCTGTTTTTATGGACGATGGTTTTGAGAACGCTACTTTTCAAAAAATAGCGGACAAGTGCGGCATTACAAGAACGATACTGTACCTCTACTTTAAAAATAAAAGGGAAATTTTTACCTACAGCATCAAACAGCTTCTTGTCAATGTTGAAGAAAATATAAATTCAATTCGCGCCGATAATTCTTTAAGCAGTGTCGAAAAAATATCCAGAGTGCTTCTTGATATTTTCAAACTGTTTGAGCAAAACAGGAAACTCCTTTCAGTTGTGCTTGATTACCTTATTCATCTGTCAAAGAACGATGTCGATCCTGAAGCGCGTGTTCGCCGCAGGACTGTAAAGTTGCAGCATATTTTATCGTCTATGATTATCGAAGGCGTTAAGGCCGGTGAGTTAAAAAAAGTCAATGTTAAAACCGCGAATATTTATTTGAACAGTTTTATTGAATCGGCGATTTACCAGTTGGTCGTTCTGAAACGAAAGAATCTTGATGAACTGAAAAAAACCGTAATCTTCGCGGTGAATCAATTCGCGGCGAATTAAAATGCGTATCGTTATTGTAGGCGCCGGCAATACCGGCGTTCAACTGGCAAAGTACCTGATTCAGGAAAAACACGATGTCTCAATTGTTGAGTCTGACGAAGAACGCGCAAGGCATGTTTCCAACCGCCTTGACTGTATGGTTGTCCATGAGAAGGGCAACAATTTAAACGCGTTACAGGACGCGGGAATTAAAAAAGCCGACGCTATTGTCTGCGTTACCGGTTACGATGAAATAAACATGATCATCTGCGGGCTTGCCGCATTCCTTTCAGGAGAAAAAAAACTGTTGAAGATCGCAAGGGTGCGGAATGATGATTACCTGAATTTGAATCTTTCTGACGACGAGAAAGTTTTGGGTATCGATCACTTCATCCATCCGGGCATGGAAGTGGCGCGTTCCATAATCAAGGCGATTGAACATGGCGTCATGGGCGATGTCTTTTCATTTTCCGATACCCAATATGAGATGGGCGCGATGGATATAGCCGTCGGCAGCGCGTTGGACGGAATAGCGCTTAACGAGTACCGAAAACTTGTAACGCATGAAAGCATTGTTACCTTGATAGAACGTAATGATGAGGTAATGCTCCCATCCGGTTCTACTGTAATAAAGAGCGGAGACCGCGTTCACATTCTTTCAGACGGAAAGAACCTGCCGGAAATTTTTGGGTTTGCGGGTGATGTTCAAAAGCCAATCCGTAAAATCGGTATCGCGGGCGGGGGCAGGCTCGGCTCCCTGATCGCGGAAGGACTGTTAGACGACGTTATTTCCGGCGACAGAAAAAGCAGAAGAAACACCAGAAAGAAGAGTATTTTTTCTCCGTTACTCAAGGTATTCGCGCCTAAAAAACGCCGTATCATTATCATTGAGCAGGATTCAAAGTTGTGCGGCGAACTTGCAGCCCGTTTTCCCGAAGCGTTGATTCTAAACGAGGACATTTCAGATGAAAGTTTTACCAGCGAGGAAGAGTTAGACGATCTTGACTGCCTGATCACCACAACTGCCGATGAAGAACTAAACATAATTACCTCCGTTTACATGAAGTCAAGGGGTATCGCGCGGACTATAGCGATTGTTACAGGTTCCGGCCACGCGGCAATGGCGCGCCAACTTGGAGTTGATGTTGTAATCCCCATGCAATCGGTAGTTGTAAATTCGATTCTCTCCCATCTCATGGGGGGCGGCGTTAAAGAGGTGCGCTCATTGGGGGACGGCAATGTCGATTTAATTGAAGTTGAAATCGGGAAGGACGCGCCTGTTATTGAAAAGCCGATTTCAGCGTTCAACCTTTCCACGGGCGGGCTTTTGCTTTTGGCAAACAGGGAAGGGACGGCTTTCATTCCCAGGGGCGATTATGTATTTAAAGAGGGAGATCGCATTGTCCTGATTGCCAAAAGCGGAAGCCAGGCGGAAATAGAAAAATATTTCAGCGCGGAAAAATAATGAAAAAGCAAGTTTTACTTGTGATCTTTTTGTGGTTTGGCGTCTGTCTGTTGGGAGCGCTCCCCTTTTATATTTCAGGTTTTTTCCCCGACTTTACAGATGCGCTTTTTGAAAGCGTATCCGGCTTTACAACCACAGGCGCGACCATGTTAGCCGACATTGAGTCGCTTCCCGTTTGGCTTTTGTTGTGGCGGGCGGCGACCCAATGGTTCGGCGGCATGGGGATACTTCTCACCGTTACCATGCTCCCTTTTTTCTCTTCTGACGGTTATAAACGCGGTAAAAAGGCGCGTATCCTTTTGCTGATCTACACAGCCCTTACCGCGCTTCAATTTGTACTGCTTGTTATTTTCAGAATGAACTGGTTTGACGCGCTGACACACTCCTTTTCTACAATGTCAACGGGCGGGTTCAGTATCCGCAATAACGGAGCCGCTTACTACAATTCTCCGGCGGTCGAATGGGTCACAACGGGTTTCATGTTTTTGGCAGGTATTAATCTGTACATGATCTGGCTCATTCTCCGGGGAAAAGCGGCTAACGTTATTCGCAATAGCGAAGTAAAAGTCTACACGGGAATTGTTCTGATCGCGTCGGTTGTAATCGCTATCATGTTACGCGCACAGAGTCCATTGGGGACAAACATACGGCAGGCTTTTTTTCACGTAACTTCGTTAATCAGTACCAGCGGCTTTTATACAGCCGATTACAACAAGTGGACTCCAGCCGCGCAGGGGGTGTTGTTCTTTCTTCTGTTTACAGGCGGCTGTCTTGGTTCAGTTGCGGGAGGAGTAAAAATCTTTCGTTATGTGATACTTTCGAAGCAGGCGTGGATAGAAATGAAACGCCTTGTGTACCACAGGGGAGTGTTTAATATCCAGCTTAACAAAAGGAGCGGGAACAAGAAGGCAGTTTACAGAATAGCGGGGTTCGTGTTTCTCTACTTTTTTATTCTCTTCTTAGCCGCGTTATTGGTAAGTTCAAGCGGGGCGGATGTTTTTACTTCACTTAATACGGCGGTTATCTGCCTGGGGAATATTGGACACGGGCTTGGAGAGACGGGGGCATTTATGCCCTTTCCGGTTTTACCAGCTTATGTTAAGTGGGGGCTTTGCCTGACAATGATAATGGGCAGGCTGGAATTGCAGATCGTACTTGCCCTATTTACAAAGGACTTTTGGCGGGGATAGCGAAACTATGAGGCAGAAACGCCTTAAAAAGATTTTCATTCTCATCCGTGTGCTTGCGGCGTTACTTGGTTTCATTGCAGTCATTATGCTCTTCCCCCTGATTATGGCGGTAACGTTAGGTGAAGGTGCGATGATAAAGGCATTCGCCGTTCCCATGATTGTAATTTCAACATTGGCTCTTGCAAGTTTTCTGTCACTGCGGAAAAAGAAACTCAATCTGACTGCGAGGGACGGCTTCCTGCTTGTTTTTGTAACATGGGTTCTGGCGAGTTTTACCGGCGCGATTCCGTTCTATCATTGGGGGTTGAGTTTCAGCGACGCTGTTTTTGAAAGCGCGTGTACTTTCGCCACCACTGGAGCCACGACAATCGGCAATGTCGAAGTTTTGCCGCGCTCACTCCTTTTGTGGCGGAGTATCGCCCACTGGTTTGGGGGTATCGGGATTATACTTGTTTCCGTGGCGTTGCTGCCAATTCTAGGGGTGGGAGGTTTTCAGCTAATAAAGGCGGAGGAGACGGGGCCTGAAAAGGAAAAAATCACGCCGAAGATAACCGTTACCGCGCAGTTTCTTTGGCTTGCCTACGGAATACTGACTTCGATACTTTTCGCCCTCTATCTTTTCGGGGGAATGGAATGGTTCGACGCTCTTTGCCACAGCCTGACAACAATGGCTACGGGCGGAGTAAATGTAAGAAACGCGGGACTTGCCGCCTACAATTCCGCCTTTATAGACACGGTTACTACCGTTTTTATGCTGCTTGCGGGAATTAACTTTAACCTTTACTACCGCCTGCTCCACGGGAAATTCCGTGAGATACGGAACAACACCGAGGTGAGGGTCTATCTCGGTATTTTTTTAGTTGCTTCGATAATTATAACGGTTTCGCTTGTTCCGGTTTACGGCTCCGTATCCAACGCGCTTCATTACGCGTCATTCCAGAGCGCGTCGGTACTTTCCACCTCGGGTTACGCGATTGCCAATTTTGAACAGTGGCCGGGCATTGCCAAAATGGTTCTGTTCGCCCTGATGTTCATAGGCGGCTGTTCAGGCTCAACAGCGGGAGGCGTAAAAGTTATACGCCATGCCGTGCTTTGGAAACAGATGAAGAGCGAAATACAGAGGGTCATCTACCCGCAGGGGGTTTTCAGCATCAGGATAAATAAACGGGTGGGGCGTAAGGACGTAATCTACAGTGTTGCGGGCTTTATCTTCATGTACTTTTCCGTGATTGCCGCCGTAACGTTCATTACCGCGGCTTCCGGCATTGACATTTTTTCATCACTCAGCGCGGCTCTCTCCATCACCGGAAACATCGGCGTCGGCTTCGGCGTTGTCGGCCCCGGGAACAACTACAGTATTTTCGCCGACCACATCAAATGGCTTTTTTCGTTTGTGATGATTGCCGGGCGGCTCGAAATGTGGACTGTGTTTATTCTGTTTACCAATGTTTACTGGCGGAGATAATTGTTACGGCGATTTTGGTAAAGGGAATATCAGGCACTTTTACAAATGAAAAATGAGGAATTAGTTTTAACTCTAATTCCCCGCCCCTAACTCTTAAAAGCGTGCCTGGCAGCGTTGACGTTGCCTACGGCTTGAATTTTGCCTGTTGCCCAGCGGTGCGCAATTTTGCTCCACAAAATTGCGCTGGAGTTTCGCCTAATAGCGGCTTTAAGCTGGGGCTTTTTTTGGCTGTCAGAGTGGTTTTCATTATCAGGGCATTTTCTCACACTTTGAGGGATTTGGCAAGGGGGAGTGGAGGGAAAGCGGTTTGAAAAGGACGGGGAAAGTGGTATAATTAAGCAGAGGGTATTATGAACACGGTCTTGCAAAAGAAACATCCTGAAAACGTCTCTCTTGACCGGAAAAAAAAGCAACCTGTTGCAAAGTTTACGGGCAAAATCCCGCTTATTTCCTCCATTATCCTCGATAGCGTGGACAAGGCGGATATACGGAAAATATACCTGTT
>JGI24698J34947_10002392_pt1 | contig 10104 bp, 9 predicted proteins | sample TergutMp193P3_FD_34947 | JGI IMG/M metagenome (IMG submission 34947) | reverse complement strand
GAAGTAAAAACTTCCGTTGTAACATTACCCGCCACATAGTAACGCAAAGGCCCCAAAACAGCCCCGTCGGTATTTATTGCAGTTTCATCAGAAGTCAAAACAAGCCTGGTAATTGTTATGCGGAACATACCGTAATGCCTTGTTTCGTATGTATCACGCAGTAATTGAGATGTGATAGTCATTTCTTCTATAATTTCCGGCAGGTCAGCCCCCTTGTTCAAAACCCGCTTTATCCATAATTCTGTTTTTGTACAACCTTCTTTTTTTGCCGTAAGGGTAACGCCGTAGACGTTTTTATATTCCTGTCCGTTTATTTTGTAGGTAACGCAATCGCCGTTAAAACGTTCCCCTCTCTCATGCTTAAAAACATGGGTATAAGGATACACCGCAGGACTGCATTCCCCGCAAATATCCAGTTTTAATTTTAATGTTTCATCACGCATTACCCGCAATTCAAAACCAGTAACCCCGCAGCGTTCAAAAACACGCCTTTCCTGCAACCTGTCCTGTATCAAATCGAACCGTTCTGTATCTTCCAAAGGCACAAGGTTTAACCGGTATTGATATAGATTGCGGGTTTCAGAAACAAACACCGGAAGCCCCGCCGACCCCATAGCAAGGTAAAGCAACAGGGGAGCAGTCCCTATTGTCAAAGGTGTAACCACGCACCCGGTAACGCCGCTATTTTTCCTAATAGCCCTGCTTACGCCGTCCCCTTCAATAGCCGCTTCCTCTTGCAATAAAGATACCGCTTCCCTGATAGTTTCTTCCGAATAGGGTATGTCCGTTTCCCAATGATTAGTTTTAATAACGATAGAGCAATCGCACCCATTAACCAGCATAAATAGTTCCTTCAACCGTTATACGCAATGATAAAACCACTTCCCAATCATGGCCGCAATTCTTTGTTTTTGGCGGTATGTATTTTTCCCCGGTAACAACCGCCCTATCGGCAACGCCGCCCATGGTAGGATTTTGTTTTAACGCCATGCACACAGCGGCAGCATAGGCGTAACATTGGCTTTCGGTTTCAAATGTTTCAGGCAATGAAAAACTGATAGTCAGCGAATAAGCGTCCAACCGTATAATGCGTTCTTTTTCGCTTTTTTCGCATGAAGAAAGAGAAATCACCGGAGAAACAGCGTACCCGCACCCATAATCCCCAAACTCAATAATCGGAGTATTAAATTCCTCATCACGCAAAATTTCATTAACCCGCTCGGTTAGTAACTTTCGTACAGCCCCAATTATCTGTTGTTCAATAAATTCTTTCATACAACAATCTCCAATTTCTCATTCCTCATTTCTCATTTCTCATTCGTTAAATAGTTTTCCTCTTGTACGGCTCAAGCAAATTTTTAACATTTTCCGGCATGGTAATTTCAAAATGCTCTCCGTCCTTGCCAGCCCCCCGAACATTGCCTGTCATGCCGATCCGCCGTCCCCTGTATCGGTTCATATTCCATGCCGCCAATTCCAGACAAGCCGAAGCCAGATCAGCAGGGACAGCCCCCTTGCCGTACCCCGCCCAATACACAACCTTTACCGCAGACAAACCACGGTAACGCCTTATAGCCGGAGATAATTCAATAACAAAGGGAATATCATAATCCATACCGCAATCGGGAATAACACGATAAAATTCCGGCTCTACAATTTCCCCAGACCCGCCCATGCCGGACAAGGCATATACGGCCAAAACCTTACTAACCGGATATTCCCGAAAAGGCAGAAGCAAATCGCCCGTATACTGTAGTGTCTCAAAGTATTTTTTCCGTATTAATTTCCGCTTGCAGTATTGCTCAATGGTCAGGCTTGAAGTTACAAGGCAAAATCGGGCTATTTTATCGTCCCGGTCGTCTATGCCTGTTACGGCCTTAAAATGCTCAAGAGGAATAAGCGTATATAGTTGGTTTCCGTCCGTTGCCATATATTAAAAATAGGCATATTTTTTGNTGATAGATACTTGAAATAAGTGCAAATTTTAGGGNATTTGCTGTTTTTTGNGGGTCAGAACCTTACAAAATCAGCTTTTTGCCTTATAGATTTCAATTTCCGCTTGTTATTTTCTTCTAATATAACGGCGGTACGTCTTATCTATAGAATCCTTTACAGATACGGAAATATCTGTTACAAGCCTGTCTATAAGAATGGAAGTATCGTCAATTATGGCATTATTCCGCCTAAAAAGCTCAAATTCTTCTATTTTTAGCGCTTTTGCGATTTTCACTAAAGTATCAGGGTAAGGCCATTTTACACACCGTTCTATACTACTTAGAAAAGTAATTGAAATATTAGCTTTTTCAGCTAAATCAGCCTGTGACCAGCCGTGATTACGGCGATAGAGTTTGATGTTATTGCTTAAAGTAAGCCTTAAATCCTTGCCATTCATAATATGTTACTTTATGCAGCTGTATACCCGGTAGGTCTATTGATATTTTTCCAGTAGATATATAGAATGACAAATATCTAGTAGGAGTATATATTATGTTCTTACTAAGAATAGTAGTATTTCCCAGAGAGATATACTAAAAAACTGATTTTACCCCGAGGAGGTATAAAAAAGACCAATTTTGGTCTTCATGTATTCGTTATGGGCATCAAAGACGGGACAATACACCCACAAACCTCAACAATTTTACGTTTTCCGGTGAATAATCAACAGCCGCAGTTGTCTATAAAAATAGATGATGCAGATATTGGGATTTTTTATAGGGAATACTANTCTATGGTTTACAGCCGCTGCCTGGCTTTGCTCCGTAACGAGGAAGACGCTCAAGACGCGGCCCATGATGTATTTGCAAAAATACAGGAACTTAAATCAAAAGGCCAACTTCATGTTCCCTATCCGAAAACATATCTTTCCACGGCGGCTAAGAATATGGGTATAAATAAAAAAAAGAGAGCCAGAAATGAATTAATGAAAATCTATGATATGGCAACCAATGAAAGCCTCAACTGGTTCAAAGAAAAGGGGGAACAAGGGCAGGAAGTTTGGGAAATAGGCATTACCGACAACGGCTATGATCAAGTTGAAGCAAAAATTATTGTTGAGGCTATTTTAGCCGAACAAGACGAGACAACCCGTAAAATTTATGTTTATAAGTATCACGATGATAAGACATTAGAAGAAATAGGGAAAATTGTAGGTTTAAGTAAAATTGCAGTACATAAAAGAATTAAGAAATTAGAGGAACAAGTCAGGCTGAAAATGGGGAGGGCGGGCAAATGAAAAGTCAAAACCGCATTTCTCAATTAACGCTTGAACTCTATTACCGGGGACTTGCCACAAACAAAGAAAGGAAACTGGTGGAAAAGGCCCTTATTACCGATAGTGAAGTTCGCAAACGATATGACGCATTACAGGAAGCGGACCGAACAATACGCCGGCTTGTTACACAGGAATTAAACCGCTTGCATATACCGGAAATGCCCGCCGTTCCTTTACCAAGGGAAAAAAAGATAGTAGTGGGTTTATTAGTGGCAGCAGCGGTTCTGGTATGCGCCCTTATCCCCACAATTCTCTACCTGACAAACAGCGGTTCAAATAAAGACAACGCAATAGCCGAAGAAACAGATTTTATAGAAGACATACCCGACAAGGAAATTGCCGCAGAAGAAGAACCGCCGATTATAGCCGAACCTTCCGAACCGCCAGCCGTAAGGGAAAGGGGCAATCCCAACAACAGGACCGAAATAGCCGAACCTCCACGCTCTGAAACGGCCAGGCCAACAGAACCCGAATTACAAATTGAACCGAAAAACGGAGTTTCCATTGCTACAGTGCCGGAGCCGGACACGGGGATACGTCTAAGGGGCGAAGGTCAGGCCAAAGACCAGCCCGGCACACCTGCCGTACCGGAAGAATCGCCCAATATAAGCATACCCCCAGGCATTACTTTTATTTTTGACAATATGTTTGCGAACAAAAATCTAACATTTGTCATTATTCCGTCCCGGATTACGTCTATCGGGAAAAACGCATTTCAGGGCAACCCGCTGGTAAGCGTTACCATAGGGGCCAATGTTTCCATAGAAGACAACGCCATACCCGGCAATTTTGCCGCCGTATACAACGCCAATGGCAAGGCCGCCGGGACATATACCCGGCCAGATGTAAACAGCGAGGTATGGCAAAAAAAATGATTTTTCCGGTTAACATACCGTTTTGGTATTTGTCTATGTAAATGAGGGTTAAAAGCTGTCGTGTATACGGCGGTAAGAATAAAAGAGAAGGAGGAGAAAGAAGATGAGAGCAAAAGGGGATTGGATTTTGCTGGCTGCGGTTGTCGCGCTGCTGGCGATGGGATGCGCCAGCAGTGGGCCGCAACCCCAACAGACCACGGATATTTTCGCCGATGAAAAGGACGGTATCCTCACAGTCCGAAACGAAACCGGTACTGATATAGTTCTGTTTGCAGGCAATGTAAAGAATCGTATTGTATTGGGAGGCATACGGGCGAACTCTGCCAGAAATTTTTATATTGCAAAAATAGAGAATATCCCTGAGAAAGGTACGTTTATAGTGCGGGGGGTGTCGGCTGAAGCGTATTATCAGAAACCTTTGCTAGTGTCCGGCGATGTTTTATTTTCGGGCTTGGTTGTATATGACCTGCAAGACACAGGGAATATTACGAAGGTAATTCCGAAAGAAATTGACGAGACCGGGTCCTTTGGCATCTATGTTTCCAATAACAGTCGAACAATTTGCGAACTGCGGCTTGATGCCCCTGACGGTCCGGCAATAGCTGTACTCTCCCCATATGTACGAAACTGGGCAGTATGGATTAAGCCTTCCGAATTTGGGCGGCCCCGTGAAATTTGGCCGATTTTTATTTCTGTTAGTCCTGACGGAATAATAAATGAGTCAGTTCCGTCAAATTACGATAGGGCAAGATTTATACCTGAACTTCGGGGAGGTAGAATAAGTATGTTTGAATTTGATAACCGGGCAGATGAAAATGCAAGGATAAATCTGCTTTTTGAATAATTTGGCACTAATCGCCGCGTATGCGGTGATAAAATAAATGAAGAGGAGAAAGAAGATGAAAGCAAGAAAATTGATGGGTTTGCTGGCGGCTTTTGCAATGTTGCTGGCAGTGGCAGGATGCGGAACGAGCGGTGCGGGCAAGGATTACGTAACGATTCCCGGCGGCGCTGCTCTGTTTGCGGAAGGTGGAACTGGAACTGTGACAATAAACAATCAAGCCAGTTTTGATGTAATTATTTTTGCCGGCAAAGTATCAAGCAACTCGGCCCTTGGCGGCATTAAGGCCGGAAAGAGCAGAACCTTTGATATCAGTACGCTTAACTTACCGGCAAAAAACGGCAGTTTTTTAATTCGGGCGGCTTCATTCGAGACATACCGCAACAAAAATTATCGGGTAACAGAAAACGATGTTCTCTACTCGGGGCTTGTTGTATATGATCTCAATAATCCAAAAGACAAAACATATTTAAACATATTTGCCGGAATCAACGAAACCCAGAAAGAGTTTATCTATGTATCCAATACTTCAAAATTTGTGTTGGAATTGCGTCTTGATAACCCAAACGGCGAAAAAATAGCTACCCTGGCTCCGCTTCAAGAGAACAAGCGTGTGTTTCTAACCCCGTTGGAGCAGGGGATGCCATACACGTTTTACGCAACTTATGTGTATATCGATCCATCATCAAATGAGGTAAAAAGCTTTGTTGCTAAAAATCGCTCTGAACGGCAACGGAGAATTCCCAGTGACGAAGGCGTGAATCCGATGGTTTTCGAAGGACCGAAAGATACATCAGATATTACTTATCTGATTGGCTTTTTACGGTTAAATAATCAAACCAATGAAAGTTTCAACTTCATGGATGGTACACGATGGTTACCGGATCAGAAAGGCCGGCGTCTGGTTGAGTCCGGACAGATTCAAACCTTTGAATTGGCGGCGATGTCCGGTGATTCAGGGCAGCTTTACACCAACCTTAACATGGAATTTGACACTGCTAAAACTCTGCGGCTTAACAACCTTTCAATCAGGCCGGGTGTAGTATATGACCTTGTTATTACCACTGAGAATGGTAACCCTGCCTATGATATCCGCGAGACTGCTTTCAGAGACAGGCTTGAAGATATGCAGGTTTCTCTTTTCCTTGGTAATTAACCATCTGTTTTGTTGTATAACCGCAGGCATTTTGTATGTCTGCGGTTCTTTGAGGTAAAAGGCATGAGACGAAAAAAATATTGTTCAGAGAAATACAGGTTGTTACGGTACATGGCATGTACAGTGCTGGTTGCAATTGTTCATTTTATTGCGGCCTGTTCTCCTCCTTCAAAAAATCAGCGGGTTGTAATACCACCTGTAGAAAATGCCACACAAGGTATTGATACTAATACGTCAGAAACAATAGAAAAAGGAATATCGGGTAATACTGCTGACGAATCGGAAGCACCAATAATTTCGGTTGTTCTTCCTGTGCCGGAACCGGTTAATTCAAATGTTTTACCGGAACCTGTACCGGATGTTTTGTCAAAATCCGTCACCGCAAAGCCTACTGGAGAGATTTCCGCCAGACAATCACAAATATCTTCCGTTCCTGCTAATTTTGTTTTGATACCTGGCGGCGTTTTTCAAATGGGAAGCAACAATGGGGATCATGATGAAGCTCCTGTTCATCCGGTAACGGTAGATTCTTTTTATATCGGAAAATACGAGGTTAGTCAGAAAGAGTATATTACGGTTATGGGAAACAACCCCAGCAGTTTCAGGGGGGATAATCTGCCAGCAGAAAACATAAGCTGGTATGACGCGGTTGAATATTGCAATCGTTTAAGCGTTAAAGAAGGTTTACAGCCTGCGTATCATGGCGAAGGCGATAACATTAGCTGTAACTTTCTGGCATCGGGCTACCGGCTGCCAACTGAGGCGGAATGGGAATATGCCGCAGGCGGTGTAAACAAATCGAAGTACGCAGGGGGCAATAATGCGGATGCTGTGGGCTGGTACAATGTAAACAGCAACGGAATGACTCATGCGGTCGGAATAAAAGCGGCGAACAGCATGGGGCTTTATGACATGAGCGGGAATGTGGCGGAATGGTGCTGGGACTGGTATCGGGCATATAATGACGAAAGTCAGAATAGTGCCGCAGGTGTGCTTGTCGGCAAAACACGGGTAGTTCGCGGCGGCGGCTGGGGTAATAGTGAATGGAATCTGCGTATATCCGCGAGAAATCAACATAGCCCAGTAATGCGGAACAGCAGTGTGGGGTTTCGTATTGCACGATCTTTTTTAGAGGGTAGATGATATGGAAAATAAAGTGTACAAATTAGTATATTTAAGCATTATTTTTATTTTCTTCATTTCCTGCGGAACCTCGAAGATCATTGAATCTTCCACCGTAACTTCGTCGCCTGCTGTGTCTGAGAAAGACGATAGGGAGATTACTATATCAGTAGATAATCCTACTATATATAACGTCTATATTGAAGGAGATATTGAAAGACGGATTGGAAAAAGATCAAACAATAATAAAGTAACACTGCTTGTTGAGGATGGACCATTATCAGGTGGCTTTAACATATTCTATGAGATACCATTGAGCAATTCGGTTTCTATTTTTTGTAAAGGCGATCACCGGGTTTTTAGGGAAAATCAAACTTCATTTGTAATAGCTGAACCGCGACCGATAGAAAATTATGGAACTATTATTACCTTGCATAACCGGGCAAACAATGCAGTGAGCTTCCTTTCTGGTACTACTCGTCTCGCTGCTTGGATACAAACGGGAAGCCCAAAAATGGGAAATAAGCTAACGCCTTCAAAAAACAAAGTGGAATTTAACCCCAATGAAACAGTGGTCTTCAGAATCGATCATGATTCGAGGTTAAATAATTACTCCATTCGGGACGGAAGAAAAAGTATTCCTTTGATTCTTCCTCAAAATGTAGAAAAAAATTATCGCTATTCCTTTGAATACAGTGTGGATGGAGTAACCCTTACCGATTCCCGCCCCCTGCACCGTATCGGTGAAGATGCCTGGGCTAAAACAATAAACGATGCGGCTGGGCCAATGCCGCTTGTGGCAGCGGACGGGGAAATACATCTGTTCGCTTCAACAAAATCAAGTTTAATCCGAAATGTTTATGATTCCGCAAGCAATGAAAGGTCGATCCCAAACGGAGAGAGTTTTAATATTACATACGCAAACAAAGCCGGAAACGGTTTCTTTATCGCCGGATATGAGAAACTTGCAAACGGGAATTACCGGCCCATAGCGCGTATACAGAATATGGACGGGAGTACGCAGGATGTGCTTAATCATTCAGAAGAGTACATGGCACGTTTTTTCACAGCCGCCCATAAAGACAATGCCACATGGCTTTTGGCAGGAGACGGCGCGAAAAGAGGCCCTTACGGCAATACGGCATCGGCATACGCCAGATTGGTACGGGTGGTAAATGATAAATTTACTGTGGTAAGGGAACTGGGCGAAAACAATTTTACTGATAAAAAATGCGGAGTAATAAAATCAGCAATATATGATAATACGCGGCATTGCTGGTTTGTAACCGGAGAAAATATTGAATTTGATACTATGCAAAACCCGATTGTTGGATCATATATTGCCCGAATAGGCGATGACGGGACAGTACAAAAAATTGACCATTCATTTAGGGATATGTTGTTTAACAAAATACTGATAGATACTAACGGGATTTGTTATCTTGCCGGAGAAGAACAGAGGGGAAATGAAAGTTACGCGATACTTGTCAAATATAATGTAAACGATAGTAACTTTCAGAAAATTTTTACTCAAGCTGCTTCTCATTCTTATTACCATGATGCCTTGCCGGATACCGCGAATAACCGGATTGTTCTGGGAGGAGTTATGAAAGCGGCGGATGAAACAGGACGCAACGGAGTTCCATTTGTTGAAGCGGTAAACATTCAAACTGGATCGCTTATCTGGCGGGAAGAACTTTCCGACACGGATATTAAAGGGGCCGGGGCTGTTCTGGTTACGGCGATNGCGNCNGCGCCGGATTATGGTTTCGCGCTTGCGCTTTCAGGCATAGGCAGTACGACAGGGTATTACGAAAAGCCGTATATGATTGTGAGGGTTAACTCGCAAGGAAAATATATAAAGGAGAGACGACAATGAAAAAGCTATTGTTACTTGTGTGCATTGGTTATTTGTGCGTTACAATGCTAACCGCGCAGCAACTCGAAAACAGCGTGCGTGATGCGGTAGTAAGGCTTTCGGACAGGCTTCTGAGACCGCTTGATGTAAGCATCGGATCGATGACACTGGATGACGGAACAACTGTAAGCCCTTTTTCCCGCCAGCTTTACAATTTGGTTTTGGATTACGCCACCAATAATGTCCCCCGTTTCAGGGTAGTCGAAGTAACCCGTGGGCCAAGACAACCCGACGGACAGCAGAGAGGAACAATTAAAGGCACATTTGCCAAAAGAAACGATATGGTTGAGGTTTTTCTCATTCTGGTTTCTGCTGACGGGACAAGCCTTGGTTCGCATCGTTTTACTTTTCCTTTAACCGAATTAACACAGCGGGGAATTTCCTTGGAACCGGAAAATCTTAATATAATAGAAGAACAGAAACAAATTTTTACGAAAGTAGACACAAGCCCTGCAAATCAAAACAGGCCGCCTGTAAGCGCAAGTCCTGCAAATCAAAACAGGCCGCCTGTAAGCGCAAGTCCTGCAAATCAGAATATAAATATTCAGGCGTTTTTTAACTCGGAAAGCATGACATATCTTCACCGGGACGAACTTAAATTGACGGTATTCGCAGACAGGGATTGTTATTTCAAAATTATTCACATCGACGTGAATAATCAAATTAAAATGATATTTCCAACAAGAAGCGATAATAATAACTTCCTTCGGGCAAATGTTGGCCGTAATGTTTTTGACAATCAGAACAGGTATATGCTGTACGGCCCTTACGGCGCGGAAACACTGGTATTTGTCGCTTCGCCCGTTCAATTCCCAAACATAGAGCGTGAATACAACGAACCGTGGAAAGCCGCCACCGAAGAAACGATTAGGGCGGCTGCCGCCGGAGCGGGACATGCCCGTTATCCCATAACCATAATTA
>JGI24698J34947_10002391_pt1 | contig 10105 bp, 7 predicted proteins | sample TergutMp193P3_FD_34947 | JGI IMG/M metagenome (IMG submission 34947) | reverse complement strand
TCGGCAATAGCGACAATACTTTTTTTCACCATGATTGTATGCAACGCCTTTATTCAGAGAATGCTGCGGCGGGTAGGGACATGAGGGGTAGAAATGAAGAAACATAGAAAACTGGTCGGCGGGAGAAGGCTGAACCGCTCCTACGGCGGGGATGTGTTCATTTTTACCCTGCTCGCCGTGTTTGGGGTGTTTTTCGCGTTTCCGCTGGTCTACACGATCAACCACGCATTCAAGCCGTTAAATGAAATTTTCCTCTTTCCGCCGAATCTATTCGTGCGCCGTCCCACATTAAACAATTTTTCGGATCTCTTTATATTGATGAGCAAATCCTGGGTCACGTTTACGCGCTATATCTTCAATACCGTGTTAATTACGGCAGTGGGGACGGCGGGGCTGATAATCATCGCTTCAATGGGGGCGTTTGTTGTTTCAAAGTACAGGTTCCCCGGCTCAAAAACATTTTTCAGAATTGTGGTGGTAACCCTCATGTTCTCCGGTTACGTGACGGCAATTCCCAACTACCTCGTAATGGCAAGGCTTGGCTGGGTGGACACCTACCTTTCGGTCATTATCCCCGCCTTTGCCATGCCGATGGGCTTTTTCCTCTTGAAGCAGTTTATCGACACCATACCGGATACCCTTCTTGACGCGGCGAACATAGACGGCGCGAAGGAATTCCGCGTCTTTATGTGGATAGTGATGCCGCTGATCAAACCGGCGTGGCTTACGGTCATGATTTTCTCCGTGCAGGCGCTCTGGAACGCGAGGGCATCCAACTTCATATATTCCGAACAGCTCAAGACCCTGCCCTACGCGCTGTCCCAGATCATCACGACCGGCGTCGCCCGCGCCGGCGTGGGCGCTGCGGTAGGGCTTTTTGTCATGATTGTCCCCCTGGTGACGTTTATACTGACCCAGAGCAACGTGCTTCAGACAATGGCCAATTCGGGGATTAAAGAATGATGGAACAAATGAAAAGAGAAAAGGTAAAAGGTAAAAAAACAAGAAAAAGTCTTTTCTATTGTCTTCTTTTTTCTTTCTTCTTTTTTAATTTTTCTCTCTATGGGGAGCCTACGAACTACACGTATAATTACGATTTCTGGGATGAATATGTGGCGTCTCCTGACGCCTACCGGCCAAGCGCCTATATCCTCGGTTCCACTTTGGGCATAGACAATTTCCGCGATCCGCAGGGGCTTTTTGTCAGGGACAAACGTATATATGTCTGCGATTCCGGCAATAACCGGATAGTATTGATTGATGTCGATGAGGAATTTAATCACAGTCTGGTTTCCATTGTCTCATCCGTAATGATTGAAGGCGTAGAATCTCCTTTTAATTACCCTACTGATATTTTTGTAAGCCGGGACGGTTTTTTCTACATCGCTGATACTAATAACAACCGGGTGCTGAAACTGGACAGCGGCTGGAATTATATTCTCACCATTACGAAACCGGATGATGAAAGTTTTGACGTCAACATGGATTTTTTGCCTTTAAACATGGTGGTTGATTTTGCTGGGCGTATCTTTGTGCAGGCGCGCAATGTCAACAAGGGGCTGATGGAATTTGACAGCCGCGGTGATTTTGTGGGCTACATGGGGGCAAACAAGGTTAATTTTGATCCCCTGGATTATATCTGGAAAATGCTTTCTACCCAGGCGCAAAGGGAGCGGCTGGATCTTTTTATTCCCACCGAGTACAGCAACGTTGCCCTTGACAGTGACGGTTTCATCTATGTTACAAACACAACCGGAGATTCAGACCCTGTAAGGCGCATAAACGCGATGGGGCAGGATATTTTAATCCGTAACGGTTATGAAGAGCCTATCGGAGATCTTTCTATCGGCAACGCGGGAGGCATCGAGGGGCGTTCAAGGTTTATAGATGTCGTGGCTTTTGAAAATGATTCCTATGCCTGCCTTGACAGAACCAGGGGACGGATATTCATGTATGATTTTCAGGGCAACCTATTGTACGCGTTCGGAGGCGTGGGGAACAGAGAAGGATGCTTCCTGCAGCCGGCGGCGTTGGACAGGATGGGAGACGCGATGTACGCCCTGGATTCTAGGTCAAGCGCTATCACCCGTTTTGATTTAACCGGTTACGGACAGTTGATAAATACGGCATTGAATGAATACAAGGCAGGTCGTTATGAGTCTTCGGCGGAAATTTGGGAAGAAGTTCTGAAGATGAACGGAAATTATGATCTTGCCTATATCGGCATAGGCAGGGCGGCGCTGCGGGAAGGGGAATATAGAAAAGCGATGTATTACTACAAGACGAAACATTACCGCGAAGGCTACGGCAAGGCTTTTCAGTTGTACCGTAAACAGTGGACGGAGGATAACCTCTGGAAGATATTGCTTGTATTAGGTGTATTAATTTTTGTACCGATTGTCGTAAAACGTTCCATCAGGCTTGCGAGGGAGATCAGGGAAGCATGATATATCTGGCGGATAAAACATGGTGGCGGCATGTCGGAAAAACCCTCAAATATTCATTGTATACGTCCACGCATCCCCTTGACGGTTTTTGGGATTTGACCCATGAAAAACGCGGTTCTTATGCCGCGGCAAATATCATTGTCGCCGCGTCGGTTATTATCGAAGTCTTGAGAATGACCCTGACAAGTTTCCAGTTTGTAAGGGTGAACATGGAAAATTTTAATGCGGTTATCGTGTTTATGCGTATCCTTCTGCCGGTTTTTCTGTGGACTTTGGCAAACTGGAGTCTTACAACCCTTATGGACGGCAGGGGGAAGATGGGCGAAATTTATATGGCGGTCGCATACGCGCTTGCCCCCTCCGTGATTATCAACGCCGTCATGATCATCTTAAGCCAGGTACTCACTTTTGATGAAGCCGCTGTCTACCGGTTTTTATCGGGCCTGTCAATAGGGTGGACGGCCATGCTGATAATTGCCGGTATGATGATGGTGCATGACTACAGCCTTGCGAAAACTTTTCTTTCCAGTTTTCTTACAATTATTGGAATGGGGATAATTGTATTTATCTTTGTTATTTTCTTCAGCCTTGTCAGCGACTCTATCGCGTATTTTGTATCGCTGTATAAAGAAATTTTATTCAGGGTAATATAGGGGGAGCAGTGAAAAAAAAACCAGGGCTGTTATTGGTTTTGATATTTTTTATCCTTACCGCCTGCGACAGGCAGCAGGCAAGAGGCATCCCTGTTATCGCTTATGAGAGGGGCGAGGATACAGAAGAGATTGTACTGGAAAATAATAATCTGGAACTCCGTTTTTTGCCGGAGACCGCGGGGATAATTCTGAGGGATAAAATACGGGGAACCGAATGGCATTCTACACCTCCGCTCGCGTCGTCGGATCGATTGGCGAATATGATTACCTCGGACATGATGAAGTCCCAGTTCTCACTGCGATATTCTGATCTTTCCGGGGTTGGCGAGACCTTTTACTCAAGCTCCCAAAGTGTTGAACGGGGCGCTTATGAGTACGCTCTTGTTGACGGGGGTCTTGAGGTAAATTATACAGTGGGTAACATTGCCCGGACATTTCTGATCCCGCCGGCCGCTCCAGAGAGCCGGATGCTGCCATTTTTAGAAAAAATGGGAACCGATGAACGACGTAGGGTCGAAACTAACTACCGTCTGTACGACATCGACAATCTGCGATCCAACGACGACAGGGCCGCCTTGCTTGCCCAGTTTCCCGATCTTGCCGACGAAAAAATCTATGCGCTACGGGATAATGTCCAGGAGTTTATGAAGGAACAACTGGAAGAGCTTTTTAACGCCGTGGGTTATACCCGCGAAGATTACTATGAAGACACTTCCCGCTACACTGTTTCCGCCGGTGATGAAAAGCCGGCTTTTACGGTAACTATTCGCTATACGCTTGAAGGGAAATCACTATTAGTCAGCGTGCCTTTCGACAGGATAGCGTACAGGTCTTATTTTCCCATAATCCGCCTGGATATTTTACCCTTTATGGGTGCAGCAGGTCTTGAAGACGAAGGATATCTTTTTGTTCCCGACGGCAGCGGGGCGCTGATTTATTTTAACAACGGCAAATTTAACCAGCTTGTTTTCAACAACCCTGTATACGGCTGGGACGAGGCTATGCCTCGCGATGCTGTAGTTATTGACAACAAGGCGCCGTACCCGGTCTTCGGGATACAGAGGAACGGGGCCGCAATGCTGGGTATCATTGAGGAAGGCGCGGCTTATGCCAGCGTGCAGGCAGATGTGTCCGGGCGAAACTGTTCATATAATAATGTGTACGCGTACTTTGATATGATCCACAGGGCGGTAATGGATATTTCCGGACGTTCCACCCGCGATGTGTACCTCTTTGAATCCGGCTTGCCCCAGGACGAAAAAATCACGGTTCGCTATACCCTCTGCGACAGCGACGGTTATGTCGGCATGGCGAAGGAATACCGCTCGTGGCTTCTTGCCAAATACCCTCAACTTGCGAACAGGCCTGCCATAAAGGACGTGCCCATTGCCGTGGAAATAGTGGAAGCGGTAAATAAAACCCAGCACCGACTCGGCATCCCCTTTGACCTACCGCTCAAGCTTAGCTCCTATAATGAAGCCGAAAAAATGATTCGGGACTTTGCCGAATTAGGGTGGAAAAACGTGCAGGTAAAAATCACCGGCTGGTTTAACCGCAGTTATGAGCACACGGTTCCCAACAGAATCAATTTAATAAGAGAACTTGGCAGCAAGAGGGATTTTGGAAACATTGTTTCCGCCGCCGCCCAGAATGGTTATGATCTTTATCCCGAAGCTGATTTTATGTTTATGAGGGACCCAAAACTCTTTGGCGGATTTAGCCTGTACCGCGATGTTGCAAAGTATGTCAGTCGCAACCGGGTAGAAAAATATCCCTTCAGTTTTGTCTGGTTTGGGGAGCGTGGGCAGTGGGGTAAACTCAGTTACCTTGCCACTCCCTCGAGTTCAATGGACATCATTGACGGGTTTATGCGTGAAGCTTCTTCACTGGGATTGCGGAACATTGCGTTCAGGAATATGGGCTCAAAGCTTGCCGGCGATTATAGCGAAAAGCGGCGTGTAAGCCGTGAAGCGTCAATGATAATGAGGCAGGAAAAATTCGTGGAGCTTTCAGATTCTGGCGCGAAGATTATGGTAAACGCGGGATTTATTTATTCCGTACCATGGGCGGATTTTATCATTGATATGGCCATAAATGATCAGGGGTTCGGTATTACCGACATATCGGTTCCCTTCTATCAGATTGTCCTTTCCGGCTTAGTGCCGTATACGGGCCGCGCGATTAATCTCGCGGAAGATTACACAAAAAATCTACTGAAAACAATAGAAAGCGGCGCGGGCCTTTACTTTAGCTTTATGAGCGAAGATTCCGTGGTTCTTCAGGAAACAAAGTTCAGGCAGTTTTACGCAAACGAATACGACAAATGGATTGGCGACGCCGACGCACTGTACCGGCGGTTCTCCTCCGATTTTGCCGGCCTTTACGGCCAGGCAATTACGAATCATATATTATTGGCGCCGGGAGTAACGGTAACTGTGTACGAGGACGGAACCAGGGTTGTGGTGAACAGCGGGGTTAAACCCTGGAATTATACAGACGGGGACGGTCGCGGCATTATCATAGCGGCTGACAGTTATATCGTACAAAGGCAGGGAGAATAATGTACTTTATTAAAAAAGACAAAAAGATTTCACTGACAAATGAAGGAAGGAACGCGGTTGCCGGGTATTTGTTTCTGCTTCCTTTCGTAATCGGGTTTTTAGCCTTCATGGCTTTTCCCCTGTTAGAATCTTTTCGCATGGTATTCAGCAGGGTCAGAATCGATACCATAAAAAACGGTTTCGCCATGGAATTTACCGGCCTTGAAAACCTGAGACGGGTACTCATGATTGATCCGGAGTATAACCGGCTGCTTACCGAAGAACTCCTGCGTATGGCGTTAATGGTTCCGGCGATTCTTATCTTCAGCCTTTTTGCCGCGTTAATCCTGAACCAACAATTCAGGGGCAGGAGTTTTGTAAGGGCTATTTTCTTTCTGCCAGTGATACTGTCTTCAGGAATAATGGTTGGTCTTGAAACCAATAACGCCCTGCTACAAAGCATGGCGGAAATTATAAGGGAAGGTAATTTGGTAAAGTCATCAATTACCGGAGTGCTGGAAGACATACTTGTTTCCGAAGGCGCAGCAAGCGATTTTATGGCATATGTTTTCGACATTATTAACCAGATTTTCAGCATTGTAATGGCATCGGGCATACAGATAATCATCTTTCTGTCGGCCCTGCAGACGATATCGCCCAGTATGTTCGAGGCTGCCAAAATAGAAGGCGCGACAAGCTGGGAATGTTTCTGGAAGATAACATTTCCCATAATCAGTTCCATGATATTGGTAAATGTTGTCTATAGTGTGGTGGACTTCTTAATCAAGACTGATAACCAGGTAATGAATAAATTAAACACCGCGTTGAGGCAGAGTCTGGATTTCAGTTTTTCCACCACTATGGCGTGGGTATATTTCTTAGTTGTCCTGATTGTAATCGGAACTGCTCTCGGACTGATTTCCAGAAAGGTGTATTATTATGAGTGACGGCAGTAAAGCAAAAGAATGGGGAAATCTATCAAGCGGCTACTTTGTTAAAAAGAGAGCTTGGGATATTGCCTATAAATTTAGCCGCACGATCCTTCTGTTTGGGCTGTGTTTCCTGATTTTGCAGCCACTGTTGGACAAGATCTCCGTAAGCTTTATGGAAAGGCAGGACCTGTACGACAGCACGGTGATCAGCATTCCCCGTAATTTCACGTTGACAAATTATACGCTTGTGAGTTCTTTTCTCGAATACTGGCAGTCCCTTTTCCAGACATTTTTAATTGTAATTGGCAGTTCGCTTTTACAGGTGGCGGCGTGTACCCTTGCGGGTTACAGTTTCGCCCGTTTTAAATTTCCTCTTAAGGGGTTTTGGTTTTTCTGCGTCATGCTGATTATCGTCGTCCCGCCCCAAACCATTATGTCTTCGCTTTACCTGAATTTTCGCTTCTTCGACGTATTTGGCCTTATAAGGCTGATAACGGGCAAGCCGATCAATATGCTTAACAGCGTTATGGGTTTCTTTTTACTTTCCGCGACAGGCATGGGTCTGAAAAGCGGCTTGTATATTTTCATGCTCAGGCAGTATTTCAGAGGCATGCCGAAAGAACTGGAAGAAGCGGCATGGGTGGACGGCTGCGGCAGGCTAAGGACTTTTGTACAGATTATGCTTCCCGACGCGGCGCCGATGCTCACTTCCTGTTTATTGTTCTCGTTTGTATGGCAATGGACAGATTCCATTTATACTACTTTGTTTTTATCCAGGTACAAAATGTTGTCAAACGGCCTTAGCGGCATTGCCGACCGGTATAACCAATGGTATGTATATACCTATCTTCCATCTCTTCCTGGCGGCCTCTCCGCCATGACTCCTATCGGGGAAACACAGATGATAATCGCGACAGGTATGCTGATGGTACTTATTCCACTGGTATTGCTCTATTTGGTAGCGCAAAGGGCCTTTGTTGAGTCCGTTAGCCAGACGGGGATAAAGATGTAGCGGGTTTTGGTGTCAATGCGGCTGACCGCTTGAGATAATATTTTTCGTAAGGAGAAAGAAATGAAAAGAAAGACAAAACTTTTAGTGCGTATCGCACTGATTGTCGTAATCGCCGGGGCTCTTATCACGACGTCGTGTAATAGAGGCTCAAGCACAGGTAATACCTCAGCATCCACAGCAAGGGATCTCGGAGGTATCCATATCGTTGTCGGTAACTGGTGGTTCAATTACAATACAAATGATGCGGTTCCGGAGAATGACAATGAAGAAAAAACCCTTGAGTGGCGCAAAAAAATTCAGACAGAATACAACTTTACGATGGAAGAGAAGCGTATTGGCGGTTGGGGCGAAATGCGGGAGATGCCGGCAATTTCCATTATGGCAGGTGAGCCAGCGGCGACTGTATTTGTCCAGCAGCCGGACTGGGCGCTTACATTGATAAGGCAGGGCCTGGCGTATCCGGTAACCGATAATACAGCTGTCAATTTGAGGAATCCCCAGCCTGTGCAGCCGGGCGCGATGCCTGTTGAATGGAACCAGGCTACCCTTGACGCTTTTAGCATTGGCGGTAAATCTTATTCCTTCTCGGTAGGCATAAATATGAGCAATACCAAGCTTGTATTTTTTAACAAACGGCTTTTCAGGGAAGCGGGACTTGATCCCAACCTGCCTTATGATATGCAGAGGGACGGCACATGGACCTGGGAAAACTTTATTGAAATTTGCAGACGGTTGACACGCGATGTCAATAACGACGGCATCATGGATACTTACGCAATGTGCAGAGATTTTTCTACGGAAATACTCAGTGCCTTCATCTCCAGCAATGGCGCTAACTTTGTAGATAAAGACTCATCCGGCAGGTTTGTCAACGCTTCTACCAGGCCGGAATTCCTTGAAGCCGTGCAGTTTATTATCAGGATGTTTAATGAAGGGCTCATGAAAGGGCCTAAGGACGGTGACAACTGGGACTGGTTCAAATCAGAGTTTATTGACGGGAATGTCGCCATGCGCATTGAGGATTCTTATATTTGGGGTGAATTGCAAAACATGAGGGACGACTGGGGCGTAGTTTTTCCCCCAAAAGGGCCAAGAAAGTCTACGTATACCATGTTTACCCGCGAGAATGTTCTTGTAATCCCCTCTACCTACACTCTGGAACAAGTGAACAACATCATGACCGCCCTGGCGCTCTGGTACACTCCTGTTACCGACGACTGGAAAGCAGGATATTATAACCAGTTCCGTGACGCCCGCGCCGTTGATGAAACACTTGCGATGATGCGTAATCCAGGCATACACATGGTAACGCCCTTTGTTCCCGGTCTTGATACCGGCAATATTGCGTATAATATGTATTGGACAAACGATCCGGCGCAGTTGATAGAAAGTGTTGCCCCAAACTGGAACGCTTTGATATCGGAAGTTAACGCCGATCTATTCAACAGGTAGTAAAGGAGCGGCGGATAAATAAAACGGGGAAACTTTTTCTTTCCATGTTACTTGGGCTTATGATACCCGCTTGTTTCAGTAATGATAAGCGGGAACTGTCCGAAGCGTCTCTTCTGGAAGATCAGCCGTCAAAGGCAGAACTGGAAACGTTATTTGTCCGCCATCTCCCCAAAGAACTGTCGAATTCATGGAAAATCTGGGGCCACCATAATGCCTTGTTTACACAGGGTTTTGGGGCGGACCCCACGGTGATGGTATACGAAGACCGGGTGTACCTTTTTACCAGCAACGACTCCTTGCTCTACGACGCTGAAGGCAAGGTGAGACAAATAGACTACGGCCCCGGAATTCAGGGCCTTCGCTCTGTGTCTTCCGCAGATTTGGCAAACTGGACGGATCACGGTGTGATTCAAGTCGGAAAACCTGAGTCAACCAACTCGCTTATCCCGACCCGGTCGCCTTTGGCGTCTTTTGAAACCATGTCCTGGGCTCCGAGCGCAACATGGAAAATGATCGATGGGAAGCCCCGGTTCTTCGTGTATTACGCCAATACTGGTAACGGTATTGGCGTAATCACCGCGGACAGCCCCAGTGGTCCCTGGCGTTCGCCCCTGGACAGGCTTTTAATAGACCGTAGGACCCCCAACTGCGGCAATGTGGAATGGCTCTTTGATCCCGGTGTTTTTGTGGATGATAACGGCGAGGCCTACCTCTTCTTCGGCGGCGGCCAGAACAGCCCGGATCCTGACAACACAGGGAATGCCCGCCGTGTCAAATTGGGTCCTGATATGATAAGCCTTGATGGGACACCTGAGACCTGGTATGTGCCTTATCTGTTTGAAGCTCCCGATATAACCAAAATAAACGGCCGGTACTATTATTCGTACATGGTCAACTGGCGCGCGACGGGGAACCGTTTCGGCCTCGTCAATGCCGAGATTGCGTATATGACAAGCGACGATCATCCTATGAGTATGTTCAGCGATCCCAGGGGCCTCATGACTTTCGCGCCGACGCAGCTCAGGTCAAGCGATCAGAACAACCACCACTGCATATTTCAGTTCAAGGG